>Ga0209121_10003303_pt1 | contig 15703 bp, 12 predicted proteins | sample Cruoilmetagenom3_FD_187292 | JGI IMG/M metagenome (GOLD analysis project Ga0209121, IMG submission 187292) | Oil polluted marine microbial communities from Coal Oil Point, Santa Barbara, California, USA - Sample 3 (SPAdes) (version 2) | ecosystem: Environmental > Aquatic > Marine > Oil seeps ...
AAAGATCCTTAATTTGAAAAAAACTGGTATTAGAACACTTGGGACAGTCGTAAGTACAAGACCAGTAAGTGTTACAAACAATGATACCGATGATGTTGGCCCCGTTAGATATATGTACAGTTCAACGGTAAAATTTACCACCAAAGATAATCAAACAATAGAAGTAGAACTAGGTGATGCAAGTGGTGCAGAAGATGCCATTGGTAGCGAAAGAAAAATTATTTATAACCCTCTATCTCCTGAAGAAGTAGAGGCAGATAATATATTTAGTTTGGTTCTTGGCCCTTGGCTTGCTTTGGTTTTCGGTTTGGGTATGTTCATTTGGGGAATTTTAGAAATGTTCGAGATTATAGATGTTATAAAATAAAAGAGCTAATATTCCACAATAGTTCAAAAGGCTAACTAAAAAGTAATTTTTAAGTAATCTGTAATTAATGACTAAATCATTTGAAGGTTACTTCGTTCCTCACGCGATAATTACTTTTTAGAAAGTCTCTTTTCAATTTTCAATCAATTTTTAAATTCCAGAATATTAGCATTTTAATCACAATAATTGATTTACATTGCTGATTATGTGATTCTTACATTTTCATTAATTCTAATCATTTTTTTTGCACTGTTAAAAACTTATGGATAAATGTGAATAAGTAAACCTTTCATTGTGTCTTATTTTTTTCAATATTTGTTTCGCTCGTTTCATCCGAAATAAACATTCATTTAATAAAAAATAAATCCGCTATAGATGTCATTTATTGAACCAATCTTACAAGAAAACAAAGATCGATTTGTAATTTTTCCAATCCAACACCAAGATATTTGGGAATGGTATAAAAAACAAGAAGCTAGTATTTGGACAGCTGAAGAAATTGATTTACACCAGGATGTTATAGATTGGGAGACAAAATTAAATGATGACGAGCGCTATTTTATTAAACACATTTTAGCATTTTTTGCAGCATCAGACGGTATTGTAAACGAAAATTTAGCCGAAAATTTTGTAAGTGAAGTTCAATATTCTGAAGCAAAATTCTTTTATGGATTTCAAATAATGATGGAAAACATTCATTCTGAAGTATATTCATTATTAATTGATACGTATGTTAAAAATGAAGTTGAAAAAAACGAATTATTCAAAGCAATTGAGATATTTCCAGCCATAAAACTAAAAGCTGATTGGGCGTTAAAATGGATTGATAGTCCAAGTTTTGCCGAACGATTAATTGCATTTGCAGCGGTTGAAGGCATTTTCTTTTCAGGAAGTTTTTGTTCTATTTTTTGGTTGAAGAAAAGAGGATTACTACCCGGATTAACTTTTTCGAACGAATTAATTTCTCGTGATGAAGGATTGCATTGTGATTTTGCAGTTCATTTGCATAACAATCATATTGTAAATAAAGTTCCAAAAGAAAGAATTAAAGAAATTATTGTTGACGCTTTAGACATTGAACGTAAATTCATTACAGAATCTTTACCTGTTAGTTTAATTGGTATGAATGCTAAGTTAATGACGCAATATCTTGAATATGTAACCGATAGGCTGTTAGCTGAATTTGGTTGTGATGAAGTTTACAATGTTTCAAACCCGTTTGATTTTATGGAAATGATTTCTTTAGAAGGAAAAACTAACTTCTTCGAGAAAAGAGTTTCTGAATATCAAAAAGCAGGTGTTAAAAGCGGAGGTACTGGAAGTATTAGCTTTGACGCCGATTTCTAGTTAAACTAGAAACCTCAATTCAAATTACAATTAGCCCCATATTTGAATTTTTTCAAAAATCAATGGTAGCAATACCTATATAAATTTTTATTAACCAACTAAAAATTATACGTGTAACCTATGTTTGTATTAAAAAGAGACGGAAGAAAAGAGCCTGTAATGTTCGACAAAATTACAGCAAGAGTAAGAAAAATGTGTTATGGATTAAACAAACTTGTTGATCCGGTAAAAGTAGCAATGAGAGTTATTGAAGGGTTATACGATGGTGTAACAACTTCTGAACTTGATAATTTAGCTGCTGAAACTGCTGCAACAATGACTGTTCAACATCCAGACTATGCCCGTTTAGCTGCTCGAATTGCCGTTTCCAACTTGCATAAAAACACCAAAAAAACTTTTTCTGAAGTGATGACAGATTTATACAATTATGTAAATCCTAGAACTGGAAAAAAAGCACCTTTGTTATCAGATGAAACCTATAAAATCATCATGGACAATGCTGCTAAGTTAGATTCTACCATTATCTACAATAGAGATTTTGGCTATGACTATTTTGGTTTTAAAACTTTAGAACGCTCTTATTTATTAAAATTAAACGGAGAAATTGCGGAACGTCCTCAACATATGTTAATGCGTGTTTCCATTGGAATTCACGGAAATGATATTGATGAAGCCATTGAAACGTATGAATTGATGTCGAAAAAATTCTTTACGCACGCCACTCCTACCCTTTTTAACGCAGGCACACCAAAACCACAAATGTCTTCTTGTTTTTTATTACAAATTCAAGATGATAGTATAGATGGTATTTACGATACTTTAAAACAAACCGCAAAAATTTCACAATCTGCTGGAGGAATTGGATTATCTATTCATAACGTTCGTGCAACTGGTTCTTATATTAGAGGAACAAACGGTACTTCAAACGGAATTGTACCAATGTTGAAAGTGTACAACGACACAGCTCGTTATGTAGATCAAGGCGGTGGAAAACGTAAAGGTTCTTTTGCTATTTATATGGAACCTTGGCACGCCGATGTTTTCAACTTTTTAGATTTACGAAAAAATACTGGAGCTGAAGAAATGCGTGCACGTGATTTGTTTTACGCTATGTGGATTCCAGATTTATTTATGAAACGTGTTGAAGAAAATGGAGATTGGACTTTAATGTGTCCAAATGAATGTCCACATTTATTCGATACTTATGGTGATGAGTTTGAAAAACTATATACTGGCTACGAAAAAGTTGGAAAAGGACGTAAAACCATTAAGGCTCGTGAACTTTGGGAGAAAATTTTAGAAGCTCAAATTGAGACTGGAAATCCTTATATGCTCTATAAAGATGCGGCAAATAGAAAATCAAATCAAAAGAATTTAGGTACAATTCGTTCATCAAATTTATGTACTGAAATAATGGAATATACTGCAAAAGACGAAGTTGCTGTTTGTAATTTAGCTTCTATTGCCATTCCTATGTTTATTGATGAAAATGAGAACGGAGAAAAATATTTCAACCATCAAAGACTTTTTGAAGTTACCAAAAAGATAACACGTAATTTAGATACAGTTATAGATCAAAATTACTATCCGGTTAAGGAAGCTGAAAATTCAAACGTACGTCACCGTCCAATTGGATTAGGAATTCAAGGTTTAGCCGATGCTTTTATTATGTTGCGAATGCCGTTTACAAGTGATGAAGCAAAAACTTTAAATCAAGAAATTTTTGAAACCATTTATTTTGCTGCAGTAACCTCTTCTATGGAAATTTCAAAAGCAAAAGAACCATATTCAACTTTTAAAGGTTCACCAATGTCTCAAGGAGAATTCCAGTTTAATATGTGGGGAGTTTCAGAAGGTGATTTAAGTGGAAGATGGGATTGGGTTTCATTACGAAAAGAAGTGATGGAAAATGGCGTTAGAAACTCATTATTAGTAGCTCCAATGCCAACAGCTTCTACTTCTCAAATTTTAGGAAATAATGAAGCTTTTGAACCTTACACCTCAAATATTTATACGCGTCGTGTATTAAGTGGTGAATTTATTGTTGTAAATAAACACTTATTAGAAGATTTAGTTGAGCTTGGACTATGGGACAATAGCATGAAAGAAGATATTATGCGTGCCAATGGATCTATTCAACATATTGAAGTGATACCTCAAGAATTAAAAGATTTATATAAAACGGTTTGGGAAATGAGTATGAAAGATATTATTGACATGTCTAGACAACGTGGCTACTTTATCGATCAATCTCAATCGTTAAACTTATTTATGCAAGATGCTGATTATTCAAAATTAACATCGATGCATTTTTACGCTTGGAAGTCAGGGTTAAAAACAGGAATGTATTATTTACGTACCAAAAGTGCCGTTAATGCAATAAAGTTTACCTTATCTAACAAGAAAAAAGTGGAAGACAAACCACTTTCTCCTGAAGAGTTAAAACAAATGTTATTACAATCAAAAGACAACCCTGACGACTGCTTAATGTGCGGTTCTTAATAGGAATAATTTGTCAACCCAAATACCCAACCTCAACTTTTTGTAAAGTTGAGGTTTTTTATTTATGAGAAAAGTCATACATAATTTAAAATTATTAATTTAAATTTATAAGATGGTTTAGTCTTGTTAATATTTACTTAACATTAGGTTAACATTGGTAACGTTAATTTAATGTTTACCTAACAAATTGAATTTAATTTTGAAAATTAATTAATCAAACTTATCATGGGAGATATTTATATTTTAATGCTTGTTGCATTAACTATATTAGCTATTATTGACTTAGTTGTTGGAGTTAGTAATGATGCTGTAAACTTTTTGAATTCAGCAATAGGTTCAAAAGCCATTTCGGTTAAAAAAATTCTAATAATTGCCAGTGTTGGGGTAGCATTAGGTGCTATTACTTCAAGTGGTATGATGGAAGTTGCCCGAAAAGGTATTTTTAATCCTGGTCAATTCTATTTTAATGAAATCATGTTCATTTTTATGGCTGTTATGATTACAGACATCTTATTGTTAGATGTTTTTAACTCCTTAGGAATGCCAACCTCAACAACTGTATCTATTGTATTTGAGTTATTAGGAGCTGCTGTTGCAATTTCATTAATAAAAATTTCAAATAATGGAGAATCTTTAGGTGAATTAGATAAGTATATTAACACATCAACTGCATTATTAATTATTTCCGGAATATTATTATCCGTATTTGTTGCATTCTCAATTGGTGCGTTAGTTCAGTTTTTATCACGTTTATTATATTCCTTCCAATTAGATAAAAAACGAAACGTAGTAAATGCACTATTTGGCGGATTTGCTATTACGGCAATTACATATTTCATTTTCGTTAAAGGGATGAAAGGAACACCATTTTATGGCGATGTTAAGCATTTAATTGAAGGTAAAACATTTGAAATAGTTGTTTATGGTTTTGTTTTTTGGACTATTATTTCGCAATTATTAATTTCACTTTTTAAAGTAAATATTTTAAAATTTATTGTAGTTATTGGTACTTTTTCTTTAGCAATGGCTTTTGCAGGTAATGATTTGGTAAACTTTATTGGTGTACCGATTGCCGCATTAAACTCTTGGCAAGAATGGAGTGCTTCTGGAATTCCTGCAGATGAATTTTCAATGGGCGTTTTAGCCAAAAAAGTTCCTTCTAATCCTATTTTACTATTTATTGCAGGGATGATAATGGTGGTTACACTTTGGTTCTCTAAAAAGGCTAAAACAGTTATTGAAACTGGAATTAACTTATCTCGTCAAGGTGAAGGACATGAAAAATTTCAACCTAACGCCGCTTCAAGAGTTGTGGTAAGAGGTGCTATTTTATTTAGTGCTGCATTGTCTAAATTTGTTCCTTCTAGAACATTAAATTGGATAGATAGTAAATTTCAAAAACCAGTTGTAGAATTACCAAAAGACAAATCGTATGAATTACCTGCCTTTGATATGGTAAGAGCATCCGTAAACTTGTTTGTTGCTGGTATTTTAATTTCTATTGGTACTTCATTAAAATTACCATTATCTACAACATACGTAACTTTTATGGTTGCGATGGGTACATCTTTAGCCGATAGAGCTTGGGGTAGAGAAAGTGCAGTTTATAGAGTGGCGGGTGTGTTTAATGTAATTGGCGGATGGTTTTTAACTGCTTTTTCTGCTTTTACTGTAGCTGCAATATTCGCTTACATTATTTATTTAGGAGAAATTGTTTCTGTTGCAGTGCTACTAATAGTTATATTGTTCTTAATTGGTCGTAGTTCTATAAGGCACACTAAAAAAGCGAAAGAGAAAAAAGCAAAAAGTTATATGGAACGTGCTGAATTAATTACCATTAATGAAGTAGTTGACGAAAGTTCAGATCATATTTCAGAAGTTGTAAAACGTGTAAATAAATTATATAAAAATGTTGTTGACGATTTATCTAATCACGATTTAAATAAGCTCTCAAAAACTGAAAAACACGTACGAAAACTAAATAAAGAAGTTAACGAACTTAAAGATGATGTTTTCTACTTTATTAAATCGTTAGACGAAACTTCAGTTAAAGCAAGTAGATTTTACATTATGGTTTTAGGTTATTTACAAGATGTAACGCAATCTATTGAGTACATCTCATCTACAAGTTACAATCATGTAAACAACAATCATAAAAATCTTAAAAAGGCTCAAATAAGCGATCTAAAAGCCATTAACGAAGAGTTGCAAGTTATGTTTTCTCAAATTGAGAAGGATTTTAACGATCGTTATTTTGGTAATTTAGTCGAAATTATCGATGCTAAACAAGAGTTATTTAATCACGTTTCAGAGTCTATTGACAAACAAATTTCAAGAATTAGAACAGAGGAAACAAGCCCGAAAAATACGACACTTTATTTCGGAATCTTATTAGAAACAAAAGATTTAATTTCTGCACTAATGAGCTTACTTCAATTGTATGAAGAATTTCAAGTTCAAGAAAAAGGAGATAAATAAATAATTATTATCTAAAAGCCTTCTTTAATTAGGAGGCTTTTTTTTTATAATTAATATCAGTAAGTTTACAGCTTATTAACTATAAATTTACAATTTAGTAACATTCAGAAGCAATCTCTAAGATGATTAAAAAACTTTTATTTACCTCCTTTTTAGTAGTATTAGCCATAATTTTATACTTCAATCCAAATTTTAAAACAATTTCAGCAGGTGTTGCTGTACTTCTTTTTGGGATGATAATGTTAGAAGAAGGTTTTAGAGTTTTTACCAAAGGACCTTTACAAGGCATTCTCAAAAATGCCACAAACAAACTTTACAAAAGTATTACAGCTGGTGCACTAGTTACCGCCTTAATTCAGTCTAGTTCTTTAGTTTCTGTAATTACCATATCGTTTATTAGTGCTGGTCTTATTAGCTTATCGGGCGGATTAGGACTTATTTTCGGAGCAAATATTGGTACAACCGCAACGGCGTGGTTAGTAGCTGGATTTGGCTTGAAAATAAAAATTTCTGCTTTGGCAATGCCAATGTTAATTTTCGGACTCATTTTTTCATTTCAGAAAAAACCATCATTAAAAGGTGTTGGAAATGTACTAGCTGGACTTGGATTTTTCTTTCTAGGAATTCATTATATGAAAGAAGGATTTGATGTTTTTAAAGAATATATAGATTTAACTCAATTTGCTATTTCTGGGTTTTTAGGCGCTTTAATATATACAGGTTTAGGAATAATTATTACCACTATTTTACAATCGAGCAGTGCTACTTTAGCCTTAATTTTAACCGCTTTAGCAGCTGGACAAATTGAATATGAAAATGCCTTGGCTTTAGCAATTGGAGCCAATGTAGGCACAACTATTACCGCAATTTTAGGATCGTTAAGCTCAAATATTGCAGGAAAAAGATTGGCAGGCGCGCATTTAATTTTTAATGTTTCAACAGGATTAGTTGCCTTAACATTAATATTCCCATTAGCGAGGTTAGTAAACTATTTGTCTGAAATATTCCATATTGCAGCAGATGACTACACCTTAAAACTAGCCTTATTTCACACTATATTTAACATTCTTGGGGTTGTATTAATGATTCCTTTTATTAGTAAGCTTGAAAAATTCTTAATAAAAGTATTCAAAGAAAAAGTAGACAAAGATATTGATGAACCAAAGTATTTAAATGAAGCCATATTAAAGTTCCCAGGAACAGCTATTTCTTCATTATTTAATGAGTCGAAATATTTGTACAAAAACGCCATTTTTAAAATTGTAGCACATGCCTTAAACATTCATAGAGAAGACATTAAATCTGACGAAAAAGTAAAGAATATCATAAAAAAATCAACCGAAGACATGGAGGTTGATGTTGAAGATTTGTACTATAAAAAAGTAAAAACCATTTATGGTGAAATAATTAGGTACGCCGCTACTGCTCAAAATAACCTAAAACTAAATAAAAAGCAAAACAATGCCATCACTGAAATTAAAATTGCCAACCGAAAAATGGTTGAAATTATTAAAGATGTTAAGGAATTAAATAAAAATGTAACATTATCTCACGACTCAAATAATCCTCATTTAATTAAAGCATACGATAGTTTTAGAAAAAAAGTGGTGAAAGTTTTAAGAGTGATTTATTTATTTAGAACAGAAGATAATAGCGATAAATACGCCGAAAAACTAAAAGAACTTAAAAACGATGCCAAAGATAATATTAGGCACAGCAATAAATCAATTGACAAGTTAATTAGAAAAGATTTGATTACTGTTGAAATGGCTTCATCATTATTTAACGATTATACCAACGTAAATGATATGATAAAAAAGCTTATTGAAGTTGCCGAATTATTGTATGGTAAGAAGGATTCACTATTAGATAATAATAATGACAAACCAATAAAAAAGAGACTGTCTAAAAATTAAGAAAAATTCTGATTATCAAACTAAGCTTATCGAAGTTATTATTGAGACTATCAACCAGTTAATATATTTCGACAAGCTCAATATGACACAGAAAGTCACTTTTTAGACAACTTCAATTAGTTGCTAAATCTTAATAAATTAGCAACCGAGAGACCTTTTTTATTTTTTCTTTTTCCTATGTTTTAAAACTTCTGCATCTAGATAAAAAATAATTTCTTCTGCAATATTTTTTAGTAAATCACCAACTCGTTCACACTTTTTTATTACAGATAATAATATCAATGCCTTCCCTGTAATTTCAATATCATTTTTAATTTCAGCTTCTAAAATTTCAAATGAATTTGCGTTGATCTTGTCTAAAATTTTATCTTTTTTAAATATTTTTCGTGCTAATTTAACATTGTCATTCTCATAAGCATCTGCTATTAACTCAAACATCATATTTATAGTTTCAACGATGGTTTTGTAGTTAACGGCATCTAATAATTTTTTTGGAATTAATTCTTCATCATCAACTAAATACTTCGATATTCCATAAGCGTGATCTGCTATTCGCTCTAATTCATAATTAATTTTTAGAAAAGCCATTACATGTCTTAAATCAATAGCTACTGGCTGATGCAAAGCTAAAAATCGTTCGCAGTCCTTTTCAATTTTTAAATCTAAAGCATTCACTCTTGTTTCTTTATGAATAACCTCTTCTGCTAAATCAGCGTCATTGTTTGAAAATGCCTCCATTGCTTTTTCAAATTGAGTAAAACTTAGCGACAACATTTCTAATATTGCCTGATTTAGTAAGTCTTTTTGATAAATTGCGTTTTCCATAATTTAGTTTTTAACCGAATCTACCGGTAATATAATTTTCAGTTTGTTTTTCAGCTGGGTTTGTAAATATTTTTTTTGTTTTATCAAACTCAATTAAATCACCAATATAAAAGAAAGCCGTATAGTCACTAATTCTACTAGCTTGTTGCATGTTATGAGTAACGATAATTACCGTATATTTTTCTTTTAATGAAAAAATTAAGTCTTCAATTTTAGCTGTTGAAATTGGGTCTAGAGCTGAAGTTGGCTCATCCATTAAAATAATAGATGGTTCAACTGCTAAAGTTCTGGCAATACACAATCGCTGTTGTTGTCCTCCAGATAAAGCAAGTGCAGATTTTTTTAAATTATCTTTTACTTCTTCCCATAAATCTGCTTGTCGTAAGGCTTTTTCGACACGTTCGTTAATAAACTTCTTATCTTTTATACCTTGAATTTTTAAACCGTAGGCCACATTTTCAAAAATTGATTTAGGAAAAGGATTTGGTTTTTGAAAAACCATTCCAACTTCTTTACGCAATTCTTCAACATTTACGTTGTTCTTGTAAACATTTTCACCATTAATTTTTATTTTCCCTTCCATTCTAAATCCTTCTACATAATCATTCATACGATTAAATAACCTTAAGAAAGTAGATTTCCCACAACCTGAAGGCCCAATAAAAGCCGTAACAGTATTTGGTTTAATTTCCATATTAATACCTTTTATAGCATTAAAATCATCGTACCATACCTTAATGCCTTTCGCCTCAATCCTTGCAGCATGATTTTCTACTAAATCTAGCTTTTTAGCTTTATTAATAGTTTCAGTTTTTATCTTACTCATTTTTATTTCCATTTCTTTTGCCATTTATTTCTAAAATAAACTGCAATTCCGTTCATAACGAATGTGATTAATAATAATATAATAATTGCCGCTGCTGCATTCTCAATAAATCCGTGTTGCGGTCTTGAAATCCAGTTAAAGATTTGAATTGGTAACACAGAAAACTCATCTAAAGGATTTGAAGGTGCAAAAGGTACATAAGCCAACGCTCCAACAACAATTAAAGGAGCTGTTTCACCAACGGCTCTTGAAAGAGCTAATATAACTCCTGTTAAAATTCCTCCACCAGAAGCTGGTAATATTTGATTTCGAATTGTTTGCCATTTTGATGCTCCCAATGCATATGAAGCATCTCTAATAGACTGTGGTACTGCTTTGATAGCTTCTCTTGTTGCCACAATAATAATTGGAAGAATTAACAACGAAAGTGTTAAAGCACCAGCTAAAACACTTGCTCCTAAGCCCATTATTCGAACAAATACTTCTAACCCAAGTAACCCATAAATAATAGAAGGCACACCTGCTAAATTTGAAATATTGATTTCTAAAAGAGCTGAAAATCTGTTTTTTTTTGCATATTCTTCTAAATAAACGCCTGCTGCCACACCTAACGGAAAAGCAACAATTGTAGTTAGTAATAATATCCAAATACTCCCCATTAAGGCGGTATATATTCCCGATTTCTCCGCTTTTCTTGAAGGTAGATTGGTGATAAAACTCCAATCTATTCTCCGTAAACCATCAATTAAAATATCACCAATAAAAATGGCTAATAGCACCAAACCAATTAGGGTACAAGCTATTCCCCAAATTTTAAATAGCTGATCTTTTAATCTATTTTTTTGAATACTATTCATATTTCTCTTGGAATTTTTTTCTTATTCTATAACTTAATGTATTTAGAAAAAATGTAAATACGAACAAAGTAATACCTGCTGCAAAAATGGTGCGATATTCTATTGAATCATGCTGCACATCACCTAAACTAACTTGAACTATATACGCTGTAATGGTTTCAACAGGAACTGTTGGGTCTAATGTTAGTCGTGGTTGTTGCCCAGCTGCAACTGCAACAATCATAGTTTCACCAATAGCTCTAGAAATAGCTAAAATTATTGAAACTATAATACCTGATGAAGCTGCGGGAACAGCAACCTTAAATGCAGTTTGCAATTTTGTAGCGCCCATTCCATAAGAAGCCTCACGTAAAGATGTTGGTACCGCGTGCAAAGCATCTTCACTCAAAGAAGATACAAAAGGAATAATCATAATTCCCATTACTATACCAGCAGATAATGAGTTAAATCCTGATAAATTTGGAATAATTCCTTGTAAAAAAGGAGTTACGACCACCAAAGCAAAAAAACCATAAACTACTGTAGGTACAGCGGCTAAAAGTTCTAATAATGGTTTAACTGTTTTTCTAAAACTTTTTGGAGCGTATTCACTTAAATAAATACTAATTGACAGCCCAATTGGCAGTGCCACCGATATTGCAATAAATGATGTTAATAAGGTTCCTGATAATAAGGGTAAAATACCATAATGCTTATCGGTAAACAATGGAGTCCATTGCGTATCGGTAAAAAAATCAATAATTGAAACCTCACTAAAAAAACGAAAAGCTTCAAATGCTAGTACAGAAACGATTCCTACCGTAACCGCAATTGTTATTAATGAACTAAAAAGTAATGCCTTTTCTATTGCTATCTCCCTAATTTTTCGCATTAAAATGTGATTATTAAAAATTGTTTAAAAAGAGTTTATAAACGTCATTCTGAACATGTTTCAAGTTCTCATATTGAAATTAACAATTATTATGAGAACTTGAAACATGTTCAGGCTGACGAATTATTTTTAAGCAACCTTTAAATGATTTTCTATTTGTTATCGCTAACAAATGTGTTGAATTTTTCTTTTTGAGTAGTATATAATTCTGATGGTAATGGAATGTATCCAACATCAGTTGATAATTCAGCCGAATTATCTAAGTAAAATTTCACAAACTCAACTACTTCAGGAGATTTTACTGAAGTACTGTTAACATAAACAAATAATGGTCTTGACAGTGGTTTGTAAGTACCATTACTTACTGTTTCTAAGGTTGGTTTCACAACTTCTTCTCCATTGTGAACACCAATCAAAGTTAATTTATCTTTATTTTCAGAATAATAAGCCAATCCGAAGAACCCTAAAGAAAATTTATCTCCAGCAATTCCTTGCACTAAAACGTGATCGTCTTCACTTGCTGTAAAATCACCTCTACTTGAACCGCTTTCACCAACAATAGCTTCTGTAAAATAATCATATGTTCCTGATGCAACTCCTGGTCCAAATAAATGAATTTCTTCATTTGGCCATTCTGGTCTAATTTGATTCCATTTCATAATCACACCTTGCGCAGCTGGTTCCCAAATCATTCTTAATTCTTCAACAGTAAAGTTATCTACCCAATCATTCGCTGGATTTACCAAAACAGCTAAACCGTCGTAAGCAACTTCTAATTCTAAATAATTTATATTATTCTCTTCACAGGCTTTTTTCTCCTTGTCTTTTATAGGACGAGAAGCATTTGATAAATTTGTTTCACCTCTTGAGAATTTTTTAAAACCGCCTCCTGTTCCAGAAACTCCTATGGTAACTTTCACTTCTGGTTGAACTGATCTAAATTCTTCCGCTACAGCTTCTGTAATTGGAAAAACCGTACTTGATCCATCAACTTTAATTGTTCCAGTTAATCCAGCAACATCAGATTGATTCTTTTTCTCTTTTTTGTCTCCACAAGCCAATGCTACAAAGGCAAGAGATACTATTAGAATTACTTTTTTCATTTGTGTTTTTGTCTAATTTTATGATACAAATAAACGCTCCCAATGTAAGCTTGAAGTAAACTTAATTTTAAGCAATTGATATGTTATTGTAAATTTAATGTTAAGGGTGAGCGTATATGTTTACAATTAATTAAAATTGAAAACAAAAAAAGGGGTAAATAATTGTTTACCCCCTTTTTTTTAATATTTTGGTTAGGTTAGAAATCAATTTGAAACCTCATTTGAAAAGCACTGAATGATCCATCTCCTATAAATTGGGTATTATTTTTAATATTTGAAACAACATAGTTGGCCATTACCCTTGTTGCTGGATTTAAATGCCAGTTAACACCTGCAGTTACATTACTCATTTTATCATCATCCATTCCTTCAATACTTGAAAACCTTAAAGCAACTTCTAATGCTCCCATTCCATTTGTACCAAAATTACTATTTGGTTTTACACGATTAAACCCTGATATTGAATTTTTATATACTCTCTTTTCTCCTGTTAAAAAGTAACTAGCTTGTGCATAAAAACTTTTAAAAGATTCATTAGATATTGTTGACTTTGCTTTGGCATTTGAAAATTCACTTTGAATTGAGAAAGAACCGTTAACTAATGCAGCTTCAAGATTAAATAAGTTTACATTTTCAACACCATCAACATTAGTTTTAATGTATTTATCTGATATATGTGTTTCTGGTCTTACAGAATAACCATATGTTTTATCTTCTTGAGGTTTTCTATAACTATATGAAGCTCCTAGATGTAATAAAGCTTTTTCATTTTTAACAGCTAACCCTGAAATTCTAGATGTAATTGCATAATCTCCATTCGCTTCAGGACTATCAGAAGTTGATTTATCGGCACCCCTAAATAAACCTAATTGCCATCCGAATCTTTTGTTTGATGTTTCGTTAAACAGCATAAACCCAGAGTTTCTCTCAGGAATCATACTTATAGGTAAAGCTCTTTCCATAAAGGTTATGTACTTACTACTTGTTAAAGCTTCTAATCTAAAAGGCTCTTTAAAATGTCCTACTTTTAAGTTTCCAATAGGAAGTTTTTTTAGTGTAATATATGCATCTTTTAAAGTAACTTTTCCTCCAGTAAAATCAATTTGAAGTTTAAAATCTACATTATTATAAATTGTTCCTGAAGTAAAAAAACGAGCTCTTCTAAACTCATTTCCATTTGAAGATGCTAACGTATAACCATTCGATTCAGCCTCGTCATTTAATGAATAAAAGCCATAATCATACATAATTCTTCCACCGAATTTCAATTTTATACTTTTATCAGTATTTTCAACTTTGAATCCGTTATCCCATTTTATTGAAAAAGGATTTTCTTTTTTTTCCTGAGCACTTACTATTGTAAATACCATTAGGAATACTACTAAAAGTGTACTTCTAAAGTTCATAATGTTAGTTTTGTCGCTGCAAATAAAAATAACATTTGTTAAGTTAACGTTAACAGCATGTTATGTTTAGTATAAAGATAAAAAAAGGCTACTTATAATAAGTAGCCTTACACTTGAAAAATTTTAAGTTGACAAAAACTAACAAATTTACAAAAGTGTTTTACGTAGAATGATACATGTAAAATTCATCATTTTAACTGCCTTTTTTGTAATGAGAACATTAAGAATTCATTGCTTAATTATTAAGTATTAAAAAAGATAATTCTAATTTCCAAATTTTCAGAACAATCCCGCTCTTACATCATTTAGCTGATACAGTGATAGTTACACTTGATCTAAAAAAACTTAATGTAAACTTAATGTTAAGTAAACGTATATTTATGGTTAATTAGATATATTTGATTAGTGATTAAAAAAATTATTAATCTTAAAAACACTACTATGAAAGCAATATTAAAAATAGTTTTTCTTTTGGTTTGTATCTCTACTTTCGGACAAGAACAAAAAACGGATTATAAAAAAATAAATAATGATTTGGTAAAGGCTACCTACTATTTTGCAGATAATGCATCAATCATTGAACGTGAAGGCTTTTTCAATAAAGAGGGTAAGCTTCAAGGGTTATGGGTTACGTACAACTTAGAAGGCGATAAAACAGCAATTGCAAATTATAATAATGGTAAAAAAGAAGGTGTTTGGCAATACTTAAGTAAAGAAAAAATAAGTTTTGTTACTTATAAAAATAATAAAATACTAAGTGTTGAAGAAAAGATACTTGTGGTTAATTAATGCTAATATTCTTTATAAAAAAAAGAGCCAGTTTAAACTGGCTCTTTTTTTGTTTTGGAATTACCTAATTTCTTCCCAACTTAGCCCAATTGAACATAGCTTCATCAACTTTTGTCCCTTTGTATTCACTTGCCGGATTTGCAGCAACACCATCAATAATTACATTTGCTAATGTACCACCATCTTTCATATCAATGTTGGTATAGCTAACCTCTTAAAAAATTTATACTACGAACCTAAAGTTTCAAAAAAACTAATTGTTTAAAGAACTAATATTTCTTTTGAAATACCTTCCTACTACCATTAACACTCTTTAAAATATAAATAGCCTCTGGATGTACTAATTTAGCTTACAGTTAGAGTTAAGCATAAACAATTATATTTAACTTATGAAACGAGAGAGAAAGATTTACGAT
>Ga0209121_10003304_pt1 | contig 15702 bp, 9 predicted proteins | sample Cruoilmetagenom3_FD_187292 | JGI IMG/M metagenome (GOLD analysis project Ga0209121, IMG submission 187292) | Oil polluted marine microbial communities from Coal Oil Point, Santa Barbara, California, USA - Sample 3 (SPAdes) (version 2) | ecosystem: Environmental > Aquatic > Marine > Oil seeps ...
CTCCCACGGCGGGCCTGGGCTGATCCAAACCAGTGTCACCCTGACCCCGGTGTCCGACGCCAGCATAGATGCTGCGGCGCCCAATACGCCCCATGGTAATAATCACACGCTGGAAGTATATTACGGGGGGGAAAACGAGATTGGACGAGCGCTGATCCGCTTCAATCTGGCCGCCGCAGTACCGTCTGATGCCATCATTGACGAAGCCCGTCTGGACCTATACCTGGAGTATGGTGATGGCACGGATCCCGTCAACCTGGTCGCTGCCAACCTGACCGAGGACTGGGTTGAATCCGAGGTGACGTGGAACACTCCGCCAGCCACAGGGGAGCCCACTGTCGCAACGCTGGTGGATACCACCCTGGGCTACAAGAGCCTGGACGTCACCGACATCGTGCAGGCGTGGCACAACGTCCCCCACTATGGCCTGGAGTTTTCGGGGCCGGAAAGAGAGGCGAATTACAGCCGCATTTTCGAGAGCCGTGAGCACGGGGAGCATCCGCCGCGATTGGTGGTGACCTACCACCTGACCCCCACACCGACGAATACCCCCACGCCAACCACCATGCCCACAGGCACGCCGGCACCCCCACCGCCATCCACAGCCGACCTGCTCATCATCGCTCCCGAAGCCTTTACGCCGCCGCTGCGGGCTCTGGCGGCCCATAAGAACGATACCGGCATGCCCACCCGCATGCTGACCATCGAAGAGATCGAGGCTTCCTACAGCGGTTATGATCTCCCCGAGAGGATCAAAAAGGCTATCGAGGCCGAGCATCGCCTCCACGAGGTCAAGTACGTCATGCTCGTCGGCGACACGGACATCTTTCCAGTGCGGTGGGCTTATATCTGCATCCCCACTTCGCCGTTGAGTTGCGCCAAGGGCTTCCCCTGGCGTTTCTCCGGTGCTTACGGATCCGCCGACCTATACTACGCCGATCTCTACGAGTCCAACGGCACGACCTTCGAGGGGTGGGATTTCGATGGCGATCATAAATACGGCGAAACGGGGTGCAACTGGTGCACGGGCGCCAACGCCGATAAACTGGACCTGCACATGGACGTCGTCGTGGGGCGCGTGCCCGCATCCTCCTTGCAGGAGGTCGCCACCTACGTCAACAAGGTCATCCGCTACGAGTACATGGCCGGGTACGGGGGCGGTTGGACCCATCAGGCCCTGGTTGTGGCAGGGAACTCTGGTAACTCTCGCGGCGCAGCCAACAAGATCGCGGCGAAGGCTCCTTCTCTTCAGACTACAGTCCTGGCCTACGATGCCCCCGGTTGTGTGAGCAGCACGCTGCCGAGCCGCGACAACATCAATACTCATCTGAACGAAGGCGTCCTCCTGGCCGTCTACCTGGGCCACGGGAGCGGCCCTAAGGTCTGGGGAATAGGTCAACTCTGCGATGGAACGAACAGCAGTTACAACGTCCCCAATGAAATCAACGCCGCTGACGGCCCGGACAATGCTTACATGCTGCCGGTCGTGCTCGATTTCGCCTGTGAGAACGGCCAGTATGGGCCTCCGGTTCCCTGGCACTTCCCGTACCTGGATGTGCAGGGGCAGGAGCGGGATTATGGCTGTAATCTACCCTGCTTTACTACTCCCCTGGAACCGGAGGAGCCGGCCTCATTGCAGGTGGGGAACGACTCCAACAGCCAGCCCTTTGACCGGGAATCTACCGCCGAATGGTTCTTGGTGAGGAGCGACGATGGGGCCATCGCCGAGATCGCCTCCTACGGCTTCGGGGATAGCGGCAATTGGCGCATGGGAGAGACCTTCTTCCAGACATATCAGAATGGCCAGCATATCCTGGGCGAACTGTGGAAGGCGACCCTGGAGGATTTCATCAGTGCTGGCGACGCTAACAATCAATGGCATTTCCGGCACCTCAAGTCATACCATCTTTTTGGAGACCCCTCGCTGCGCATGGGTGGTGTCGCGGGCCTGAAAGGGATGCCTCCGGTGGTGGACGTGTCCGAAACCGTCGCCGATGCCTCCATCTACGACAACCACCCCGGCAGTAATTACGGCAATTACAGCGACATCGGCTTCATGAACTACCCCAGTGACTACAAGAGCAGAGCTTTGGTGCGGTTTGATGCGTCCACCATCCCGCTCTCGGCGACCATCAGCCTGGCCGATATGAACCTCTACGTACTCACCGCTGACCCGGCCTCCGGCTGGAACAAGCTCTACGAACTCCAGAGCACCTGGGTCGAGACGTCAGTCACGTGGAGCAACTGTCCCGCGTGGGGAACGCAGGTGTTCAACGGGACGATCACGCCCACCCAGTGGACCTACTTCCCCTGGAGTGTGGTCTCCAGCGTGGACCGCTGGGTCAACCAGGGGGTTGCCAACAATGGCTGGCTCCTGCGCGGGAACGAGGACAAGCAGTACATCTACACATTTGCCGCCCGGGAGCACAGCGACTATCCCCACCCCCAACTGGTCGTCAAGTATCAGTCCCCCTGTCCGGCGAAACTCCTCCTGGGACTCATTTTTCACCTCTCGGCGCAGCAGAGCGACCTGGACACGCTCTACCGCCTGCGGGATGAACTCATGACGACCACGCCGACGGGACGGCGCTTCATTGACCTCTTCTACGAGCACAGCCCGGAACTGGCCACGCTGCTGTTGACTCACGGCGACCTGCGAGAGGAAGGGACCGGGTTGCTGGAAATGGTTCTGCCCGGTTTGGAGGCTCTGGTCAACGGGGAGGGCGATACGGTCGCGGTGACTCCCGACATGGTGGAACGACTCGGCGCTTTCCTGGTCCACCTCGACGAACTGGCTAGCCCCGACCTGCAGGGCGATATCGCCCAGGAATGGGAGCAGGCCAATCCGTCCGCTCTGGTCGAGCAGACTTTTGCCGGGGCCTGGGAGCAGGTGGCGGGGCAATGGGCGGTTTATCTACCCATGATCATCGGCCCGCCAGGGACTCCGCCGGAGCCTGAGTATCTGGAATTCAGCGGGCAAGTCTTCCTGGGAGAGGCGGGGGACACCAGCCAGCCCCTGGGCGGCGTGGACGCCGTCGTCCTTCTCGGGGCCACCGGGCGTTTTGGCCCGAGTGTGGTCCTCGATACCACCCAGGCGGCCGAGGATGGGTCATTCTCCCTGGGCTACGAGTACACCATTGAGACAGCCTACCCGTATTACAGCCTGGCTATCAGCGATACGCGCTACACGGTGGCCGGGGTCACACCTGGCGAGGGGGGAGAGCCGTGGGAGCCAGGCTGGATTCAGTTCGTCAGCCCGTCGGCCGGCTCGTACCCGGAGAATGCCTTCTTCGTGCAGCCGGTGGAGCAGTAGTCTCTGTGTCACTGACGGAGGTGATGTGTATGTGACGTTTCACGTTTCGCGCTTCACGTTTTAGGTTTCACGTTTGACGCCAAGCGTCAGCCCAACTAACCTTCAAGAGGAGAAAAAATGTCTACCAAAAAAGTGTTACTTGCCGTTCTGGTCGCCAGTGCCGTAATGCTGGCAGTAGGAATCGGTCCCCGGTTTACTAATACCGCGCGTGCGCTGCCCCAATCCCAGGAGTCAAGCCCGCCGGGCGTGACCATCCCCTACCCCGGTCGCCTGAGCGACGATGCTGGACAGCCGGTTGCCGACGGGGACTACGACTTCACCTTTGCCCTGTACGATGCCGAAACCGGCGGGGAGTCGCTGTGGTCGGAGGTGCAGGAGGGCGTGATGGTAAAGGACGGTGCGTTCGTTGCCTCTCTGGGCAGCGTCAATTCCATCCCGGCCGATGTGCTGGCTGGCGGCGATTGGCTGGATGTGGCCGTGCGCGGGCCGGGGGAGACCGACTTCACTGCGCTGAATCCACGCCAGCGGTTGAGCGCCGCTTCGCCGGCCGCGCCGGCTGCCCCGTCCAACGGGGTGGCCTGCCCCCACGACCACTGGGGGGAGACGTGGGAAGGGAGCACCGGTTGGCTCACGCTACGTAACACAAGTACTGGCAATGAGGCGGTGCTTCCTGGCTTGCTGTCGGGCGTCTATGGCCACAGCGAGACCTGGAGTGGTGTGCACGGCCAAAGTACTTCAAATATCGGCGTGTATGGGCAAAGCACCGATGCCTACGGCGTGTACGGCCAGAGCGCCAATAGCTATGGCGGCATGTTCACAAGCACCAATAACGACCATTACGACCTGGCCCTGGGCGGTGCCGTGGGCAGGATCAACACTGATCCCGATGACCCAGGAAGCGACCTCTACCTCTCCAGTAACGGCGACGTCACAATAAAACTAGACAATGACAGCGGAGGGGGCGGGACCAATGTTTTGTACATCAGGAGCAGAGGACATCTCGCCTGTAGCATTAACGATGGCGGCGACTTGACCTGCACTGGTGCCAAGAACGCCGTCGTCGAGACGACTGACTACGGCACGCGCAAGCTCTACGCCGTGGAAAGCCCCGAAGTCTGGTTCGAGGACTTTGGCACAGCTTCGCTGGTGGATGGAGAGGCCACGGTCGCCTTCGACCCCATCTTCGCCGAGACGGTCAACCTGGAGGTGGATTACCACGCCTTTGTGACCCCGCTGAGCCAGGAACCGGTGCTGCTGTTCGTCACTGCCAAGAGTGCCGCAGGCTTCACAGTGCAGGGTGTGACGCTCGACGGCCAGCCTGCGCAGTGCTCCTTCGACTACCGCGTCGCCGCCAAGCGGTTGGGCTACGAGGACGTGCGCCTGGAGGAGATGACCTGGCAGGAGGGCGAATGATGAGAAAGCATGCCTTCTCTATCTCTATCGCCGTCACTGCTCTGGTCTGCGTGCTGTTGCTGGCTAGCGTTATGCTAGCACAAGCGAACGGCCGGCCTGATCCGCTCACGTGGTACACCGTCGAGCAAGGAGTGGCCTCCGGCGGCGGCTACCACCTGACCAGCCTGGCCTGGCAGGTAAGCGGCACGGCCAGCGGCGCAGGCTATCGCCTGCTGGGCCCAGCCAGCCCCACACTCCGGGGGCCGTGGGGTGGCTGTTGTTGCACCTGGCTGCCGTGCGTGGTGCGCAACCGCCAATAGAACGGCGGGTGGCAGGACAGTAACGGATGGGCCGGGGGCAGTTCTCTGTCCGGAGGCTGGCCCTGGTCCGTTCGGTCAAGATGACCACAGATAGAGAAATACACGATGCTTGAGCAAATCGTGTGTTTCCTCATCCGAGATTCTCTACGATGGCTCTCGCAGAATTGCTACAAAGAAGTATCGTGATGAAAGAGCATCCAGGCTTACTCACACTGCTGATCGCTGTCCTGTTCGGCTGCGTGCTCGCCGCGCCGATGACGATTGAGACGCCGGCGGTGGCCCCGACGAGACCTGCCGTTACTCCTCTGCAACAGGCTGAGGCCACCACCTACTACGTCCGCCCCAATGGTGGCTCCCCCACCCAATGCACAGGTCTCGTGGACGCGCCCTATCCTGGCAGCGGGACCGCCCAACCCTGCGCCTGGGACCACCCCTTCCGCGCACTCCCGCCGGACGGCACGCCGCGCATCGCCGGCGGCGATACGCTCGTCATTGGGGCCGGCGAGTACATGATGGGCTACGGCGCGCCCGGAGCCGATAACTGCGATGCCGACTACCCCTGGGACTGCCATATGCCGCCGATTCCCAGCGGTCCCGACTCATCCCACCCCACCCGCACCCTGGGGGAGGGTTGGGACACCGGCTGTGCCAATCCGCCCGAACTATGGGGTGCCGAGCGACCGTGGTTCATCATCAACCTCACCGACTCCAGCAACGTCGAGATCGCCTGTCTGGAGATCACCGACCACTCCGATTGTGTCGAAGCCCACTCTGGGGGACTGGCTTGCGAGTACGATACGTACCCCTACGGCGAGTGGGCCGCCACTGGCATCTACGCCGAAGACTCGGCCAACGTTCATCTGGAGAACCTTAACATCCATGGCTTAGCCCACGCCGGCATCCACGCCGGGCGGCTCAGCGACTGGACCGTGGAGGATGTGCGTATCGCCGGCAATGGCTGGGTCGGCTGGGATGGTGACATCGAGGGCGACGACTCGAACTCTGGCACGCTCACCTTCCGCCGCTGGACGGTGGAGTGGAACGGTTGTGGCGAGACCTACCCCGGCGGCGAGCTGGCCGGATGCTGGGCCCAGACGGCCGGGGGTTACGGGGATGGCGTCGGCACCGGTGCCACCGGGGGAGACTGGATCATTGAGGACTCGGCCTTTCTGCACAACACCTCCGATGGCCTGGACCTGCTCTATCATAGCCTGGGCGGTCGCGTCATCCTCAACCGCGTCCATGCCGAGGGCAACGCCGGCAATCAGGTCAAGATCACCGGACAGGCCGCGATCGCCAACAGTGTGCTGGTGGGGAACTGTGCCTTTTTCGAGGGCCAGTCTTTCACCTACGACGTGGACCCCTGCCGGGCGCTCGGCAACACGCTAGAGGTCGTTTACACGGGAGGGGAGCAGATCTCCATCGTCAACTCGACGTTCTACGGCCAGGGGGACGGTCTGATAGACGGAGGTGTGCGTGAGGGTTTTCAATGTGACGGCACAGAAACGCTCACGGGACGGAACAATGTCTTTCTGGGAGATACAGACTATTTCGATCCTGGAGACATCACTTGTCTGTTTTACCAGGAGGGTTGCTCTGACCTCAAACTCGATTCGGATTACAACGTAGTCCACAACGGGAAGAACATCACGTGTGGAACCGACGGCACTTACGTGGATTCGGGCAGCAACGACGTCTGTGCAGATCCAAAACTCACAGGTCCCTTCACTGGAACCACCTACGGCATGATGCTGACTTCAGACAGCCCCGCCATTGACGCGGGCGACGACACTGTCTGCCCGGCCACTGACTATCGCGGCTTTGCCCGGCCGGTGGATGGCGATGGGGACGGGAACGCTGTCTGCGATGTGGGGGCGTATGAGTGGCGGGAGTTGGTCACGGTGGTCTACTTGCCTTTGATCCTCAAAGGATGGCCTGCGTCTCAACTCCAGGTGCCTCCCCAAGTGGCAGGCTGTGACGTTTTTCCCGCCGACAACGTGTGGAACGCGCCCGTGGATACGCTGCCCGTGGACACCAATTCGGCTACCTATGTCAACACCATAGGTGCCAACGACCACGTCCACGCCGACTTCGGCTCCGGTACCTGGGACGGCGGTCTCATCGGCATCTCCTACGTAGATGTGCCGGGCAGCCAGCCACTGGTGGACGTCACCTTTGAGTACGACGACGAAAGTGACCCCGGTCCCTACCCCATCCCCGCCGATGCGCCCATCGAGGGCGGTTCCGACAGCGATGGCGACCGGCACGTACTGGTGCTGGACCGCGACAATTGCATCCTCTACGAAGTGTTCTATGCCTGGCCGCAGCCCGACGGGAGTTGGGAGGCTGGATCGGGTGCCATCTTTGACCTACATTCTCACGCGCTCCGGCCAGCAGGCTGGACCTCGGCCGACGCGGCTGGCCTGCCCATCCTGCCGGGACTGGTGCGCTACGACGAAGTGACCGAGGGCGAAGTCCGGCACGCGATCCGTTTCACCGCGCCGCAGACCCGCCGAGCGTACGTCTGGCCTGCGCGCCACTATGCGTCGAGCCTTACCGGGGCGCAATATCCGCCCATGGGCCAGCGCTTTCGCCTGCGGGCCGACTTTGATGTTTCGGGCTTTTCGCCTGAGGTGCAGGTCATCTTGCAGGCACTCAAGAAATACGGTATGATCCTATCCGACAACGGTTCGTCGTGGTTCATCTCCGGCGTGCCCGACGAGCGTTGGGACAACGATCACCTCCACGAACTGCACCAGGTTCACGGGTCGGATTTCGAGGCGGTGGACGTGTCGTCGCTGATGGTGGACCCCAACTCGGGCCAGGTAGGAAGCAATGAACAATGAAGCAATGAGCAATGAAGCAATGAACAATGAACAATGAACAATGAACAATGAACGAGACAAGATAGTGGACACGCGAGAAGGCCCTTAACGAGAGCAAAGAAACAGGAGGGGTATCATCTCAATATTTCGACCTGTGCAATTAGCCCACCCGCCCAGACCTCCGAGGTCTCCGACAGGGCCTTACGAAGGCAACCCACGTTGCTTTTGTCGTGAATTTCTGGTCGTGCCCAGGCCATACGAGACCTCGAAGGTCTTAACTGCACAGGTTGCGTGTTTTGGATCTCCTGGTGGGTTTGTGCCCTTTGTAGTAGACTGTGGCCATCGTTTGCGAGCGAATTTGCGAGGGAGGCTCAGTAGATCAAACGTCAAATGAGAGGAGTGTCCGATGCGACGACAGCAATTCCGATCGTTTGCTCTGGCCCTGATTATGCTCCTGGCACTGACAGCCTGCCTGCCCGACAGTGACGAGGACTGGGACGGCGCGCGAAGTACGCGCTTGTTAGCAACAGCAACTGATCTCTTCTCGCCAGGCACTCTCTCTGCCGGGTCTGTGACTGACAAGTGGTCGCTGTGGACAAGCGGCACCCGCCTGCGGGGTGCCAACATCTACCAGCGCCGCGTTTATCCTGAACTGGACGGGGATGAATTCATGGGACCCGGCCCCGTCGGCCCGCCCTATACCCAGACGGACTTCGACAACCTGGCCGCAATGGGCACCAACTACGTCAACATCTCCTATCCTGGCCTGTTCACCGAGACCCCGCCCTACACACTGGACCAGGATATCCAGGACAGCCTGGACAACTTGCTCGCCATGATCGCTCAGGCTGACATGTTCGCCGTGGTCACCTTTCGCACTGGACCGGGCCGCAGCGAGTTCTGGGCTTTCTGGGGTGAGGATAATGTATCTGATCCCGGTGAAGGTTGGTTTGATCCAAGTTATTACAACAATCGTGTCTGGGCGGAGCAGACCGCTCAGGATGCCTGGGTAGAAATGTGGCGTTACACTGCCCAACGTTACAGAGACAACCCGGTGATCGTCGGCTATGACCTGATGTGCGAACCGAATTCCAACGAGGTGGGCGGTTTCCCCGTGGGTGATCCACTCGACATCTGGGATCCAGAAGTGTTCTCCGATACCTATGGTGGCACATTGTACGATTGGAACCAACTCTACCTTCGCATCGTCACCGCCATCCGCCAGGTGGACCCCGACACGCCCATCCTGGTCGGCGGGATGGGTTACAGCGGTATTGCGTGGCTCCCCTACCTGCAGCCAACCGGGGATCCGCGCACGGTCTACACAGTGCATCAATACGAACCATTTGTCTATACCCACCAAGAACCTCCTCTCACAAACACTTACCCGGGAGAGTTCGACACAGACTGGGACGGGGATGACGACCGGTTCAATCGAGCCTGGTTGGAGAATCTACTTTCGACGATTGACATATTCACGGCCACGCATGGTGTGCCGGTGGCGGTGAACGAGTTCGGCGTGGTGCGCTGGGAGCCGGGCGCGGCCGACTTCATGGATGACCAGATGGACCTGTTCGAGCAGCGTGGAATGAACCATGCGCTGTGGGTGTGGGACCCGTCGTGGGAACCGTGGACGGAGGAGGTGAATGCCTTCAATTTCCGGCATGGCCCTGACCCCAATAACCACACCGACGTCGAGTCGAGCGACCTGATGGACGTCATCATCGAATACTGGGGACGTAACACGATACGTCCATCGTCAGTCCTGACCTTCACACCGGTGGCGACAGCTCATCTCCCGATAGTGTTGAACGGCAGCGGCGCGGGGGCCGAACCAATGTCGCTGGATGACGTCACCACTTGGGCCTACCAAATCCAGCGCATCAGCGAGCCGGGCGCTGTTGACGCACTGGTTGCCTCTCACTACGATATGCTGGTTTTGGAACCGACCCGCACCGATTGGTCGTCGGATGACAATCTATTTGACACCCGGAGGATGGTCACGCGACTGAAAAACAGCCAGGCCAGCGATGGGGTACACCGCAAGTTAGTCATCGCCTACGTGGACATCGGGGAGGCCGAGGACTGGCGTTGGTACTGGACCTGGTCCGAAGATTGGGACTGTGAGCCTCCTCTCCCTGCTGATTGGCCGGACTACATTCTTGCCTGCGATCCTGACGGCTGGGCGGGCAACTACCCGGTTGCTTATTGGGACCCGCGTTGGAAGGACATTGTCATCTACGGTGAGAATCAGAGCAGCGCGCCTTACGGAGACTACATCAGCGTCATTGACGAGGTGCTCAAGGACGGCTTTGATGGCATTTACCTCGACTGGGTGGAAGGGTACGAGAACGAGGCGGTCGTGGCCGCAGCCCAGGCGGCGGGTAAGGACCCGGCCGCCGAGATGATCGCTTTCATCGAGGAGATGAGGGATTACGCTACCGCCCGTAATCTCGACTTCCTCATCATTCAGCAGAACGGGGCTGCCCTGAGCGAGGGACATCCTGAACTGTTCAGCGTCATTGACGCTATCGCGCAGGAGGCCGTATGGTACGATGGAGATGCCACCGACAACTGGGACGATCCCGACGGGTATGATTGGCCGCAGGACGTCTCTCTCTCCGACTACTATATTGACTATCTCAGACAGTATCTGGACAGTGGCTTGCCTGTTTTCAACTGTGAATATGCGCTAGCGTACGCGGACACAGCATACGCCAACTCGTACCACGAGGGGTACGTGCCCTACGTGACCCGGTGCTCCCTCTCGCGGTTGACGATGACACCTCCACCCGGTTATTGAGATGGCCCCTACCGGAATCGGCATCGTCCTTTTGGCTGGATTGATCATCTTCAGCGGGCATCTCGTCAAAGGCATCTCCGGCTTTGGCAGCGCGCTGTTTGCCGTCCCGCTGCTGATGTTTTTCCTCGACGTCAAGTTCATCACGCCCGTCTTTCTGCTCTTTGACCTCACGTCCGGTGTTATTCTCGTTGCATCCAATTACCGCTCCATCCATCGCCGGCTGTTTCTCTTGCTCTTGTGTGGGTTGCTGGTGGGGACTGCCATCGGCACGTGGGTATTGCTCTCCTTTGGTCACGATCTTCTCAAGCGTGTCCTGGGGCTGCTGGTGACCGGGTGGTCGTTGTTGGTCTTACTCCGCAAGGAGCGTCCCGTCAACCCAACGACGCACGACCGGATGATGCCCTACCTGGCACCCCTCAGCGGTTTTCTGGGCGGGGCGCTGGGGGCGATGTTCAGCGTCAATGGGCCGCCCATCATCATCTACCTTTCCCACGTGCTCGAGGAGAAGCAGGTCTTCCGCGCTACGCTTTACTCCATCTTCTTCGCCGATGCCTGCTACAAGATGGTGCTCTTCACGGCTAATGGGCTGCTCACCGGCGAGGTAGTGCGTTTCGCGCTGCTGATGGCACCGTTCCTGGTGGCCGGCATTTTCGCCGGCTCCCGGTTGCAGGCGCGCATTGACGAGGCGCTGTTCAGGAAGATAGTAGCCGTCATCCTGATGGTGACGGGCGTGATGCTGGTGGTCTAGTCACATCAGCGCCAGCAGCCCTGCCAGCCCGACCAACGCCACCGCCGCGCAGGTCTGCGGGATGCCGAGCACCGGCACGAAGAGCACAGCGGCCAACAGCGCCCCCACGCAGCCACCCACCAGGTCGGCCCCGTAGAGCATGCCAGCCACGCGACTGGCGCCCCCGCGCGTCAGCGCCACCGCCAGCGGGAAGGCCATCCCCGTGAGTGTGCCCGCCAGCAGCGCCAGCAGCGGGAATACCAGCGCCGGGGCCGGGATAGGCAGCGAGAGGATGAGCGGAAAGACACCGCTATAGACAGCGACAGCCGCCTGTACAGCAATCAGCATCCGCCTGGCGCTCCAGCCGCTAACCGCTAACTGCTGACTGCTAACTGCTAATAACCGGTTGCTCGCCGCGCCCCCCAGTGCCAGCCCGGCCATAAAGGCCGTCACGATCAGGCTGACCTCGGCGTAGACGTAGCCGTGCAGCACCTGGAAGGCGAAGAGGATGACCACCTCCAGCGTCATCTCTGCCAGGCCGATGGTGGCGATGACGAACGGGACGGCCCACCTGCGCCGCCAACGCACGAGCAGCACGATCAGCGCCAGTGGCACGGCCACCCACCACAGATTGACCAGGCCCGCCCTCTCGAAGGCACCGCGCAGGATTGGGGCCTGCCCTGAGCCTGTCGAAGGGTAGAAGCGCGAGAGCCACAGCGCCAGGTCGTAGTAGTAGCAGATGGGCGTCAGGTCCCGGTTGAGCCGTACCCCCGTAGTCGCCGCAAGTTCCGCCTGCACCTGAGCGAAGCGGTCGGTGGTGAAGACGTACTCGATGTACTCCGGCGTCACCCAGCGGGTCTCGATACCGCGCTTTGTCAGCCGTGTCGCGAGCACTGCGGGGTCGGCCTCCAGAGGCGCGTTGGAGGCGAGGAAGAAGTTGTGCTCGCCGGGGAGCACGAGTATCTCCGGGAAAATCGCCTGCAGCGTGTGGTAGACGCTGCCGTTGCGCCGTGCCAGTTCTGGGCTCCAGTAGTTCTCCGCCGAGGGCAGCCCCAGCGCGAAGATGCCGCCGGGGTTGAGCACCGCGCGTACTTCCTCAAAGAACTCGCGGGTGTAGAAGCGGTTGAGCGCGCCGGTGGCGGGTTCAGGCAGGTCGAGAATTACGACGTCGAAGGTGCGAGGGGCCGTCCCTTCGGCAAGCTCAGGGCACCGTTTGACGTACAGCCGGCCATCGGTGAGGATCAGCGTAACGCGGGGATCACTCAGGACGGCAGCGTCCTCTGGGGGTAGGTGAGCCTGCGCCGCCTCGATCAGCAGTGGGTCGAGTTCGACGTAGGTCACGCGGGCAGTGGGGTGCTTGAGGATTTCGCGCAGGTCTCCAGCCACGCCCCCTCCAACGAGGAGGACGCTCTGCGGGTTGGGATGCATCAGTAGGGGGAAGTGGGCCATCTCCTCGGGGAACGTACCCTGCGTCTCGAAGGCCAGCAGGCCGTTTTCGTAGAAGACGCGCTGCCCGTCGCGGGCCTGGATGATGAGGCGGCCATAGGGGGAATCGGCGGCGAAAGCCAGGTCGGACCACTGCCAGCGGAGGGTGGCGTCGTGGAGGGAGTGGCCCAGGGGGAGAGAGCAGAGGAGCAAGAAGGCGAGGAGCAAGAGAGTGTGGGGGTATGGGAGTGTGGGAGGGAGTGTGGGAGTGGAGGAGCGAGTGGGCAGGTAGATCAGCAGGGCAGCGGCCAGGTTGACTGCGCCGACGAGCAGCGCGGTCTGGAAGGGGTCCAGGTGGCGGATGAAGACAAAGCTGAAGAGCATGCCGCCGACGACAGCGCCGGCGCTTTCCCAGACGTAGGCCTGGCCTGCAGCCCCGCCCTGCTCGACGGTCAGCCGCGTCCCCAGCGTGAACAGAAAACCCGCCAGGAGGCATAGCGGGGCCACGATGAGTACGATTGCCGCGACCATCGGTCCGAGCTCGACGAAGGCCCCCGGCGTGATCCCCAGCAGCGTCCGCACGCCGCGCACGAGGGTGATTTGCGCTGGGAGTAGCAGTGCAGCGAGCACTAACCCCACCGCGAAGGTCCTCATCCCCCCTTTCCCTCCCCCCCAATGGGGGGGACAGAGGGGGGGCTCGCGCTCCGCCAGCCGGGCCAGTCCCCACGAGCCGGCCGCCACCCAGGCCAACCAGGCGGTCAGCACGAGTCCGAAGAGTAACTCATTGCCGTAGAAGGTGGCGACCAGTTCGCGCATCAACACGACCTGCGCGATAGTCGAGGTGAAGCCGACGGCGGCCAGGGCAATTCTCATACTGTTACACCTTCCCCACGGTGATGACATAGAGCGCTGCTTCTTCTTTGCCATTCAGTCCCAGCAGGTCGTTGAGGTCGTCGTCGAGGAACGCGCCGACGGCACAGGCCCCCAACCGCCTGCCCCCCTAACCCCAAGCCTCCACCCAGTGTGGGGTGGGGGGGCGATGACAGCCCGCCCACTGCCCACGTGTAAGGTTATGATACCACAAGATGAACAAGCATTCAACCTGGCTTTCTTGCACCTGGAACAGAGTGCTATTCTCTTTTTTGGCCAATGCAACGCCCATCGTTGGAGAATCATTTCAGATACGTTCTTGAAACGTTCGGCAGAGCATAGGTAGCCATGGTATGTTTGGGTGGTACACAAGGGGGGCCTTGGGCCACAGCACTGGATGTTTGGGCTGATGAGGGTTTCGACCTGTGTACTTCCCCCTCCGCGTGTCGAACGTCACATAGCACTGGCTGTTTTGGCTATTGAGGGCTTCGACTGTCGCACTGATCCAGAGGGGGGAACTCTCTGCTGGGATGAAAGTTGTTGAAGTACGAGTAGGTTGCAGAAGTATTATATACAAGGAGGGGTAAAACATGCGCGTTGTCACGCTCACAACCACAGTTACGCCTAAACGCACTCTGACCATCCCTGTTCCCCAGGATATTCCTACTGGCCCAGCGGAGGTCATTGTTGTGTTCGCCGCCGAACTCCGATCCCAGCCCCAGCGCACGCTGGGCGATCTGCGGACGTCTAGATTCTTCGGGATGTGGCGCGACCGGACAGACCTGCCCGACAGCCCTGCCCTGGCTCGCATGCTGCGTGAGCAAGCCTGGAAGCGCTCTTAGTCTGGAGCGTGAAATGCCTCTGTACACGTTCAACCTGAAGCACTATCGGATGTTCGCTGAGCTCGAAGTGCGTGAGCCGTACACCCGTGCCCACATCCCCGAAAAGTAGGACTGCCCACGCTGGCACAGCGGTGACTCCACCCCCGCCTGCGACAGGGGCTTCCTGCAACCCTTATGAAGCAGATGGTCCATGATGGCCTGTCCCTGCCCATGTCTGGCCCAGCGATCACTCCGCTCCCGCCTACAAGCGGGAATCTGATGGTCCTCTTTGGGCAAGTTTTGAATCTTCCGCTCCCGCTGGATCGCCAGATCCAGCGGTTCAGACCAGCAGATGACTGGCGTTATCCAGTGGGATGATGGCTGGTTCCTCCAACAAGTAGAATCTGGCGCTGGACCAGATATAGTCTTCAGGACGCTCTACCAGGTTCCAGTGAGGCTGACACGGGTTATTGTGCGAATAAGTCATCTTTTGTCGCAAGAACTTGGGCGAAAAGACGTCTTTGGCGTCATAGCCATCTTCCCAGACCTTGTACTGCTGCTTGTCCGGGCGCGTGACCGCTGAGGCGAGAAAGTCCAGCACTGCCTGGTTGCCTTCAACACGATAATGCCGGATCAGCCGGTCGGCGATGTGCTTCTTGAGGTCGCGTATGACGTCGGCGAGAGGGTCTTCGGCGTAACACTGGATGATGATGTGGATGTGGTTAGGCATGATGACAAAGACGTACAATTTGAACCGCTTGCGAAGACGCATACAATCCAGGCTGTCTACGATTAACCGTTTCATCACGTCGCGTCTGAAAAGATGGCGATGCTGAACGGCACTGGTGGTGACAAAGTATAGATGGTCGGGGTTGAAGTCTGGGCGCCAGTTTGTCATTTTTTCCTCCTGTCATTCTTTGCTCAGAATGGATTGGCAAATCCGCGTGCCGGACGGGGATCTGACGATCCCCGTTGAGCACGCTTTTTTGAGCAGACTATGCTCCCGCTGGATCGCCAGATCCAGCGGCTCAAGCCAGTAGACGGTTGGCGTTATCCGGTTGGCAGGTCCGCTTGCCGGGCGGGGATCTGGCGATCCCCTTGGAGCAGGCTTTCCCCTTTGAGCAGACTATGCTCCCGCTGGATCGCCAGATCCAGCGGCTCAAGCCAGTAGACGGTTGGTGTCATCCAGTTGGCAAGTGGGCGGGG
>Ga0209121_10003305_pt1 | contig 15701 bp, 10 predicted proteins | sample Cruoilmetagenom3_FD_187292 | JGI IMG/M metagenome (GOLD analysis project Ga0209121, IMG submission 187292) | Oil polluted marine microbial communities from Coal Oil Point, Santa Barbara, California, USA - Sample 3 (SPAdes) (version 2) | ecosystem: Environmental > Aquatic > Marine > Oil seeps ...
CTGTGCGGCCATCGTCTTGCCCGTGCCCGGCGGCCCGGAGAAGAGCACCGTGATCCCGCGGCTCGAGGTGAGCTTCGCTGCCAGCCCCCACACATCCAGCACCTGGGGACGTCCGCGCACCGTGTCAATGATCTCATGCAGAAGGGCCAGCTGGTCTTCTGGCAGGATGATGTCCTCCCAGCCGTAACGCGGTGTGATCTTGCTGGCCAGTTGGGCGAGGCGCGGATTGGAATGCGCGCGAGCTGCTGCGAAGAGCGACTTGGCAGAGAGTGCAGCCCCGTCCGCTGCTGCGTCATCTGCTACGGCATAGTCCCTCGCTGTGGCGACCGCATCGCGGATCTGCCCACTGGCCAGCGCGAACTGACCGGCCAGCGCATCCAGCGCAGTGTCGAGCGCGCTCTCAGCCTCGCCGACACCGGCAAAGTGCCGCCAGAGGAGACGCCGCTGAGGGTACGCCGGCACAGGGAAGGCAATCTCCAGCAGCCGTCGGCTGCGCGGGCTTCCCTTGGGGTGCCAAAGACGCAGGCCCGCCAGTACCAGCGGGCCAGGGAAGGTGTTGAGTTCATAGAGCAACGCGGGCGGCGTCGTGTCGTTCACCAGGCAGACATCCCAGCCGCTCAGCACGGGGATGGCGTTTAGCAACCGTGCATCGCGCAGCGCGATCTGCACTGCACGCTGTGGGTCTATCTTGCGCTTCTCCGTGAGACCGGTCAGATCCACCATCAGCAGTGGCTGCCCGGTCGACTGCGCAAGCAGCGCCGCTGCGGCGCGTTTTAGGTCCTCATCGGGCCCGTGGAAGAGGTAGATCGCAGGTTCCGTGCCCTGCGACAACGCCTGTGTGATCTTCGGGTTGACGAAGGCATCCGGGATGGTGTCCGGCGCGCGGGTGTACGACAGATAGCCCATCAGCGCCGCGTGGGGCCGGTAGCTGCCCAAGAGCCAGGCCAGCAGGCCCTCGTCGATCTGTAGTGTGTGCGCAAGAAGCGGCGCCTCTTCGCCGCCGGCCGGCGCGCCGTCAGCCGGCGGCACAAGCTCAATGAGGTGATACCGCACCAGTGGCGCGTCGGGGTTGAACAGGGCCAGCAGGCTCAGGCGGCCAATCCCCGGCTCGGCTAGCAGATCCAGGGCCAGGTTGACCGTCGGCCGTTTCTTGGTCACGTCATCCTGGAGGTACCCGTAGATGCGCTCATACCGTAAGTCAACCGAGGGTGCGATGCACAACAAGAGAACGTCGATCTCGAAGCGGCTGAGCCTAAAGGCCTGGACCAGATGTACCAGCGGCAGTTGATGCCCTCGCCTCGCGGCTTCATCGAGGATGGCTGTCGAGTCGGTCTGGATCCGAGCGGCGTTGCGCTCAAGCGCCTGTGTGTCCTCGGCGGGCAGCGTCGTGGTCTGGCCCCAGTTGGTGCTCAGGGGGCGTGCCAACAGGGCGTTGGCTTCATCATCGGAGACGTACAGGCCGCGGAAGGCGTCATCTGGGTTTTGTCCGGCAAGCTGCCACAGCTGGACGGCGCGTTGCAGGCGCAGATCCACTCTCTGCAGTTCGACCTGCAGGTGATAGCTGTCCATGCCTGCTGGAGATCGCGTTTGCTCTGTCACTTCTGCGCCCCCCGCCGTAGTCGTGAATGAGAGTGGGTGAATTAAAGCGATCAGTGTCTGCTTAAACCATACGCATATTATACGACATATTCTGAAACTATGCAATACCTCTATTTCACTGGGTGTGTTGTAGTTCGGGGTCGAGTTTCTGAGACAGAAGCTGCGGTCGACAAGGGTGCAACCCGAAGAAGAGACGAACCCTGAGGTCCGCAGGATCATCTGTACAGCATATCTTCTCTGCGTGGGCATTGGTCTGATAGAGAAGGTTGGAGCCCGAAGAAGACGATCCACCGGATCGTCTGTACGAAATGCCTGCCTGGATCAGCGGCTGGTCGCCCCGACCCTTCTGGACAACGGGTCACGCTTGTGCAGATTTCCATCTGGCTCCCTTCCTCGCAGGGAGGAGCTGGTGAGAGCGATACACGATGACTGCCTGGGGCACGCAGACGGGGCGGGGCAGCCCAGTCCCCCGGTCCATACATATCCCCGGAGGGCAAAGCAGAGGCATCATCGTAAGCCTGAATCAGCGGTCCAATCGAGAGTAGTGAAACGCTGCCCTCAACTAGTTCATCAGAACCGGCCGTCTCGCGCAGCACTGATCCTGCAGCCTCTGTCTGTGGTAGAATGCAGCCTATGGCAAGCCACGAGGTGTACTTCAGGGAAAACTGGCCCGTGCTCCAGCAGGCCGGTCTTTACCGGCCCGGTGCGAACCCAACCTACGGGAACCCGGCCTTTGAGGCCGCGTCGTTCCGCGCTTTGATCGTGCGTCTCTCGCCGTTCCGCGATGTGATGAAATCCGCACCGCATCTCTTCCTCTTTCAGGCCGTACGGCGTGCGCTGCCCGATGCCTACATCGATATGGCTTTCCTGCCCCCGGAACACGACCGCGCCCGGTGGCTGGCCGACGGTTTGCCGCTCCTGATCGGGACGCAGTCCCGCCGCGACATCGCTGACTTCGATGTTGTCCTCATCTCCAACGCTTACTCACTGGAGCTGATCAACCTGCCATATCTGCTCCACCATTCGGGGATTCCCATGTTGGCGGGCGAGCGTGATGCAGCGTGGCCGCCGCTGATTCTGGGGGGCTCCAACGCGATGGCCTCGCAGATGGTGCTGACGCCGGAGGGCGGCAGCATCGTGGATGCCCTCTTCTATGGCGAGGGGGAGCGAGAGGTTGAAACGTTGATCCAGGCACTGGCCCGGACGCTGGACGCCAATGACCGTGCAGCCAAACGGGAGCGGTTGATGGCGGCAGCCGGCAGTATCACGGGGCTTTGGGTGGCCAACGGCCCGCCGGATCAGCACGTGATCGAGGCGATCTGCCACGCTCCGCAGAGCGAGGACCTGATCGTCGAGTATCCCTCGCTCAACTGTGAAGAGGCCTCCACCGCGCGCTTGCAGGTGAACTTCGGCTGCCCGGCATTCTGCACTTTCTGCTTTGAAGGGTATGATCGCAAGCCCTACCGTGAGGTGTCCCTCGACCAGATCCTGGCAGCCGCGGACCGGCTGAAGGTGGTCCAGGGCGTTGAGGCCGTGGATGTCTACAGCTTCAACTTCAACACCCACGAGCAGATCCTGGCCTTGATGCTGGAGCTCAACCGGCGCTTTGATCGGGTCCATGTCAAGAGCCAGCGTGTGGATCTCCTGGCGGTGATGCCCAGCCTGATGGAGGCCGAGGTCAAAGCCGACAAGCGCAGTTTCACCCTTGGCGTTGAGGGGATCAGCAATCGTATGCGCGCGTTCCTGCACAAGAGCCTGTCGGATGCTGAGATTGAGTCCGTGCTCGTGCGGTTGATGCGGGAGAAGATCCGTGAGATCAAGCTCTTCTATATCCTGACCGGGCACGAGGATCAGGCGGATCTCGATGAGTTTCACCGATTCGTCGTGCAGCTCAAGGCGTGGCGCCGCCAGTATAGCAGAGGCCTCCGCATCGTCTTCAGTTTCGGACTGCTGATTCGCTTGCCCCTCACGCCGTTGCGCTACGATCGCCTTTTCCTGGAGGAGGAGGCCTGGCGACGGATCACGGGACCGGTCAAGTCATCGTGCGAGACCAACGGCTTCGAGTTCCGGCTGGCCACGCCCTGGGATGAGTATGCGGCCTCTCAGGTGTTGGCGCTGGGCGGATCCTGGCTGTGGGAGCCGGTGATCGAACTCGCGAGACAAGGGTACCTGTATGATCTGGTGCTCACGCCCGGCTACTGGGCCGCCCTCCGTGCCTGGATGGAGGAACACGGGTATTGGACCGATGCCTTCCTTGGGGAAAAGGGTCCGGATGCCGAGTTCCCGCTCGACTTCGTGAAGCCCAGCGTCAGGCCGGGGATGCTCTACCATCAGTACCAGCAGGCCATGGCCGGCGTGGATGAGGGGTACTGCTTGGGCGAGGTCGGCAACCCGGACGCGGTGGGCGAACCGGGGCGATGTCTGGGCTGCGATGCCTGCACGACGCCCGAAGAGCGGGCCGCCATCACCCAGCACCAGATGCAGCTCCCTGGCACGGGCTATCTGCGCGAGTTGGAGCAGACTATGCGGAGCAAGTGGCGGCTGCAGCCGGTCTACGCACGGGTCAGCCTGCCGCCCGTAGTGGCTGCAGCCGATCCTGCATGGCTCAATGCCTATCTGATGCGCAGCTTGTTGGCGGCACGCCCGGACCTGGCCGGCAATCTGCTGTCGGTGCATGAGAGCCTCTTCACGACAAAGACGAACGCCTCGCGCTATGCAGGCCTTTACGGAGAGACCGTGGTCGCGCTGAAAGCCTGGGATCGACAGGCGCTGGGCCAGGCCCTGCAGATGGCGCAGACACTGCCAGGCTACGTGCGCTTCCTGGGCTTCCTGGACGCGTTCAAGCCTGGGGGTTTCGATCGCGCACGGCTGCACCTTTCGCTGGACGCCGTCCATTTCCCCGACGCCGGTCGGCAGCTGCGGACCTATCTGCAGGGCAAGTACGTGCCGGTCAACCTGCGTGGCACGGGGGGCGGCTATCTGTTCGACATACCGCCAAAGGCCAGGAAGAAGCGCGTGCTCTTTGAGGGGAAGTTCAGTGAGACGGATGGCAGGTTTGACCTGGATCTGGTCGTCAGCCCCAAGTTCGACCTTGTGGATTACCTGAAGTCGTTCACCGAACCGGGGCGCTATCGTGAAGCACTGGTCAAGGTGGTGCAGTTGATCCTATGACCCGATACTTTGTCCCCGCGCGCGAGATGCGCATTGAGATGATCGTGGTGAATTCACGTTTCATCGCGTCGGCTGCGCCGGCCTTTACGGTGGAGGAGGCGCGTGCCTTCGTTCATCAGGTGAAGGCAGAGTTCGCCGATGCCTCCCACAACGTGGCGGTCTTTGTGATCGGCCGCGGCAACAGCGTCATCGCACACTCCACGGATGATGGCGAACCGTCGGGCACGGCAGGGCGTCCGGCGCTGGCCGTGCTGCAGGGCAGCGGGATCGGCGATGTCGTAGTGGTGGTGACGCGCTATTTCGGCGGAACAAAGCTTGGCACGGGCGGTCTCGTCCGGGCCTATGGCGATGCGGTGCGCGAGATCTTGAAGGTACTGCCGCTCGCGGAGAAGGTGCCGACGCAGACGTTGATGCTGGCGGTGCCCTACAATCTCTTCGGGCGCGTGCGGCTGTTGATCGAGGCGTTGCACGGTGAGACCCAGGATGAGGAGTTCGCAGCAGATGTGACCGTCGTCGTACGGCTTGCCGCGGGCCAGGTTCCGCACTTCCAGGAGCGGCTCCAGGAGCTCTCAGCCGGCCGGATCGAAGCCGAGGTGATGGAGGTTGATGACGAGACCATCATGCCGGTTGGGATGGTGGGTGCTGATATTCTCTAGCACCTATCCCAGATTGAGCAGCGCTACGGCTGCCACGGCCACGGCAACGCCCAGCTGGTTTCGCCCTGTCAGCCGTTCCTTCCAGAAGACCGAGCCGGCGACGAACGCAAGGATGACCCCCGCCGCCGAATAGACCGCGTAGACGATGGCCGAGTGCCCTTGCAGCCGTGGCGCGCGCAGACTCCCCACCAGGAAGAAGGTGGAGAAGAAGTTAGGGACTCCCAGCAGCAGCCCCCGCCAGATCGAGCCTCGGTACAAAGGCCGGCGTCGGACGAGGACTGAGCCCCAGGTCAGCACCCCTGAGATGGTGAAGATCAGGAGCATGAAGACAAAGCGTTCATCCCCGGGCGCCAGTGTATTGAAGAGATTGGCCCACAGATCGACGCAACCAAAGACGACGAGCAATGTGGGAAAATACCACAGGGCATTGCGATCTATGCGGGAGCCGGTCCCTGCCCTGGCTATCTTCCCTGGCGCCTGGCCACCTGGGTCTGCTTTGCCCGTCGCCGCTCTTCTGAAGGGGCTGAGGAGCAAGAAGGCTGCGAAGGCACCGGCGATGCCCAATGCGGTGACCGGTGTGAGGTGCTCACCCAGCACCAGTAGGGCAAAGAGGATGGGGATGCTCAGCGAGAGGCGGGCGACCGAGCCGGCCAACGACACACCGTAGCGCCGGATGCCCCACATCTGCAGGTAGAAGGCGCTGGGCCAGAGTAGGCTACCACCGAGGCCCAGAAGCAGCGTTGGTGTGCTGATGGACAGCCTGCCGCCTGCGTCAGCGGCAGGCTGTAGGAGCACAAAGGCCCACCCAACTGCACTGGCCGTCAAGTAGTTGCTGGCCAGGACGACCTCGGTGTCGGCCCCACGCGTCTCGTTGTCCTTGATCAGCAGCGAAATGCTGAATGAAGCTAGAATTGCGAGAATCAGACAGCCCATCCACACCTCCAGATCGCCGCATGATAGCACGGATCCGAGGTGCGACGCGTCGGCGAGGGTGTGATTTGATGTTTGCTGGGTATCACAGCGCGGGGTGAGGTTTCTGATCTCTCGGGGATCGACAGAGCCGATCCCAAGGAGAGTGGAGCCGAATGAAAGAGGCCCAGGAGCTGAGCGACTGCATCGGTATCATTGATCTCGGGCCTTGGTAAGGAGGTCCTCTACACCCAGCTTCCGAGCCATATCTTGCAGGTAAGCCCAGTCCAGCCGGTCCTGTTGTACGTTCATGACACCCAGAACGTCACGCCACTGGCGATCAGACACCTGGTGACCTTTACGGTACCACTCAAGCTTGGCCAGGATGATGTCTTCTGCGCTCGTCACGTACGCAGATTCGCCGGCAGTGTCGCCAATCTGCAGTCGTTGGCGACGCTGCAACTGAGCTGTGTCAAAAGGTCTAGCCTTGCTGACGAAGATATCCACCTTGAACATTGCTTCCAGATGCAGAAGGTTGAAAGATGCGCGTCGCGCCACAGCATCGCGAATCATGGTCTCGTCGGCGTAGAACTCAGCCCCTAGCTTCTCAATCAGCTTATCCACGCGCCGTGGATCAAGATCGGCGACAATGTCGACGTCCATTGTGGCACGCGTCGTGCCGTGAGTTGCGCTGGCAACTGAGCCGCCAATGGCATACGAGATGTCCAGTTCCTCAAAGATGCGGGTAACGAACAGCGTCACATCAAGTGGACTTTGGGGCATACCAGGGCTCTTCCACGGGCCCATAGGCCCGCGCAGCAAGATCCTCGCCCACGAGCAGGGCTGCCAGGCGACGGCGTAGCTGGGGTTCGGTCTCGTCAGGGTGCCGCATCCGCAGGCCGGCCATCGCGAAGCTGACCACAGTCTCGCGCATCCGGAATACCCGATCAAGTTTCTCGTGCGGCGTCATCTGCCGCCAAGCAGCCAGCAGGAGAGCTTCGACTTCGGGGTGTGTATCTTCAGAGAGAATCGCCATATCTGGTCTCCTATTCCCAGTGTAGCACAGGAATGCCATATCGCACAGGAGACAGGCGCGTCCTGGCAGTCTTGACCCCGAGGCCGGCGTGTAACTGATCGATTGTGGGCCACCTCTGCACTCGAATCCAATTGCGTCAGCAGGCGTCCGGCTCCTGCCCCAACGTTGAAATGCTGCCGGTGCGACCCGGTGATCCAGCAGTGCAGCCTGATCGGATGCCTGCTCCGTCCTGAAAGACAAGGCCCTTCTCCGGTGGGTCATCGCTACTGCAGAGAGACGAGCCGAACGGGGCGCCGCAATCCAGCCGGGGGCCGCCTCTGGCTGTTGACGGGCGTCTGCGCCGTGCCTATACTGGGGATATCGATTGGCTCGTAGACGATACAGGGTGCTCCATTGTGCAGGAGGTGCTGCATGCGGAAGATCGTCATTACCGTGGATGAGATCACGCTGGCTGCAACGCTGAACGAGAGCCCGACGGCGACCAAGGTCTGGGAGGCGTTGCCCATCCAGGCGCAGGCCAGCACTTGGGGCGACGAGATCTATTTTGAGATCCCTGTGGATGCCGCTCAAGCGCCGGACGCCCGGGTCTTGGTTGACGTCGGAACGCTGGCTTACTGGCCCGTCGGCAAGGCCTTCTGCATCTTCTTCGGCCCCACGCCGGCCAGCACCGGCAGCCGGCCCCAGGCCTACAGCCCCGTCAATATCCTCGGGGAGGTGATCGGCGATGCGACCCCACTCCGCGGCGTGCGTCACGGTGCGTCGGTGCGGATTGCGCGGGCGAAGTAGCTGGTGAACCGCTGAGGCGGATGAGGCGGCGGACACCGGCATTGAATCCGAGGGGCCTGGGTGGCACGTGAGATGTGTTGAGCTACCGCCCCTCGGTTGTAGAAAGCAGACCCGACATCCGTGGACCGCGGCCAGGATGGCCGCTCTTCTATCCTCTCCGTTTGCTGGGCTGTGCTTGACCTTGCGCCCCGATGACAGGTGGCACTGAGGTCAGGGCAAGCACTTGCTGATTCTCCATTCTCCTGTTCTTTTCCTCCTGGCGGGCGTGATGTGGAGACCCCGCCATTCGGCGGGGTAGCACCCTCGTCATATGGCCCTCAATTCTCCGCAGCCCCTCCGCTAGACTATCTTGGGGATTTCCCAGGTCCAGAGCTTCAGAGACCCAAGATCGTGAAGGTCCAGGGTCGCGCTGGCTCATATGTGATGGAAACCGTCCTTTCTGACTCTTGTATATGCTAGTCATGTAGCTGTGGGAACGGGAGTTTCGGCGAGGCCAGAGGGAACTCAGGCGTACTGAGCTGCGGATGTACCGGGCAAGACTACTAGACCTTGCCAGATGCTGGATTCTTATCCGCCAGAGTCACGCGGCGGCATCAAGCGTACAGCGGAGAAGAGCCATTCCCCCTGCTGCTGAACGAAGACACCGACTACGGGCACAACGTAGAGCACATTGGGCTCAGGACCACCCTGGGTATAGATGTCCACCTCAGCGTCTCCCACGATGACGTCGCTGGTGACCGAGCGCGTGTATAGGATGTGGGAGCGATGGCGATGCGACGGATCAAGCTGGGGCAAGACCACCTCGGCATAATGCTCTTCGATGGCTGTGCGCCCCTGGAGGAGTGGTGCACCGTAGCTGCCGAAGTCCGCGTTTGGCTCGAAGAGCTGAGCGAAGGCGTGAGCGTCGCGGGCGTCCCACGCCGTGTCCAGGTCAGCGAGGAGCTTGCGCAGCGCCTGGTCCGGCAAGTTTCGATTCATGGATGTCGCTCCTTTGCTCTCTCATTGTCGTCACTGGATGTCTCATAACTCACGCGTCCTCCACCAACGGGTTCACAAACCGCACATCCTCGATAACAGCGCCCGGGTTGAAATCCTCGCTGTAGATTATGGGGATGCCGTGCAGGCGAGCACTGGCCCAAATCTGCGCGTCCCAGAAATGCATGTGGTAGTCCTGCGTGCGGCACGCTGCCAGCAGTACGACGGTCTCGGTGATGGGGAGTACCGGCCATTGCGCCGCAAAGGCGCGCAGTTGTGCCTCTGCCTGCGCCGGCGTCAGCGGCGGCTTGAGTTTCCGTGTGGACGCGATGTAGAATTCCGACAGCACCTGCGCGGTCACCACGCCGCTCCGAGCCTCGCGCACGCGATTCAGGACCTCGATGGCACGACGCTGTTTGTTCGGCGCGCGCTGATCGTAGGCGTAGACAAGGATGTTGGTGTCAATCAGGATTCTGTTCATCGTATTCGATCTGCTCTTGATGCAGCTCGTCGCGGATCCAGGTTCGTTCCTCGACCTGGCTGTTGGGTAAGGCATATGCGGCGCGTGCTTCCATCAGGGCCTGGGCCATCTCCCAGGCGTCCTGCGCCTTGCTCAGGCGTTCTGCTTCGGCCAGCAGCAGGTCAACCGCCTCGCGCATGATTGCAGCCTCGGTGGTTCCACGTTTCTGCGCGAGCTGCTTGATCTGTGAATTCTGCCGAGGCTCAAGATACACCTGCTTGCGAACCATTGTTGCCATTTGACCTCCTTGGGTGCTTCGCCCCCACGCATGATGTATATCTGAAGTATAGCATACATTACGCTCCCCCGCATCACTTGCCACGGGCGTGCCTCGGAGACAGACAGATACTCAACAAGATTCCGACTAGGTCACGAGACAGAGAGCGGGACCTTTCCCCCTCCCCCAAACCTATGCTATCATAGGGACATCATACGCTGACAGTTATCACCACGCCTGAGGAGGATGCTATGGATTTCGAGAAACTGGGAGCCTTCTATCTCGGCAAGACTTACGACATAGAGAAGGGGGAGCTCCTCGACCAACCGGTGATGTACGATGCCCGCGATCTGACGACGCACGCGGTGTGCGTGGGGATGACGGGCTCCGGCAAGACGGGGTTGTGCATCGACTTGCTGGAGGAAGCGGCGATCGATCGCGTGCCTGCGCTGATCATCGATCCCAAGGGTGACATCACGAACCTGCTGTTGACGTTTCCAGAGCTGCGGCCCGATGATTTCCGTCCGTGGATCAATGTCGATGATGCGAGGCGTAAAGGGCTGAGCGAGGATGCCTACGCGGCGCAGCAGGCGGAGTTGTGGCGGAGCGGGCTGGACAGGTGGGGCCAGGGCGGCGAGCGCATCCGGATGCTCAAGGAGAGCGCCGAGTTCGCGATCTACACGCCGGGCAGCGATGCCGGTCTGCCGGTCTCGATCCTGCAGTCCTTCGCGGCGCCCCCACTGAGCTGGGACACCGAGGCTGAGCTGCTCCGCGAGCAGATCCAGGGCACGGTGAGCGCGCTGTTGGGGCTGGTGGGGATTGATGCTGACCCGGTGCAGTCGCGCGAGCACATTTTGCTCTCCAACATTTTCGAACACCATTGGCGGCTGGCTGAGGATCTGGACCTGCCCAAGGTGATTATGGCGATCCAGACGCCGCCGTTCCGCAAGCTGGGGGTGTTCGACGTCGACACCTTTTTCCCCGAGAAGGAGCGCTTCGGGCTGGCAATGCGCCTTAACGCTATCATCGCGGCGCCCGGCTTCCAGAGCTGGCTCCAGGGCGAGCCGCTGGATATCGCGGATTTCCTCTCCACGGCGCAGGGCAAGCCGCGGCACTCGGTTTTCTACATCGCGCATCTGAGCGAGCCGGAGCGCATGTTCTTCGTGACGATGCTGCTCAACCAGCTGATCACGTGGATGCGTACGCAGCCGGGCACGACAAGCCTGCGCGCGTTACTCTATATGGACGAGGTGTTCGGCTTCTTCCCGCCGGTGGCGAATCCGCCGAGCAAAAGGCCGCTGTTGACGTTGATGAAGCAGGCGCGTGCTTTTGGCGTAGGAGTGATGCTCACCACGCAGAATCCGGCCGATCTGGACTACAAAGGGTTGACCAACGCCGGGACGTGGTTCATCGGGCGACTGCAGGCCGAGCGCGACAAGGCGCGGTTGTTGGAGGGGCTGGAGAACGTGTCGGCGCAGGCGGGTGGGGCGCTGAACCGCAGCCAGATCGACAAGATCCTGAGCAGTCTGGGGAAGCGGGTCTTCTTGCTCCACAATGTCCACGAGGAAGAGCCCGTGATCTTCAACACGCGGTGGGCGATGAGTTACCTGCGCGGGCCCTTGACGCGGCTGCAGGTCCGTGACTTGGTGGGTCGGCAGGCGCCGGCGCCGGCGGGTGTGCCCGCGGGCACACCCGTGGCTCAGACCTTGTTCCAGGCGCCGCCTGCGGCAGCTCCGTCCGGTGTGGTCGCGGCCCAGCCGGTGCCAACGGTAGCACCGAGTGCATCCGAGATCCCCTACGACGCGACGCCGCCCGTTCTGCCCGGCACCATCCAGCAGGTCTTCCTGCCGTTGCGGCGGAGCGCCTCGGCTGCTGAGCGGGATGTCGAGGAGAAGGCCGGCGGGCGGATCGAGGTCGTATCCCGCAATGTGCTCTATCGCGCGGCGCTGTTGGGGATGGGGAGCGTCCACTTCGTGAAGAACACGAAGGCGATCCAGGTCGATGAGGAGGAGCCGGTCTCGCTGTTGGCGCAGCCGCCGCAGTCCATCGGCACGGTGCGCTGGGAGCAGGCCGAAGCGGTCGAGCTGGAGACCCGCGATCTGTTGGATCGCCCGGAGCCGGAGTCGTACTTCGATGTGCTGCCCGACGCGCTCAACGAGTCCAAGGAGCTGACGGCGATCCGCCGCGAGCTGGAGGACCATCTGTACCGCGCGCGCAGCCTGAAGCTGTTGTACAATGACGCGACCAAGCTTTATGCGAACCCCGACGAGAGCGAGCGCGAGTTCCGTATGCGCGTCAACCATGCTGCGCGGGAGCTGCGGGACGACGAGGTCGACACGCTGCAAGATCGCTTCAAGAGCAAGCTGAACACGCTGGAGGATCGCCTCCGGTCAGCGCGAGCTGCGCTGGGCAAGAGGGAAACGACCGCGCGCCAGCGTAAGCAGGATGCTCTGATCACGGCCGGGGAGACGGTGCTGAGTCTCTTCTCGGGACGCCGCCGCTCGATCTCCAGTGCAGCGCGCAAGCTGACGCAGGCGACAACGACCAAGGCCGACATCGATGCTGCGGAGGACAAGGTGGCCGACGTCGAGGCCGACATCGAGGAGTTGAAGGCCGAATTGAAGGAAGAGACCGATGCCATCGTCGCCCGCTGGGAGTCGAGGCTGGGGGACTTCGACGAGTTGGCGATCACGCCGCGCCGCGCAGATATCGAGGTGAACCTCTTTACGCTGGCCTGGGTGCCGAGCTGGTACGTGGTCTACAAGATGGGGAATATCACGCAGTCGGCGACCACGCCGGCGTACTGATCTCGTCTGCCCCGCCGTCTGCGGCCCCGGGCCGTAGACGGCGGGGCCCGTTCTGCATTTCCTTCTGCGGAGGAAAAGGAGAATTCACAGCTCTGATATCCTGCCCAGGGCGGTGTGCCGGGCCCTCCGGCTCTACCATCTCGGATCCGCAGATACAGAGACACGGTCTCTGCTGAAACCGCTACTCCCAGCTCTGCCCTCAGTGCCTTGCAACAGACCTCATACTGGATCAGGGCGGTACAGCGCTGCCCACACTCAACCAGCAGACGCATCGCTTCCCTGTGCATGTCCTCTCGCCACGGCTCCAGTGCCAGCAGGCGGCGAACAAGCCGTAGTCCCTCCCTGCGCTCGCCACGCTGCCGGCAATCGGCCACCAGATCGGTCAGGGCCGTCGTGTTCGCTCAATTGGCGGGCCGTGCCGCTGGCGAACCTCGCGGTTGTCCTGTAAAATGGCACGTGAGAGAGGTGTCCATGCTCGCCGAATCAGGGCCGTCGCTTGAGTTCTTCCTGCTGGGTGCTTTCGAGGTGCGCCGCGCTGGTCGCCCCTTTCAGGCTGACGCGTGGCGCAGCCGGCAGAGTCGGACGATCCTGAAGGTACTCCTGACGCACCGAGACAGTGTTGTCTCGATCGATCAGCTCATTGAGATTCTGTGGCCCGACGTAGACCCCCAGCGCGCGCGCCGGCATGTCCACGTGCGGATCAGCCAACTGCGGCGGGTGCTATGTCCCGAAGATTCCACCGCCTGCATCGTGACGGTCGAGGGCGGCTATGTCTGGAATCCCGTTGCAGACTGCTGGATTGATGTCGATTGCTTCGAGGCACAGGTGCGGTCGGGGCGGGAGGCCCTTGAGCGCGGAGAGCTGGCAGAGGCGATCACCGCGTTGGAAGCCGCCCGGTCTCTCTATCGGGGTGATCTGCTGTCGGACACTCCCTACGCCGATTGGACCCTTGCGGAGCGCGAGCGCTTACGCGATCGGTACCTCACTGCGCTGACCGAGCTGGCCGAAGCCTATGCTCAGCTGGGTCGCTATCGACGTGCCCTGTCACTCTGCCACCAGGGATTGACGCTTGATTCCTCACGCGAAGCGCTCTTCGTGCGCCTGATGCTATATCACTATTACTCTGGTGAGCGCACGCAGGCCCTGGCGACCTACGACCGCTGCTGCTACGTGCTGGAGCAGGAACTGGATATCACACCGCTTCCCGAGACGCAGGCGTTAGCGGCACAGATCCGTGAAGGAACCCTCTGGCAGCAGACGGACGCGCCACGCTATCCTCCGCCCGCCTACGAAGGTCGTCTCTACGAGGTGCCATACAGCCTGGGGAACGTGCCTCTTGTCGGGCGCGAGCGCGAGTATGCCTGGTTGGTTGCGCAGTGGCGAGGGGACGGGGCGACTGCGGTCTTGGTTGAGGGCGAGGCGGGGGTGGGCAAGTCCCGCCTGGTCGAGGAGTTCCTCGGCTATGCCGCGAGTCAAGGTGCCGCCGTCCTGAGCGCGCGCTGTCGTTCGGGCGATGCCCTCCCCTATGGGCCTCTTGTGGCTGCAGTGCGCCCCTTACTGGGACAGGAGTACGACGCAACTACGCTTCCTCCGAGTGAGCGGGCAGCGGTCCTGCCCTTGTTTCCCGAGCTCGGCCACAGGTTCCCCGACCGCCCTCAGTTGCCCTCGCTATCGCCTTCTGAGGAACGGGCACGTCTCGAGGACGCCATTGTGCAACTCCTCGAAGCCTCTGTACCGGCGAGAGGCGTTCTCTTTCTGGATGATGCCGATCGGGCGGACCTGCCGACCATGTCCCTGATCCCTCGGCTTGCGCAGAGGATGACGGTTGTGCTAACGGCGCGCAGTGAGGAGCTGTCGGTGGACCATGCACTGCACGGAGTAGTTCGACAGCTCCGCCGGGACGGCAGATACGCCGCGCTGCGGCTGGCGCCGCTCTCCGCTTCAGCTATCGCGCGGCTCCTGCATCAGGTCGCGGGCGAAGCACAACCGGACCTGGCCCGCGAGCTTGGGGAACAGGCTGGGGGCAATCCTCTTTTCCTGCTCTCATCCGTCGAGTGGATGTTCGAGCAGGGGGAGCTCTATGTCGATGTCACAGGCCGGTGGGTCCGGACGCGGGCTTCAGCAGAGACCCTGCCGCCTAAGGTGCGTGCCGTGATCGAGGAACGTCTGCTACGACTGGCAAGAACGCCACGTCGCCTATTTGACCTGATCGCGGTGATCAACCAGGACTTCGATTTCGCACTACTCCAGCAAGCCTCCCGATTGGAGGAGGACCTGGTGCTTGATGCGCTGGATATCCTGCTTGATGCCAGATTGGTCACGGAGACGAGAGCAGCGGGGCGCGCCGAATATGCACCGGCCCACGACCGCTACCTCGAGGTCGCCTACGACACCTTGCCGAGAGCGCGTCGGCGTCAGTACCATCGCTTCGTCGCCGGCGCCATGGCCGCCGGCACCGCTGACCTTGATGCCGTGGCGCCGGCGGTAGCCATGCACTATGAGCGCGCCGAAGATGCAACGCACGCCTTCACCTGGCTGGTCCGGGCCGGCGATGTGGCGTCGCGGCGCTTTGCCCACACGGATGCCGCCACCTTCTACAGGCGGGCCATCGCGGTTGAGGGCGGTGAGCCAGCACCGGTCTGGGAACGACTGGGCGGCATCGCGCACACGACAGCACAGTATGCTGACGGTGTGGCGTACTACAGCCAGGCGCTTGAGCGCTGGGATGCGTTGGGGGCGCTCGAGGACCAGATCCGTACGCGGTTCAGACTGGCAGAGTGCCATCGCGAACTCAGTGAGTTTGACAGGGCGGCGGACCAGGCCCGAGAGGGACTGAGGTCGGCGGAGTCGACGGGGGCTCGACTCGAGCTGGTAGCTCAGGGATACATAATCCTCTCTAACGCGCTTCGGTCCGGACAGCTCGCCTCTACGGGAACGATTCGGATGCATCTGGAGAGGGCCCGTGATCTGGCTCGGGAAGCCGAGGCGTGGCAGGTTCTCGGCGAGGCGACGTTCTGGCTGGGCG
>Ga0209121_10003306_pt1 | contig 15701 bp, 15 predicted proteins | sample Cruoilmetagenom3_FD_187292 | JGI IMG/M metagenome (GOLD analysis project Ga0209121, IMG submission 187292) | Oil polluted marine microbial communities from Coal Oil Point, Santa Barbara, California, USA - Sample 3 (SPAdes) (version 2) | ecosystem: Environmental > Aquatic > Marine > Oil seeps ...
CTCCAGGATAATAAGAGATCTCATGACCTGCTCTGAAAGGGTCTACAACAACAATCTCAAGATCTGACCTTATAAACGGGAAATCATTGTTACCACCATCCCATAAAATAATATCCGCCTCTTTTTCGGCTTCTCTCAATATAGCTTCATAATCAACACCTGCATATATTATAATATCATTAACAATATGAGGTTCATATTCTTCCATTTCTTCAATAGTACACTCATTCCTTTTCAGATCTTCCAGAGATGCATATCTTTGAACTTTTTGTTTAACTAAATCTCCATAAGGCATAGGATGTCTTATAGCTGCAACTTTATATCCCATTTTCTGCAAAATCTTAGCTACCTTTCTTGATGTCTGGCTTTTCCCACACCCTGTTCTTACAGCACAAACTGAAACTACAGGTTTGTTGCTCTTAATCATTGTATCATTTGGGCCTAACATTATAAAATTTGCACCTGCTTTATTCACACTGGCAGCTTTACTCATTACATAATTGTAAGGAAGGTCGCTATATGAAAAATATACATCCTGAACATTGAACTTTTTAATTAAATCTTCAAGTTCTGATTCGGGATAAATTTCAATCCCGTCAGGATACTGATCTTCTCCAGCAAGCTCTTTTGGATATTTTTTATCATCAATACCTGGAATTTGTGTTGCTGTAAATGCAACAACATTTATCTCCCTATTTTTTCTCATAAATGTATTAAAATTATGAAAGTCTCTACCAGCTGCACCCATAATCAAAACATTACGCATTATATCCTCCTATATAGATGTAATATTATTTTGGATTTTAACAGTTAGTATAATAAATATTGCATTACAAGTCAACTCATTATATTTGTAATAATCTAGCTTTTTATTCCCATTTCCTTAATATATCTATTTGTTAGACTTAACTAAAATAAAGAGAAATTTTTTATGCTACCATTCTTTTCGTGTATATTTACACTCAGGGAAATTGCTACATCCAATAAATTTTCCAAATTTACCCTTGCGCTCTTTTAATATCCCTCCACACTCAGGGCATATCTTTTCTGCATCCAAAACTTCTATTCCTTGGCCATCAAATTCCTTTAAATCTAGAGTATATTTACATTCAGGAAAATTAGCACACCCCATAAAAGCACCAAATTTTCCCTCTCTTTTTATTAATGCTCCTCCACACTTTGGACAACATTTTTCATATTCATCTTCCGATTTAAACAAATTTTTACTATTCAGAGTACTCTTTACTGAATCATGAGGGTTTTCACATATGTTATTGTAACCACACCACATACACAAAATAGAGGGCTTAGTCTTAAAAGTATCTGTGTTTTTTATACGGGTGATTTTTTCCATTAAATTTAGCTTTACTCTCTTTGTATCCTCTCTAAAAAAAGGAACTACCACTCCCCTCTTTTCCTTTAAATCTTCAAAAGCCAACTCAATTTTATCATCTACATTTTGTTCAAATACATACAAAGCATAAGATGGAAGTTGAAGAGTTTCCAAAGGATGCGACACTTTCCCTGTTTTAAAATCAGTTATTCTAATAATTTTATCTTGAGTTTTTGAAACTCTGTCAATAATACCCTTATATTTAATATTATTATCCAATAAAATTTCAAACTTGTACTCTAAATGCAATGACTCACTCTTGTCAAAACAAAAGACTCTTTGAAAATAAGATGTTAACAATTCAACCCCTTGATCAAAATAATCCCCAATGCTTTTACCTGATTTAATTACTTTTACTTTCAAAAGAGACCCTTTATCCCAAAAATGTTTGTATTGATTATTAATGTCATCTATTTGCAGTTCAATATTTTTTTGCTTTTGTTCATATGCCCATCTTAAAGTTTCATGCACAGAGGTCCCCATATATGATTCTATTGAAAAAAAAGCCTCTTTAATCTTTTTTATATATTTGTACTCAAATGACTTTGGACATTTTTTAAAAGAAGATATGGCAGAAAAGCTATAACTATCCACTCAAAAAAAGTTTACTCCAAAAAACCTATTGCTTTTGTTGGACACTTGCCAACCCATTTCATTGCCTCTTCATTATTTAAGATTTCAATATTATTTATTTTAGCAAGGTTATTTTCAACAATAATCTCTTCATTATTAACGCCTTTTATGCAGATTTTACAACCAATACACGCATTTTTACAATTAGCTCTTGAAATTTTTCCATTATCAAGAGATTTACAGAAAACAAAGAACTTTCTCGAAATTGGATGTAGCTCAAGTAAATGTTTTGGACAGGCTTTAACACACATACCGCATCCTGTGCATTTTTCTCTATCTATAACAGGGATACCTTCTTTTCCTATTTCAATTGCATCAAAATTACATGCTAATACGCAATCTCCATAACCCAAACAACCATAAGAACAAGACTTATTCCCTTTTTGAACAATTGTAGCTGCATAACATGTCTCAATTCCTCTGTAATCCGCCTTTATCTTAGCTGCTTCTTCAGTTCCCCTGCACATTAAAACAGCCACTTTTTTTTCGCTTTTTTCTATTTCAACACCAAGTATCTTCCCAATTGTTTTTGCTGTTTCTGAGCCACCAACAGGGCAACTGTCAGGTTTAGATTCCCCAGCCACTATAGATTCAGCCAGCGCCCTGCAACCAGGGAAACCACATCCTCCACAATTTGCTCCAGGTAGAGCTTCTTCCACTGCATCGATTCGTGGGTCTTCTTTAACCTTAAATTTTTTCTGTGCAATTGATAAGCCATATGCAAAAAATGCAGCTATAACTCCCATTGTTAAAATTGAAATGATTAAACTACTCATTTTTCACCTTACTTTATTAAACCTGCAAACCCTGAAAATCCTAAAGCCATAATTCCAGCAATAATCAAAGTTATTCCTGCTCCTTTCATTGGCTCCGGAACATCAGCTGCTTCCAATTCTTCTCTTATACCAGCCATTAAAACAAGAGCCAGTGTAAACCCAACACCTCCACCAATTCCCATTACCAAACCTTGCAAAAAATTGTATTCCTTTAATGAAATAAGTAAAGCAAGACCCAATATAGCACAATTTGTAGTAATTAAAGGCAGATAAATCCCCAAAGCTCTGTAAAGAGGAGGGCTGACTTTCTTGACAAACATTTCAACAAATTGAACCAAAGAAGCAATAACGAGAATAAATACAACATATTCCAAAATCTCAAGACCAAATTTTTTCAATATAAAATTATTAACTGCCCAGCTTGCAACTGCAGTTATTGACATTACAAAAGTAACTGCAAGCCCCATAGAAAATGCAGCATCTATCTTTTTAGATACTCCAAGAAATGGACAAACACCAAGAAACTGGCTTAAAACAAAATTATTTACAATTACAAAAGAAATAAATAATAATATTAGTTCCATCTATTTATACTCCTTTTGATTTTTTCATTTTAAAGATCCCATAAACACCAAGCATAATGCCAAGAGTAAAAAAAGCTCCAGGTGCCATTATCATAATGGTCCAGGGCTTAAAGAAATCAGGCATTACTTGAATTCCGAACCATGTTCCAAAACCAAGAATTTCTCTCACAGATGAAAGAACTAAAAGAGACAGGAAAAAACCGACTCCCATTCCTAAAGCATCAAGTACAGACATTTTTACTGTATTTTTAGAGGCAAAAGCTTCCTGCCTTCCTAAAATAATACAATTAACAATAATCAATGGGATAAATGGTCCAAGAGATTTTGATATATCATAAAAATAGGCTTTCAAAAAACTATCAACAAGAGTAACGAAAGTTGCAATAATCACAATAAAAGAGGCAATTCTGACAGATGAGGGAATAATTTTCCTCAGAGAGGAAATTATTAGAGAAGACATTATTAAAACAAATGATGCTGCAAGAGCCATTGCTACTCCATTTACTACAGTACTTGTAACAGCAAGCGTTGGACACATACCAAGAAGTTGAACGAGAATAGGATTTTCTTTCCATATTCCCTTTGAAAATTCATATACAGGAGTGCCCTTTTTCACTTTTCACCCCCTATTATATTCTTTATCTTATCCATTTTTTTTATATTATTTATATTATTATTTATTATATCAAGCAAATACCTGGTTGAATATGTTGCAGCTGATAACGCTTGTATTTTATTACTACCTTTTTCAGGCATCCTGTTTTTTATAAACCCAATATTTGCGTTAATAGAAAGCCCCTTAAATTGTTTACGAAAACCTTCTTTTTTCATATTATCACCCAAACCCGGGGTCTCTTTCTGCTCTAAAACCTCTAATCCAAGTAATCTGGTCATTCTGTTATTTGCTGCAACAATAATTTCAATTTTATCTAAAAACCCGGATCCTTTAAGATGAAATCCCCATCCTATAATAGTACCACCCTTAACTGCTCTATATATTGCAATTATTTTTCCATTACTCTTTATATCTTCTTTTTTAAAATTATCCGCATCTGGCATCATTTTTTTTAAGCCTTTATTTAAAGCATATTGCTTATTAATATAAATCTTTTCTTTTGTTACAGAATCAATAACAGCAAGAGACGCACCAGATAAAACTGAAATTGATGTAAGAACAATAACCATTCTTAAAGTTTCACTCATTTTCATATTATACCTCTCCAAAAATTTTTGGCTTTGTATATCTATTTAAAAGAGGTACAAAACAATTCATAAATAATATCGAATACATCATTCCTTCAGGCAAACCACCAAACACCCTAATTACCATAACAACAATACCTATTCCAATCCCAAATATAATACTTCCAAGCGGAGTAATTGGAGAACTTACCATATCTGTGGCCATAAAAAATGCTCCAAGCATTAATCCTCCTGAAAAAAGATAAAAAAGAGGATCCTGATATTTTGTAGAATCAATTAAATGTAGGATACCAGCAAAAACAGAGACAGTAATTATAATACTTACAGGAATTTTCCAATCAGCCATTTTTAATAAAATTAAGATAATCCCAGCAATTATAATTAAAATTGCAGATGTTTCACCAATGCAACCACCGGTATTTCCCAAAATTAATTTTTTAAGTGCTGTTGATGCACCATCAATCTTAAATCCTCCTAAAGGAGTTGCAGTAGTTATTGAATCTAAATTAAAGTAAAAGGGCTTTACCCAGGTTGTCATATCAACAGGGAATGCAGCTTGCAAAAATGCTCTTCCAACAAGAGCAGGGTTAAATATATTATAACCAAGTCCCCCAAATACCTGTTTCCCTATAGAAACAGCAACTACTGAGCCTATAACAACATCTGATAAAGGCACTGTAGGAGGAAGAGTCAATGCAAGAAGAATGCCTGTTACTGCAGCAGAACCGTCAAACACTGAAGATACATCTTTTTTTCTAAGCCTCAAAAAGATAAATTCAGTTAGTAAAGCAGTTACAAGACTTAATAAAATTCTTATTAATGCATCCCACCTAAAAAAATAAACTCCTGCAATACACATAGGTAGAAGCAATAAAACAACAGTATACATTATTTGTGGAGTGCTTCTTTTTGTTTTAAAATGAGGAGATGATTCAAGTATTAGATTAAATTTATTTTCCATATTTATTTCCCCGAAGATTTTTTTATTTCAGCTATTCTGGCTTTTGCTACCCTTATCCAATGAACGAGAGGTATATTCGAAGGACATACAAAAGAACATACCCCACATTCTATACAATTCATAGCATCATAATCTTCTGCTTTGTCCCAAATTGAATTTTTAGCAAATTTGACAATTTTTGTAGGAATAAGAAACATTGGACAATGATTAATGCATTCTGCACAATTAATGCAATTAAATTCCTTTCTTCTCTTTCTTTTCCCCAAAACAAGAATTCCAGATGTTGCTTTAGTAACACCCACATCAAGATTGAACTGAGTTATGCCCATCATTGGACCACCGAGTATTAATTTTGTTACATCATCTGAAAATCCACCAAGATAGTCAAACAGGAATGAAAAAGGAGTTCCAACTCTAGCTAAAAGATTAGCAGGATTTTCTAAAGCCTCACCAGTTACAGTGAGTACTCTTCTATATAATGGTATATTCTTTACAATTGCATCATAAATAGCTGCAGCAGTACCAACATTTGAAACAACAACGCCAACATTAAAAGGAAGAGCACCAGGAGGAATTTTTCTTCCAGTAAGAGCATCAATAAGCATCTTCTCTGCTCCCTGAGGATACTTTGTCTTTACAGCCTGAACACTAATACCCGATTCATTAATAACCATTTGAGACATTTTTTCAATAGCATCAGGTTTGTTGTCTTCAATACCAATAATTCCATTCTCTGCTTCAACAGCTCGCATTATTATTTTTAGTCCTTCCAATACCCTTTCAGATAACTCAAGCATTGTTCTATGATCAGATGTAAGATAAGGCTCACATTCGCACCCATTTAAAATAACTGTATCAATATGAACATCTTTAGGAGGAGAAAACTTAACAGCAGCAGGGAATGCAGCTCCTCCCATTCCAACAATACCAGCTCTCCTAATCAGTTTAAGTATCTCTTGTTTTGATAATGATTTATAATCAATATTAGAATTGAGATCAAAATCAAACTCTTCTTTTTCTTCAGTTTCAATTTCAATACATGTATCTGAAGGAGATATAGGAGTTGGATAATTCCCAATATTTTTCACAACTCCTGTACAACTTGAATGAACTGGTGCTGCAACAAAAGCTTCAGAATCAGCAATTACCTGGCCTGTTTTCACCCTATCACCCTTTTTGACTACAGGGATCAAAGGTGCACCAATATGCTGTCTTATTGGAATTATAACCCTTGGAGGTATTGGAACTTCTCTAATCTCTAAATTTTCAGTAATTTTTTTAAATTCTTTTGGATGAATACCTTTTTTAAAAGTTAATTTTTTCATTTTCTTCACAACTCTTATAATTTGTTACTAAATATTAAATAAAAACAAGAATATAATATATTTTACTAAAAATCAATATTATCTTGGATAGAAACAATAAAAAATTTTAGAAAATTTATATGCCGGAGGAGGGAGTTGAACCCTCACGAGAGCAATTTCTCGTCAGATTTTGAGTCTGATGCGTCTGCCAATTCCGCCACTCCGGCTAAAAAGCAACATTATAATAACATATAAAAATTTTGTCAATAAACGGATAATATAATAAAAGAAGGAAAAGATAATCTATTTTATTACATTTTTGGAAACTTTTATTTAGAAAGTAGAAATTAGATTGAAATGTGATATAATATAAAATTAACAATTTTTAGAAAAGGAGAATTTATGGTAACTCTTTCACAAGAACAGGCAATAGAAATTAGCAAAAGCAAAACTTTTAGCTGGGATAAAATGGAACCATTTTATAGAAGTGCAATTTTAATTTTTGGAATAATTATTATATTAATCGCTATAAAAAATGATGTTTTCCTTAACTGGGAATTTAATAAAATGGGAAGAGTAGAAAGTTTATTCTTCAGATATTTACTTTTTATAAGTGGATTAATTTTCATAGGTTCAATAATTTTCAGAACAATTTTATGGTTCAGATACCGCCCATACAATATAGACAAAGTTAAATCATGGCCAAAAGCAGTTGTGGTAGTGCCTGCTTACAATGAAGGAGAAACTGTTTATAAAACCATTTGCTCCATAACTAATAGTAATTACCCAAAAAACAAATTAAAAATCGTTGCAATTGATGATGGGTCCACTGACAATACCTATTTCTTTTTGGATAAAGCAAAAAAAAGATTCCCAAACATTGTACAAATAATTAAATTCGAAAAAAACAAAGGAAAAAGAAAAGCCTTATATGAAGCTTATAAACAATCAAAATCTACTTTTATGATAACAGTTGATTCTGACACTTATCTTAAACCTAATGCAATAAAAGAAATTCTAACACCACTTATTCTTAATAATAAAATCGGAGCAACTACAGGAAGAATCAGAATCTGGAATCAAAACGCAAATATATTCACAAAAATGCTTAATGCCAATTTTGCTATGGCTTTTGATTTCTCAAGAGCAGTTCAATCAACTTTTACCAGTGTTTTTTGCCTTTCAGGAGCATTTTCTGCTTATAGAGTCTCCATACTCAATAATGTTATGGAGGATTGGATAAATCAAAAATTTTTGAAGAAGCCATGTACTTACGGTGAAGATAGAAGCTTAACTAACCATGTTTTACGAATTGGTTTCGGAACTTTTTACCAGAGAAGTGCTATTTCTTTTACAATTGTACCGGAAAGTTTCTTAAAAGTTTTAAAAATGTTCACTCGTTGGACAAGAAGCAATATCAGAGAAAGCATAATTTTTTCAAAATTTATGTTCAACTCCAATAGAAAAGGTAATCGAATTCTTCCTTTTGTTGATTTTTCTTCAATAATCTCTTTAGTCATCTTTCATTTTTTTTGGTTTTATTATTTTATCTTATCAGGTTTTGTTGATGGGAATTTAATAATGCGTATATTCGCTTACTCAGCTCTATTCGGCTTTTTCTATATGCTCTATTACTTAAGAATAGAAGGGAAAAAAGATGTGCCTTATGTGCTTGTTTTTTCTTTATTCACAACAATGTTTTCAATATTGATATTTACAGTAGCAGGTTTTACACTAACAACCAAAAAGTGGTCAAATAGATAACAACCACATTAAAGTAAGTTATTGAAATTTAACTATTTCTAAATATTATATTTTCTCTCTGAAACCACTTAGCACAAAAACACAAACTTAAACCAGCAAGTATCAATAAAGATATATAAACTTCTGCAAGTAGACCCGCTTTAATGGTTCCAAAAATAATCTCTTTTGTTGCTAAAGACACATTTAAAACAGGAATTAAAGCTGTAACTGCATCTAACTTAACTCCTGGGAATAACCCTATAAAAATAGGGAATATAACAAGAAAATTAAAAGGAGTCATAATACTTTGGGCTTCTTTAAATGAATGTGCAAAAATGGAAATAGATAGCAATAAAGCAGCAAAAAACACACACAAAGGGATTAAAAGTGTAAAAACAAGCAAAATAGATTTGTAATCTACAATTCTAAGTAAAATGGTTAATATTTCCTCTGGAATCTCTTGAGATGTTTTTAAAGTGAGAAAAAGGCTGAATACTGATATAACTGCAGTCACTATTCCTGCAAGGAAAATAACACCAAACTTTCCATACACAATTTGCAACCTTTTAGCAGGAGAAACTAATAATGTCTCAAGCGTGCTTCTTTCCTTTTCGCCTGCGCCAAGATCAATTGCAGGATACATTGCACCTATAAAACAAAAAATAACAAAAATATATGGTAAAATCCCACCAATTTTTTCTCCAAATTTTTCCTTCATAGATGCAATATCATGTTCATTAATTTCTACTGCTTTTACAATGGCCCTGTTTATTTTCAATTCTTTAAAGCGTATGAATATTAAATTATCTTCAAATTCCTTTAATAAATTCACTATTCTACTTTTCTGAATGCTTACCTCTTCAGATGATTTATAATAAAGATTTACAATGCCAGATTCTCTTGCATTAACCTTAGAATCAAAATCTTTGTTAAAAACAATTACAAAATCTATATTTCCATTTCTAATCTTATTGGTTATCTCATGTTCTTTTACATTTTCTTTCAAATTTATTTTTTTATTTCCTTTTAACAAACTTTTAAAAGACTCGGCGTTTTTGTTTAAGATAAGAGCTACATTTAATATTTTTTCTTCTGCTTTCTGTCTCTGTTTAACTGTAATTTTAGTAGTAATATTAATGAGAATAGGAAAAAGCAAAAGTGGAATAACGATCATTACTAATATTGTCCTTTTGTCTCTTAATGTATCTAATAATTCTTTTTTAAAGATAATGAATGTTTTTTTCACCTTATGCCCCCTTTATGATTTTTATGAATTCATCTTCTATTGTTCCAGTTTTCATGTTTGCAATAAAATTCTCATAAGTAGAATTATAGAGAAGTTTTCCATTATGAATAATCGCGAGATCATCACTTATAAGGCTAACTTCTCCCATAATATGTGTAGAAAAAATCACTGTTTTACCCATCTTTTTTGAATTTTTTATCAACTGAATAATACTTCGAGAAGTTATAACATCAAGTCCAACAGTTGGCTCATCAAATATTACAACATCAGGATCGTGAATCATTGTTCTTGCAATTGAAACTTTTTGCTTCATTCCAGTTGAGAGTTTTCCTATACGACGATTTGCAAATTCATTGATGCCCAAAATATCAAACAAATCATCCCTTCTTTTTTTAAATACAGCTTCATCCATTCCATTTAGATCTGCATAATATTTTACAAATTCTTTTGGAGTAAGGCGTGCATATAAACCAGTTGTACCTGTTAAAAAACCAATATTTTTTCTTACATGTTCAGGGTTTTTTACAGTATCATAACCAGCCACTCTTATTTTCCCAGAACTTGGCTTAAGCATTGTTGCAATCATACGAAGGGTTGTAGTCTTTCCAGCACCATTTGGTCCAACCAGAGTAAAGATCCGTCCAGGCTGACATTTAAAACTCACATCTGAAACTGACCATATAAAATTACTCTTATAACCATTCCCTATCTCTCTTTTCTGTTTTTTTGACAACCTGAACTTTTTACTAACCTTATCCAATACAATCATTTTTATCTCCTAAAAAAATTATACTTTTTTTTAATTATATCTTAATTTTACTGATATTATACTTATATTTTATTCATTTTGTTTTTTTATTTTATATTTGACTATTTACTTTTTATTTGCTAATGTAAAAATATAAGATATTAAATTAACTGAGGAGGTAAGTTAATATGGACTTTAATGCAATTATTAAAAGGGCTATTGGAATTATCACAAAACCCAATGAAGAATGGAAAACTATAAAGGATGAATCAGCAACAATAAGTGATCTTTTTATGAAATATGCAATTATCTTAGCTGCTATACCAGCAATAGCAGGATTCCTTGGGTGGACAGTATTCGGTAAGTCTTATATGGGATTTGCTATAAGAATGCCTGCTGGAAGAAGCTTAATGTGGGCAATTTTAACATATGCTTTTTCTATTATTAGCGTTTATATCTTAGCTTTGATTATTGATGCTCTTGCTCCAACATTCGGAGCACAAAAAGATATGATTAAATCCTTAAAAATTGCTGTTTATTCAGCTACAGCAACCTGGGTTGCTGGAATTTTATATATAATCCCAGCTCTCGCGTTCCTTGCTATGATTGCTGGCTTTTATTCTCTTTACCTCTTATTTACAGGAATTAAGAATTTAAAGGAAACCCCAAAGGATAAAGAAGTTGGTTATTTTATTGCAATTATAGTTGCTCAAATAGTTTTAGGAGTCGTGATTGGAATGATAGTTGCTAGCATTGCTTTTGGTAGCACAAGAGCCTGGATGTAATTTATATTAATTCTTCTATATTTCAGTTAAAATCATCTTATATAATCTATACTATATAAAAAAGAGTGGCTAATTAATTTGATTTTATCACTTTTTTTTAGTAAATTTATATATAATGAAAAAGTTCTCTATCTGCATAATTATATTTTTAACTCTAAGTACCTTTATACACTCAGTAAAACAACAAAAAATTGTTTATTTAGAAAATATAAGATATTATGCATATCCTGATTATACAAGGGTTGTTATTGATCTATCATATCCAATAAAGATAAAAGAAAAAATCCTGCCGGGTCAAAATAAAACAAGGCTCTATTTTGATTTAAAAAATTGTAAACTATCCTCAGAGTATCCTTGCGAAAAAACCAGAGAAATCATCATTGATTCAGGGAATTTAAAAAAAATAAGAACTGGAAAAAGAGGTAATTATACAAGGCGTATTGTATTTGAATTCGATCATATTGAAAAGTACGATAAATTCTATTTAATATCTCCATTCAGGATTGTATTTGATATTTTTCAGGATAGAACAAACGAAAAGCCTATTTACAATAGATCGATTACTCCTCCTAAAAACCTAAAGGATAATTATTCAATAGCCAGGCAGCTCGGCCTGGGAGTTCACAGGATTGTTATTGACCCAGGCCACGGGGGAAAAGATCCGGGTGCTATTAACAGAAAATACAAAATTTATGAAAAAAATCTTACTCTTGATATTGCAAAAAAGCTAAAAAATATAATCAAACAGCATTCAACATATGAAGTCATTTTAACAAGAGAAGATGATCGATATATCTCTTTAGAAGAAAGAACAGCTATTGCAAACTCAAAAAGAGCTGACCTCTTTATCTCAATTCATTTAAATGCAGCTCCAAGAAAAGACGCAAGAGGAGTAGAAACTTTTTACTTAAGTTTTGCATCAGATCCCTGGGCAATAAGAGTAGCTGCCCAAGAAAATGCCACAAGTACAAAAACAATAGGTGAAATGAAATCTATTTTGGAACAAATAGTAAAAAATACAAAAATCAGCGAATCAAAAATACTCTGCAATTGCATTCAAAAAAATATTGTAACTCAATTAAAAAAGAAATATAGAAAAATTAATAACCTGGGAGTTAAAAAAGCTCCATTTTATGTTCTTGTTGGAGCAAGGATGCCTGCTGTTTTAGCTGAGGTCTCCTTTTTGAGTAACAACCAGGAAGCAAAAAGATTAAAGAGCTCAAGCTACAGGTATTCAATTGCAAATGGGATATATTATGGTATAATATCTTATATTAAAAGTTTAGGAAAAAAATGAAACTTTTTCATATAAGAAATCGTCTAATATATACAATAAAAATTTAGGAGGAATTTAATGAAAAAAATAGGCTTTATTGCTGGTGTAAGTTTCTTGGTCGGAGCCCTTTTTTTTGCTCTGACTTTTGGATATCTTCACAAAACAGAAAACAACGAATCAATAATATCTCCTGATATAACATTCGCAGAGACCTTAAAGACTAATGTAGTTAATTTTGCACCACTTGTTAAAAAGGTGAGGCCTGCTGTTGTAAAAGTTTTATCTGAATCAATTATTGAAACAGGTGGATCTCCTTTTGGGGATAATCTATTTGATAGATTTTTTAACATTCCAAAAAGAAAAAGAAAAGCAACTGGACTTGGATCAGGTTTTATTATCTCAAAAGATGGATATATTATTACAAACAATCATGTAGTAAAAGATGCAATAAAGGTAAAAATCATTACTTTTGATAAGATGGAATTAAATGCAAAAATTATTGGCACAGACCCTAAAACAGATCTTGCTCTTTTAAAAGTCAAAGCAAATAACCTTCCTTTTATTACTCTCGGGGATTCAAACAAAGTTGAGGTAGGAGAATGGGTTCTTGCAATAGGAAATCCCTTTGGACAATCTCTAACTGTGACATCTGGAATTGTTTCAGCAAAAGGAAGACAACTGGGCTTAGCTGAATATGAAGACTTTATTCAAACAGATGCAGCCATAAATAGAGGGAATTCAGGGGGCCCACTTGTAAATATGCAAGGAAAGGTAATTGGGATTAACTCAGCAATTATTGCACCAACTGGAGGTAATGTTGGAATTGGGTTTGCCATTCCATCAGATATGGCTAAAAAAGTAATAAATGACCTGAAAACAAAAGGAAGTGTTGTAAGAGGCTGGCTCGGCATAAGAATAAAAGAAGTTCCAGAATCAGAAGTAAAAGATTATGATGTACCTGAGGCAGGAATCTTAATCTTTTCAGTAGAAGAAGGGTCCCCTGCAAGAAAAGCAGGCTTAAAAAAACTTGACTTTATTACTAAAATAAATGGAAAAAGAGTAACAACAGGTGAGGAACTTAAGATGAAAATTGCAGATTCAGATCCTGGAACAATAATTGAATTAACAATTTATAGGGGAACTAATAAAAAAAAGATTAAGGTAAAAATTGGCGAAGCACCTGATACAATAAAATTTAAAACAATGGGGAAAAATGGAAGAAGTTTTGATCTTGGAATGGTCCTTGTAAATAACAATAGAGCCCTTTCAAAAGAATATGAATTAAACACCTCAAATGGAATTTTAGTTAAAAAAGTTGAAAGAGGGAGCGTTTCCTTTCAACACGGAATAAAAACAGGTGACGTAATATTAGGAGTAAATAGAATTGAGATAAACAGTGTGGATGATTTTAGAAGAGCTATATCAAAAAAAAAACCGGGATCTAATCTCTTTTTATATATAAACAGGTATGGAAATGAATTTATTAGGAAATTTACTTTACCTGAATGATTTTTTATAAAACAGTTTCTTCAGGAAATGATTTCTTTCAGGTCGATGTAAGCCAGATAAATCTAAAGAAATTTTCTAAAAAAATCTTATCTAAAAAACTATGCTCAAATCATTTTGGTGCTGGAGCTGATGGTGTTGTTTATTATAAAATACGCGACAAGTTAGTTGACTTTGAAATTTTCAATAAAGACGGAACTGAAGCTGAACTTTCTGGAAATGGAATGGCTGGGTGTTCCTCTTTGCTTTTTTATTTGAACCATTTTAAAAAGAATATTATATTAAATACAAAAGTCGGGGAAAAAAATATTGCTTTGTTGGCTAAACATAAAAATCAATTTAGATTGCAGATCGAGATTGGAGAACCTGATTTTGAAAACAAAACATTCTTTCCTTTCCTAAAAAAAAACAAATTTGATTATATGTATGATAAAATAAAATTCTACCCTGTTTCTGTTGGGAATCCACATATTGTTGTGATTTTAAAAGACAATCTTTTAGAGAAAAAACTTATGACAATTTCCAAAAAACTTGAAAATGCAGCTATATTTCCTCAAAAAACAAATGTTGAATTAATATTAATTCCAGATATTAAGGGTTTTGATTTCGAGAAAGATGAAGATTTTAATCTCTTTTTTTATGAAAGGGGAGTTGGTAAAACCATGTTGTCTTCAACTGGAAGCTGTGCAGTTTTTTCTGTTTTACATAAATTGAAATTAATTCACAATAAATTAACAATAAACACTTCGTTTAATAAGACAAAAATATACTATAAAAAAAATATTTATATTGAAAATATAACCAAAATAGTATATAAAGGAATCTACTTGGATTTTTAAAATGAAAAAATTATATATTATCTTTTTTATATTATTGCTTCTTCTTCAATGTAATTTAAAAGGAGATTTTTTATACACAACAGACGGTAAAATATATGAAGGAAAACTTGTAGCTTTTAAATTTAATACAGTCTACTTCAATGTTTATAAATACGGAAAATTCTATAGAAGCAAGCGATTCCCTCTGTTTTTGGTTTCTAAAATTGATTTCAATAAACCTCGAAAAGATAAGTTAATCTCTTCTTTTGATACTGAATCATATTATAAAAAAATCAGAAAAGGGAAAAGAGTAATAAAAATAAAATTAGATGCAACAAAAAAATGGACAGATACAGGAATTAATTTAAAAATAGGTCAAAACATCCTATTTTCTGTTTCAGGTTATATCTATATCAATATAAAAACAAAAGTTTTTCAAAATGGAGAATTAGTCCTTATATGGAACAATAAAAAACCAATTCCGAACCAGCCCACTGGAGCAGTGGTCGCAAAAATCGGGAAAAATGGAAAATCATTTTATATTGGAGACGATAAGGCTCCTTTTCATATATCCACAAAGGGCAGATTATACGTAGGTATTAATGATTTCAACTTTAAAGATAATTCAGGCCAGTTTTTAGTAACAATTTATTATTAATCATATTATTATCATTCTAAAACAAATTGTTTTTTTAAATGAATTTAGTTTTAATAAAAATGGTAGC
>Ga0209121_10003307_pt1 | contig 15701 bp, 19 predicted proteins | sample Cruoilmetagenom3_FD_187292 | JGI IMG/M metagenome (GOLD analysis project Ga0209121, IMG submission 187292) | Oil polluted marine microbial communities from Coal Oil Point, Santa Barbara, California, USA - Sample 3 (SPAdes) (version 2) | ecosystem: Environmental > Aquatic > Marine > Oil seeps ...
AGAACCATAATATCTCACTTCCTCTGCAGGGTATGCTTGCCGCTTTCCGTATTTTAGCTAAGCCTGGATTGACTTGTAGGATAAGAGCACTCGTTGAGCGCTGCAAGCTATCTTGTGTTTCGTTTAAGAATAGTATCCTTTTTCAGGTACTATTTCTTGATTTTAATCGTGACCAAGCTACGATTTTTTACGCAAAATTGTGCACATGATCACGGTATGAAAAGTAATCAACCAGAATGGTGCTCTGTTAACCAATTTTTCCGGTTTCGATGAGTTGTTGTAGGATCGGCCTTACAATGAGCTCCATAGCAAAACTCATCTTCCCTCCTGGTACCACAAGCGTGTTGTGGCGAGACATAAATGAGCCATCAATCATAGCTAAAAGGTAAGGGAAATCGACGTTTTTGATGCCGCGCAAACGTATAACAACGAAGCTTTCGTCTAAACTTGGGATCCCTTTAGCGTTGAGAGGGTTTGATGTGTCTACCGTTGGAACACGCTGAAAGTTGATGTGAGTACGCGAAAACTGAGGAGTAATGTAGTTAAGGTAATCATCCATCGAGCGAACAATCGAGTCCATTACTGCTTCACGAGAATGACCACGATCGCGTGTGTCGCGAACGAATTTCTGGATCCATTCTAAGTTGACGATAGGTACCATGCCGATCAGCAAGTCGACGTGTTGAGAAACATTGATATCGCCATCAACCACACCGCCGTGCAGGCCTTCGTAAAACATCACATCTGAATTTTCTGGGATCTCTTGCCATGGCGTAAAGGTGCCTGGCATTTGATTGTAAGGAACGGCTTCATCGAACGTGTGCAGGTAGCTACGTACCTTGCCTGTACCTTCGTTACCGTATTTACGGAAGAACTCTTCTAGCGCACCAAAGTCGTTGGCTTGTGGACCAAAGTAGCTGATGTGCTTACCTTGCTCGCGCGCTTTACGGATCTCGACATCCATCTCTGGTCGAGTGAAGCGATGGAAACTATCCCCTTCAACCCAAGCGGCCTTCACGTCCATCATATTGAACATTTTACGGAAGGCTTCTGAGGTGGTGGTGGTGCCGGCTCCTGATGAACCCGTCACCGCAATAATTGGATGTTTAGCGGACATGACAACCCTTGTCTTTTGAGTAACTTACTTGTTAGCAATCGTTTACCACTATAACACGGCTCCTTTATGAGCGCAGCCTAGAAGCGTTTTGTGACTTGAATATCAACGGTTTCATGCAGCTCAGAAAATACGATACTGACTTCTCCTGAGGCTAATTGATGTTTCACTTGGTCAATCTTGTTTTGCAATGAAACCTCTACATCACCGTAGTCTGTACCTTCACGCAGCACGAACTCTTTGATGAGGTTTTCCAGTGTTTCTGGTGCAATGTCTTGCCATGGGATGATCATAAATACTTCTCTCTTTTATGTTCATGGATATGTTGATAACTATGTTTATTAATTAGTAATGTTTTTACTTCTATTTACTAAGGCTCGGTCATTATGCCGAATCTTGGATACTTTCATAGTAGGCTGGCAATGCTTCTTCTAGCCAAAACCTGGGCTTGAGCGTGCTACCGGTAATGAACCCCACATGGCCACCTTTCTGAAACAGGCGATAATCAATATTGTCTGGTAGTACGAATTTTGGAATAACATCATCAGTCATGAAAGGATCGTCTTTAGCATGAATGATCTGAGTCGGTAGCTTAATCTTATTCAGTTTTGGAAGCGCTGAACATTGAGCATAGTAGTCTTGAGCATTCTTAAATCCATGCAGAGGCGCAGTGATCCTTTCATCAAACTCATACAGTTTGTCTATTTTTTTGATGGTTTCAGCGGAGATACCTATTTTTTCTTGTAACAGCTTAACCTTTTTCAAGGCATTCGATTTGAGTGAGTTGAGCAGGTATTTTTTATAGAGCCTAGAGAAGCCTCTTTCAATACGACTGGAGCAGCAAGCTAAATCAAAAGGAGCAGAAACTATCGTTGCCGCCGACAGTAATGGGTCGTCCGCATACTCAGCCAAGTAGTTCGCCAGCATGTTTCCGCCTAGAGATATACCAACCGCAACCTTTGGGTTATTGGGAAATTGCGCGTGTAAGTGTCGTAGAAAGAAACGAGCATCTTCTACTTCTCCTGAATGGTACGCGCGAGCCAAGCGATTCGGTTTTCCGCTGCATCCTCTAAAGTGCATCATCACGGATAACCAACCATCTTTAGCAAACGCATTCATCAGTCCATTGGCGTAAGGGCTTTCAAAGCTGCCTTCCAAACCGTGGAATAGAACGAAAATGGGCTTATTATTCGCATCTCCTCTGCTTTTATTATCACTATTGGGGCTATCTCCCTTCGGGTCCTCGCTCCATGCAAGGTCGAGGAAATCACCGTCGGGAGTTTCTAAGGTTTGCCATTGAGGATCAAATAACGCCTGCTTTCTAATAAACCGTGGCACTAAGGTTTGTAAGTGCGGATTAGAGAGACCAGCCGCTGCGGTAAATATTGTCATAAAACAGTCCATGCTTCTTTTATGGGCTTTGATAAAGTGTTGAGCTTTTAGTGAAACGCCCATGTTTTTATTTGAGCTTGGTTGATTCTCGGCATAAGCGCAAGAGTTTCACTCATACAGGTTACAAAACAGGTTGTAGGTAACTGGTTGAATACTATCGAGGTTAAGCTCTATATATTGCTAATAATCCGAGCCACCATCGCGTGAACACGAAGAACGATAGTCCCCAATAAGCTTGGATCTTGATCTAACAAAAGGAAAAGGGAATGCCTTAGGGCTGAGGGGCTGGTTCAGAAAAAGCAACATAGAGGTTTTCTGCCCCTAATAATCGACAGTATTGAAAAGCGAGAGGCGCTTGTTGGTTTGCGAAAAGCTGAAGAGAGTTTATGTAGTCGACGAGATCAGATTGTTGTTGTTTCTCTAGTTGTAATTCGAACTGTAAGGCTTCACGGTAGAGTGAATCAACAACGTGTGCTTTGAGATGCTTACGTAGCTCTCGATAACTATGAAGCAGGGTTTCAGAGCGGCTCAAACACTGTTGAACTTTGTGCCACTCTTCTTCGGCAAAAGACAATTGCTGCTCATCAAGCCATTTGAGCAGCAGCAGTAGATTGACGTTGCCGTGAAACTGGTTTTGTAAAGCTAGGCACGCATCCTTTACACCACGCACACTGTAATACTGAAGGCTAAATTGCCATAGTCGTTCCAGTGTTAGTGATATTGGGGCGTGCTCTGGGCTCATAAGCTATCCATATCCTGTTCCATCTGCTCAAGCTCTTCTTGAGTGGACATCCAATCCATTTCAACTTCTTCTAGCTGTGATTTACTGCTCGCTTGGAGAGCGAGTACTTTATTCAGTTTAGCCTTATTTTCAGCTTCATACAGTGAAGTGTCGGATAATTCTTGCTCGGCTTCTTCAAGAGCCAACGTTAATTTATCCATCTGCTTTTCAAATTGACTCAGCTTTTTACGAATTGGTGCCGTTAGTTTACGGAACTCTGCTTCCTTACGTTTCTGATCTTTTTTTGCTGCCGCACTGTTGGCGCCGTCTTTTGCTGGTGCCAATGCTTGTGCTTCTTTGCGTTCAACTTTCTGCTGTTCGGTTAGCCACTTGTAGTAATCGCTTAGGTCACCATCAAACGGTGCAACTTGACGGTCGTGTACCAAATACAAATCATCGGTAGTCGCACGGAGTAGGTAACGGTCATGCGATACGATAACCATTGCGCCTTCAAACGTCTGCAATGCAAACGTCAGCGCCTGACGCATGTCGAGATCCAAGTGGTTGGTTGGTTCATCGAGCAGCAAAAGATTCGGTTTTTGCCATACTAGTAGCGCCAGAACTAAACGCGCTTTTTCACCGCCTGAGAAGGGGGCTACTTTATCGAGCGCTTTTTCACCTTGGAAACCGAAGCTACCTAGGTAATCACGCAGTTGTTGCTCTGTGTGTTTAGGGGCAATCTGCATCATGTGTTGCAGCGGTGTTTCTTCTGGGTGCAGCGTCTCTAATTGGTGCTGTGCAAAGTAACCCATCTTAACGCCTTGTGAATAGCTCAGTTCACCACCTTGCTGTTTCAGTTCGCCAGAAAGGAGTTTAATCAGTGTTGACTTACCAGCGCCATTTCGGCCAAGTAGACCAATACGACTGCCCGGTACTAGGTTCAAGCGAATCTTCTCTAGAATCAGGTTGTCATCGTAACCCGCAGAGACTTCATCCATCATCATGATTGGATTTGGTAGCGCGTCTGGTTCTCTAAACTCAAAGCTGAATGGGTTATCAAATTGAGCGGGCAGCACTTGTTCCATTTTCTCTAATGCTTTGATACGGCTTTGCGCTTGGCGAGCTTTTGAGGCTTTGTAGCGGAAACGGTCAATGTAGCTCTGCATATGAGACATTTGTTTCTGCTGTTTTTGGTACATCGCTTGTTGCAGGATCAGTTTTTGCGCGCGTTGAGTTTCGAACGATGAGTAGTTACCGGTGTATTCATTGAGCTGCTGGTTTTCAACATGCACGATGCGGTTGACGATAGGATCCAAGAAATCTCTATCGTGCGAGATAAGAACGAGTGTGCCAGGGTAGTTTTGTAACCAGCGTTCTAGCCACATTACTGCGTCTAAATCCAAGTGGTTGGTTGGCTCATCGAGTAGCAGTAGGTCACTGCGGCACAATAGGGCTTGCGCTAAGTTCAAACGCATACGCCAACCACCCGAGAACTGGGTTAGGTTCCATGTCATTTGTTCTTGGCGAAATCCTAAGCCATCCAATAGCTCAGCAGCACGTGCTTTGATGCTGTAACCACCAATGGTTTCAATTTTGCCGTGGATCTCTGCTACTAATGTGCCGTTGTCGGCTTGTTCAGCTTTCTCTAGTTGATCTTCAAGGCCGCGATATTCACGGTCGCCATCAATCACGTATTCAATCGCTGTTCTTTCTAGTGCTGGCGTTTCTTGAGCAACCCAAGCCATTTCCCAATGGGCTGGTTTACTGAATGAGCCAGCATCAATAGACAGCTCGTCTTTAATTAAGGCGAACAGCGTAGATTTACCACAGCCGTTTTTACCAACCAAACCGATCTTGTCGCCAGGATGAAAAGTCGCAGATGCTTGGTCGAGGAGTGGCTTACCGCCGCGTAGCAATTGAATATCAGAGAAAGTAATCATATAGAGGTAGCATAGAAATTAGAGGTGAACAGACGCCTGCATAGTAGGCTGAATCCAGATAAAAGTCGATCACAATGCAATTTGCGTTATGATGCCAATAACATATTAATAACTTTTATTTAAATTCTAGTGGCCTTGCCACCGTTTAGCCCTTAAAGGAATGTTTCAAAGGAATGAGTATTACTCCCTCGATAGACAAACCCGTGCCAAAGGTATTAGTGATCTATGCGCACCCAGAGCCGCAAACCTCTATCGCTAACCAGATCATGGTTAAAAAGATAGAGTCGCTTGGGAATGTTAAAATCCACGATCTTTATGCCCTCTATCCTGACTTCTTTATTGATGTGCCTTATGAGCATGAACTGCTTCTGCAGTACGATGTGATTGTATTCCAACATCCTTTGTTTATGTACTCATGCCCTTCGTTATTGAAGGAATGGTTTGACCGAGTATTAGGCAAGGGCTTTGCGTTTGGTGAGCAAAGTGCACTTAAGGGTAAGCATTGGCGCAGTGTTATCACCACGGGTGGTAAAGAAGAGGCGTTTGGTGCTGCAGGCTATAATAAGTATCCCTTACAAGAGATCTTGCAACCGTTTGAGCTAACTGCCGCTTTGTGCCAGATGCACTGGATGTCACCTTTAGTTTTACATTGGGCTCGAAATGTCTCGGATATGACGCGTTACCAACATGCTGAAGAATATCGAAATTGGTTGCGAGATCCGCTACAAGATATAGGAGCAAATGATGGCTCTGACTAATGATTTCCTACAAAGTAGCGCTATATTTTTAGCGGCGGCTGTGGTTGCGGTTCCTATCGCGCAGCGAGCAGGCTTAGGTTCAGTATTAGGTTACTTATTAGCGGGTGTCGCTATTGGTCCATGGGGGCTTGGCCTAATCAGTGACGTAGAGGCCATTCTACATTTCTCAGAGTTCGGGGTGGTGCTGCTGCTCTTCCTTATTGGTTTAGAGCTTAACCCCAAAAAACTGTGGCAGATGCGGGCGCCTATTCTCGGCTTAGGGGGGGCGCAAGTGTTGATCACCACCTTGATTATTACCGCCATCGCCTGTTTGTTCGGATTGACTTGGCAAACTAGCCTCGTGATAGGTATGGGGTTAGCCTTATCTTCGACAGCCATCGCCTTGCGCGTTATTGAAGAGCGAGAGCTTGGTGGTAAAGAAGCGGGACAGTCAGGCTTTGCAGTCTTACTTTTCCAAGATATTGCAGTAATCCCTATGTTAGCGGTGTTGCCTCTGCTTGCGGGCAATACGGGCGGTAGTTGGGCTGACATGTTGTGGATGCTAGGCGGCGTGATTGGCTTACTTGTTGGTGGTCATTTCTTACTGAGACCACTATTCCGCTATGTGGTCATGAGCGGTGTTCGTGAGTTGTTTACCGTTGCAGCGCTGCTATTGGTGATTGGTATTGCCGTCATCATGCAGCAGATTGGTTTGTCGATGGCGCTGGGTACTTTCTTAGCGGGTGTTCTTCTAGCAGAAAGTGAATATCGACACGAGCTTGAAATTGCGATTGACCCATTCAAAGGGTTATTGCTTGGCCTGTTCTTTATCTCTGTGGGTATGGCGGTGAACTTAGGTTTACTAGCCGAAAGCCCATTCGCGATACTGATTGCAGTTTGTGCATTGGTCGTGTTGAAAGGTTTGGTACTGTATGCACTTGCCCGTATCTTTGGTACACAGACAAAAGCGCGTAGCCGAATGGCGATGATACTCAGCCAAGGTGGTGAGTTTGCCTTTGTTATTTTTACTGCGGCGAGTGCACAGGGTATTTTAAGTGGTGAACAGGTATCGTTCTTACTGGTCGTGGTGAGTTTATCAATGGTGACTACGCCATTGATGCTTAAGCTGCAAGACCGATTCTTTGCTCGTCAACTTAATCAAATCAGTGAAAGCGCGATGTCTTCTGATGTGGTTGATCGTAGCCCTAGAGTGATCATTGCTGGTTTTGGTCGTTTCGGTCAGATCATTGGTCGCTTGATGTACGCTAATAAGATTCGTATCACCGTCCTTGAAAGTGATGCCAGCCAAATACATATCCTTAGAAAATTCGGCTACAAGGTATTTTACGGTGATTCAACTCATCTAGAACTGTTACGTGCCGCAGGCGCTGATAGAGCGGAGGCGATTGTACTGTGTACTGACTCTCCCGATGAAATCATGAAAACCGTCGATTTATGTAAGCAGCACTTCCCGCGCTTAAAGATCTTAGCGCGTGCACGAAGCCGTGTTGAAGCCTATCAATTACTTAACCATGGTGTGAGCAACTACTCTCGTGAAACTTTCCTTGGAGCATTAGATTTAGGGCGTCAAACATTGACTGAACTTGGCATGCATCCATATAAAGCGAAGCGAGCAGAAGCACATTTTAGGAAATTGGATAATGGTATGCTCAAAGAGTTACTTCCTCAGCACAACGAAGATGCCGAGCTAGCTCAAAGAGCGAAAGAGGCTCGTAAAGAGCTGGAAGAAATTTTTGGACACGAGATGGAAAATGATCATCAGTCTCGAAACTATTGGCAGTAGCCTGAGTCTAGAGTGAATAACCCGAGCTTAGGAATATAGCTGAACTCAGAAATAGCAGTCTAAAGAACCAACCTAATAATAAACGCGGTCTCTGCTTAGTTTCTAATAGAGTGGGCGGGATGAACTGCGAATCCAGAGTAGTAAAGGACATTAACGTGAAACAGAAAAAACGCTTTATCGCTGGGGCGAGCTGCCCAAGCTGCAACACTCAAGATACTCTTCGCTGGTGGATAGAGAATAATATCGAATTGGTGGAATGTGTTGATTGTAATTTCAATGAGCAGCGGAAACCGAAAACTGTAGAGAAATCTGAACACGCGAATCAAGAAATGATCGGTATTTTTAAACCAGAATGATTGAGTTTCACTAATTCATCCCCATAATATCGGGTGTATAAAATTTATTCCTAGGCTCAACTGTTCGAGCCTAGTCCAAACCTCCTTGGAGCTCTCATGAAAATTGAAAAGAACGTAGTAGTTAGTGTTGCATATCAAGTGAAACTTGAAGATGGCGTAGTAGTTGACCAATCAACTGCAGAAGCTCCACTAGATTACCTTCACGGTCACAACAACCTAATTACAGGTCTTGAGAAAGAGCTTGAAGGCAAAGTTGCTGGTGACAAGTTCTCTGCAACGGTTACTCCAGAAGACGCTTACGGTGAACACAACGACGACCTAGTTCAACGTGTTCCTGCTGACGTATTCCAAGGTGTTGAGCAAATCGAAGTTGGTATGCGTTTCTTAGCGGATACTGACCAAGGTCCAATCCCAGTTGAAGTGACTGAAGTAGATGGCGACGAAGTTGTTGTTGACGGTAACCACATGCTAGCTGGCCAAACTCTAACGTTTGACGTTGAAGTTGTAGCGGTTCGTGAAGCGACTGAAGAAGAAGTTCAACATGGTCACGTACACCAAGAAGGTGGCTGTGGTGATCACGACCATGATCACGAAGGTGGTTGTTGTGGTGGCGAAGGCCATGACCACGGTGAAGAGAAAAAAGAAGGCTGCTGCGGCGGCGGTAGCTGTGGTTCTCACTAATACCGAATGAACGGTTTAGATTAAGAACGCTGAAAACCTCCCTTGTGGAGGTTTTTTCGTATTGGAGCCGAGGCTTGTTTGGATTAACTGTTTATCTAATAAGGCAACCATCCGAAAAAGTTTAGTTTCTACTATCAGACATCGGATCATGGATGTGGTATTGATAGAACAACATTATAAAAATACGTCAGTGGAGAATTCACATGTCACAGCCTTTTTCAATTGCCATTCATGGTGGTGCAGGAACCATCTTGCGAGAGCAAATGAGTGATGAATTAAAAACAGGCATCACAGAAGCTTTAAAAAAATCGGTGTTAGCTGGTTACCAGGTGCTGCAATCGGGCGGTGATGCTGTGGATGCTGTAGTTGCTTCGGTAAAAGTGATGGAAGACAGCCCACACTTTAATGCTGGTAAAGGCTCGGTGCTGACTCATGATGAGTTTGTTGAGATGGATGCTTCTGTTATGCATGGTAGTGAAATGGATGCCGGTGCGGTTGCGGGTGTTCGTCATATCAAGAATCCCATTGAACTTGCACGTGATGTAATGCTGAAAAGCGATCATGTGTTGTTGATTGGTGAAGGCGCTGAGAAGTTCGCCTTTGAGCATGAGTACACCTTCACCGAGCAGGATTACTTCTTTACCGAGCGTCGTTATGACCAACTTCTATCAATGAAAGAGAAGGGCATTTTTGCTTTGTCTGAAGCGAAATATGATGAACAGCAAGCCCATAAATATCCAGATGATAAGAAGTACGGCACGGTTGGCGCCGTGGCGTTAGATCAATCCGGGAACTTAGCTGCAGCAACCAGCACTGGTGGTGTGACCAATAAGAAATACGGTCGGGTGGGAGACTCTCCAATTATAGGCGCAGGCACTATTGCTGAAAATGGCAACGTGGCTGTTTCAACAACAGGTATGGGCGAGTTCTTCCTACGTAAAATGGTCGCCAGTGATGTCGCAGCACGAATGCGTTATCTCAAAGAAGATGTACATACGGCTTGTGAAACTATCATTCAAGGTGAGTTGAAGGCCATGGGTGGAGAAGGTGGCTTGATCGCTATTGATGGCCAAGGTGATATTCATTTTGGCATGAACAGTTCAGGGATGTATCGCGCGAGTGTTGATACTAACGGTTGTGTGGAAGTGAAAATTTATGCTGATGACTAAGCTTTTATTAGCTTAACTAGCTTTAGTTGAATTAGCGAAGATTAAACGAACAAAAGGGCGACAGATAAGCATCTGTCGCCCTTTTAGTTTTCTATGTCCCGTCCTGAAATGAGTTTACACATCGAGGGCGAGAGACTAGCGATATGCGTCACTAGAATCTATTCGTCATTTTGAACTGCGCTTAATAGTGCGGAGGTGGCGTCTCTTCTGATGCGTCAGCTAAGTTGGAGCCGTCCATATTTTTTACTTTACCCACCACGAACTTCATTTGATCTTGCATTCTCGTGATCAACATCTGTTGTTGGCTAAGCGCTTCATTGAGTTCTTCAATGGTTTGTTCTTGGAAAGCCAACTGACATTCTAGGTCATTCACACGGCTTTCTAGTTGTTCAATTCGCTTTTCTGTCATCGTTCTAATCCACATTCCAAGCTTGGGCGATGCCCGCAGAGGTGCCCGATATCACACGGTTCTTTTCATCAAAGGCTGCATCATACACTACCGCACGGGGAGGGCGAGCATCTTTTAGTGGCTCAGCATCGTGACGAGAAATTCGTTTTCCATCTTGAGTATTCCACACACTCACTTGGCTTGATGGCGTACCTGTCACCAGCATACTGCCGTTATCAGAAAAGCGAGCGCTAGAGAATATCAGCTGTCGAGACCAGCTTTGCAATTGCGCTTGAGGTTCACCTGTTTCCAAATCCCATATCATCGCTTGGTTGCCGCCATCGGAAGTAAAAGCTAATTCTCCATCCCGTTGTAGTGCAACTCGTACTACTCTTTGTTCATGCTTGAAGGTACGTAACACTAAGCCTGATTCGGTGTCCCAAAGGTAAGCTTTGTAGTCGTTACCGCCTGATAATGCGTAGCGCCCATTCGAAGAAAGGGAGACTGAATTTACTTTTTCTCTGTGAGCGAGGAACTCAAGACGGCGTCCGGTGACTAAGTCCACATAGATAGCTTTGCCATTAGATAGGCCAAGCAAGACTTTTTCACCATTGCTAGAAATATCGACATCACGAATCAAGCCATCGGAAATAGACCAGAGCCCCTCAGCCTGAGTCCAAGATAAGTCCCAAACGGCGAAGTTCATCTGGCTGGCGGTAATGGCAAAGCGGCCATTGTCTGAGATGCGGATTCGCGATACTTGGTTTTCGGATTGGTCTTGGGGGCCAAGTTGAGCGAGTTCTTTGTTTTGATCTAAATCCCAAAGGAGCAGTTGTTTTTCTTGAGAGTAGAGCAGGGCAAAACGTCCATCTCTGCTGAGTGCAAAGCTGGTGGCGCCATTGGGTTCTATTTCCCAACGCTGATCATCATCCTGGAAGAAAAAGCAACCATTTAACAAGGTGATGACAATTGTATATAGCAATGAGTGGAAAAATATTCGCATCACATCTAATAATCCGGTTTGTGTCGAAAGACATATGACTAGTATATTGTTATAACTAACGTATTCACACCAATCTAATCATTAGATTTGTGCACAATAACCAATGGCTTGGCCATTAATTGGAGAATTCAATGAAATCAGTTTTAAAAGTATCACTGCTTGCCGCAACGGTTATGCTAGCAGTTGGTTGTCAGAAAGAAGAACCAAAGGCAGAAGCTCCACAGGTTGAAGAAGTTAAAGTAGAAGCAGTAAACTTTAAAACAGAAGATGACAAAGCGGCTTACGCAATCGGTGTATCTTTCGCAAACTACCTAAGCACAAGTATTGATAAGCCAAGTGAGCTAGGCATTAACCTAGACAAAGACATGGTTCTTCAAGGTATCGAAGACGTATTCGCAGAGAAAACAGCACTGAACGAAGAAGAAACTCGCGCTGCTCTTGAAGCTCTAGACAAGCGTGTTGCTGAAACGATGCAAGCACAAGCTGCAGAAAAGTCAGCAGAAGTGAAAAAAGCGGGCGATGAGTTCCGCGCTGAGTTCGCAAAAACTGAAGGCGTAAAGCAAACTGAATCAGGCCTACTTTATCAAGTAATGACTGCTGGTGAAGGTGCTTCTCCAAAAGACACTGATACCGTTCAAGTACACTACAAAGGTACGCTAACAGACGGTACTCAGTTCGACAGCTCTTACGATCGTGGCGAACCAGCAACATTCCCACTAAACCGCGTAATCCCGGGTTGGACTGAAGGCGTACAACTGATGCAAGTTGGTTCTAAGTACAAGTTCGTTATTCCGCCAGAGCTAGCATACGGTGAGCAAGACACACCGACTATCCCTGCTAACTCAACGTTAGTGTTCGAAGTTGAACTATTAAACATTGATAACGCTGAAGCGGCTCCTGCTCAGTAATATCAGTGAGAACTCTTGTTCTCAAATTCGTTGATTGAACAAAAAGCCTAACTTCAAGTTAGGCTTTTTTTATGATTTGAAGGTGAGTATTTGATTTTTAAACTTGTTCTAAATCACTAGTTGCAATGTTAGCTAGGTGTGCAATTAAAATTTTCTGATAAACTTACATAAATTTGTTGATTTTTCACACGAAGGTAAGGAATAAGTGACTACTACAGAAACAGTCAATGCGGACGTGTTACTCGAAATGGAATCAGTCCATGTCATGCCATTCAGTGAACACGATAAAATTATCTTAAGATCTTACGAGGCCGTGGTCGACGGTATCGCGAGTCTAATTGGTCCGTTTTGTGAAATCGTTTTACACTCTCTAGAAGACCTCAATACTTCTGCAATCAAAATTGCCAATGGCGAAAACACAGGTCGTCAGGTTGGATCACCGATCACCGATCTTGCGCTAAAGATGCTAAAAGATATTGAAGGTTCTAAGCGTAACTTCTCTCGTTCATACTTTACTCGCGCTAAAGGTGGAGTATTAATGAAGTCAATCACGGTTGCTATTCGCAATGGTGAAGACCGAGTGATTGGCTTGTTGTGTATTAACGTCAACTTAGATGCACCTTTCTCACAAGTGCTGCAATCTTTTATGCCGACGCAAGATGCTGACGAAGCTGCATCTTCGGTTAACTTTGCTAGTGATGTTGAAGAACTTGTTGACCAAACGGTTGAACGAACCATTGAAGAAATCAATGCAGACAAGTCTGTATCGAACAACACCAAGAACCGTCAAATAGTGATGGAGCTTTACGACAAAGGTATTTTCGACATCAAAGACGCGATTAACCGTGTTGCTGAGCGTTTGAATATCTCTAAGCACACCGTGTACTTGTACATCCGTCAACGTAAAACAGAGGATGAAGAGGGTTGTTAAGTTATACGCTCTTAGTCAATGGACCTGTTTATGGTTCACAATCTGCCAGAAGTGCTTACCAGTTTGCATTGGCTCTACTAAAGCAGGGCCATAAGCTACACAGTGTATTCTTCTATCAAGACGGTGTGAGCAATGGCTCGAATCTCACTGTGCCTGCTAATGATGAATTTGATTTAGCTTCTGAGTGGCAAAAGCTTGCAAGTGAATATGATATTAGCCTTGAAACTTGTGTCGCAGCGGCCTTAAGACGAGGTGTGGTAAGCTCTGAAGAATCTGAGCAACATCAATTAAGCGGTTCTAATCTAGCATCTGGCTTCACTCAAACTGGGTTGGGAAGCTTATCTGAAGCGTTACTAACACAAGATAGGGTTGTGCAGTTTTGAGAAAATTAGCCTTTATATTTAATAGTTTTCCTCACACAACCGCGGCTGGTAGAGAAGGGCTAGATGCATTGCTCGCGGCTTCAGCTTTCAGTGAAGATATTACCGTGTTCTTTGTCGGAGATGGTGTGACACAGCTTCTCAAAGCACAGCAGCCAAGCGAAACACTATCACGTGACTACATCTCTGCATTTAAATTAATGGACCTATACGACATCGAACAGGTGTATGTGTGTCAACGTAGCCTAAATCAATTTGGTTTATCGACGGACAATTTACTGATTGATGTGACGGTTGTTGAAGTGGATCAATTAGCGCGAAAGTTAGCTCAATGCCAACAAATACTGACTTTTTAGGAAACGCTATGCTTCATATTGTAAAATCGGCAGAGAAACTAAAACTCGCATTATTGTATTCCCAACCACAGGATCAGTTTATTTTGGTCGAGGATGCTGTGTATGTTTGCCTTCCAAATCATGAGTTATACACTCAAATTTCTGCAGTTGAAGATGTGTCGGTATTAAAACCGGATCTCGACAGTCGAGGTTTACAACAGTTGGCTTCAAGTTCATTGGCTCAAGTAGACTTCGATGGATTTGTTAAATTAACGGTTTTAAACGACAAATCAGTAACTTGGTAACTATCTTTTATCATTGTGGTCAAAAATAAACCATCCTGAGCTCTAGATGGCTAAAAAAGATCTGTATATTTCTTGACACACCTCCCACTGCTGAATAGAATTTTGCGTCCCTAATTACGACTTGTAATTAGGGATAGATTTTTCACAAAGCTTACTTTCAAGTAAATTTCAGGAGCTAGTTAATGGCAACTATTAACCAGTTGGTACGTAAGCCTCGTGCAAAGCAAGTTGTTAAAAGCAACGTGCCTGCACTAGAAGCGTGCCCACAAAAACGTGGTGTATGTACTCGTGTTTACACTACTACACCTAAAAAACCTAACTCGGCACTACGTAAAGTATGTCGTGTACGTCTAACCAACGGTTTCGAAGTAACTTCGTACATCGGTGGTGAAGGTCACAACCTTCAAGAGCACAGTGTTGTATTAATCCGTGGCGGTCGTGTAAAAGACCTTCCGGGTGTACGTTACCACACTGTTCGCGGCGCGCTTGACTGTGCTGGCGTTAACGACCGTAAACAAGGTCGTTCTAAGTACGGTGTGAAACGTCCTAAGTCTTAATGCATTTTCTTTTTTAAAAGAAAGCGTTAAGTAAGGCCAAACACTATTTTATTTATTATTCTGAAAAGTTTTGGAAAAAACCTGAAGAAGACAACGGAGAATATCCATGCCACGTCGTCGCGTAATAGGTCAGCGTAAGATCCTTCCAGATCCTAAGTTCAAATCTGAATTGCTGGCAAAATTCGTTAACATCCTTATGGTTGACGGAAAGAAATCTACTGCAGAGAAAATTGTTTACACTGCACTAGATTCAATGGCTGAGAAGTCTGGTAAAGACCACTTAGCTGTATTTGAAGAAGCTCTTGAAAATGTTCGCCCAGCGGTAGAAGTTAAATCTCGCCGTGTAGGTGGTTCAACTTACCAAGTACCTGTAGAAGTTCGTCCGGTTCGCCGTAACGCTCTTGCTATGCGTTGGGTAGTTGAAGCTGCGCGTAAGCGTGGTGAAAAATCTATGGCTCAACGCCTAGCTGCTGAAATGCTAGACGCGTCTGAGAACAAAGGTACTGCGGTTAAGAAACGTGAAGACGTTCACCGCATGGCTGACGCAAACAAAGCGTTCGCACATTACCGTTGGTAATACCTTTTTAGTACTGCAAGGTTCCTTGCAGTACTTCTTTAGTTCCTATGCTTATGCTAGGAACTATTGCTATTTCTAGGGCAAGCCTTTTTTAGCGAAGTATCGCTATTAACGCATAATCTAGACATAGCAATAGTCCCTAAGTCTCGAATAAGAGGATTCAACCGTGGCTCGTAAAACTCCTATAGAGCAATACCGAAATATTGGTATCGTTGCTCACGTAGATGCAGGTAAAACAACCACAAGTGAACGTATTCTGTTCTATACCGGTCTTTCTCACAAAATCGGCGAAGTTCACGATGGTGCAGCAACCATGGATTGGATGGAGCAAGAGCAAGAGCGCGGTATTACGATCACTTCGGCTGCAACTACTACGTTTTGGCGTGGTATGGAAGCTCAGTAC
>Ga0209121_10003308_pt1 | contig 15700 bp, 15 predicted proteins | sample Cruoilmetagenom3_FD_187292 | JGI IMG/M metagenome (GOLD analysis project Ga0209121, IMG submission 187292) | Oil polluted marine microbial communities from Coal Oil Point, Santa Barbara, California, USA - Sample 3 (SPAdes) (version 2) | ecosystem: Environmental > Aquatic > Marine > Oil seeps ...
ATTACGATGTAGATAAGGGGAAGATATTAATAAATGGGTTAGATGTGAAGGAGATAAGGTTAGATAGTTTACGAAAGTCTATTGGTCTTGTTCCTCAAGATCCTGTTATGTTCAATGAGAGTATTAAATACAATTTATCATATGGTAATCCTAAAGCTACTATGGATGAGGTTATAGGGGCTGCTAGGAGGGCTGCTTTACATGATTTTATAGACTCCTTACCTAAGAAGTATGATACTGTTGTTGGAGAGAGGGGTATTAAGTTATCTGGTGGTCAGAGACAGCGTTTAGCTATAGCGAGAGTTATGTTACTTAATCCTGAGATAATTATTTTTGATGAGGCTACTAGTCAATTAGATTCTGAAAATGAAAAGGCTATACAGAAAGCTTTTAAGAATTTAACTAAACAGAAAACTACCATAGTTATTGCACATAGACTATCTACCATTATGCATGCAGATAGGATAGTAGTATTTGATGAGGGTAAGATTGTAGAGATGGGAAGTCACACAGATCTTATGAAGAGTGATGGTATATATTCAGACCTTTGGAAGCTGCAAACAGAGAGTGTGATTTAGGATTAATATTTGTAATTTAGAAATAGAAGGTGTACTATCTTTGATATGCAAAACAGTATTTGGTTTAACAACTCATATTTTCATAGACATCAAATTGGATGTTCTGGGAGGTTGTTACATCGATAGTGTTTGGTAAATATTAAAGTAAAACCTCCAAACTGGAGGTTTTTTGTTTATATATAAATTGAATTAATTAATAAAATGGAATTACAAAAAATATTGCAGGATATAATAGAGATACCATCCATAACTTCAAATAAAAAAGCTTGTAAACAGGTAATAGATTATATAGAGAATCTTAGTTTAAAGTTCAGATCGTACTGCTTTTAGGAGTTCATTCGCTATTTGTCTAACTCTTTCGGCTTTAATCTTTTGATCTTCCGCAACAACAGCAAAACCTTCTTGAGTGTTATGTTTTACATTAAACCGATTCCAGAAGATATCTCTATTTCTTTTTCCATTTCTTGATTTTTTACATAATTTTTTTACAATTCCTTGAATTTCTAATATTTTAGCTCTGACTTGTAAAGAATTATCATTATCATTCTTGGAAGCAATTAAATCATACAAGGTAGTACCTGTTCCAGGGTTCAGTGGTTCGTCTAGACTTCTTGGGTTCTCTACTTGGAGAGCTAATTTTAGGTAATTAACTTTACATAACTCAATATCGTGTTTTTTTGCATAGTCTACTATTTCTTGGAAAGTTGGAAATCTTTTTAATTCTTGAATAAGTAAAGACTTAATTTCGTTATATTTTTTTATTGATGATTCTATATATTCTGGTCTGTATATTAAGTTGTCTTGGTATGTATATCTCTTAACAGCTTGATCAATCCAATATACAGCATAAGTTGAAAACTTATTACCTCTCTTAGGGTCAAAATCTTGTATCGCTCGAAGTAGTCCCATACGTCCGCTTTGAAGTTTATCTTCATCAACAAGATTAACGCGGGATAGAACGAGGCCTTCATTATATTGCATTAGAATATCCATTATTCGATCATATCTATACAGTAAAAGTTCGTGTAAAAAATTACCCTCTTCTATTTCACTCGTATGTAGTTCTTGTTTTTCCCAATATTGTGTATCTATTAGAAGACTTTTTTCAGGAAGGATTTGATTAAGATTAAAGAGTTTAATAGCTCCTCTAATTCTTGTTAAGTTTGTAAATAGAATATATTCTTCCTCTTTTGTTAAGAGATTATACTCAAAATTTTCATCAAGAGGTCCTTGGAATTGTTCCAAAAAGAATCCAAATTCTTCTGAAAAAGGGGTTGGTATTTCCTTCGATTTTTCTGTTACTCTTATCTCTGTTTTTATTTCGGTATTGTTTGCCATGTTGTGTTATTATGGCAGATTAGCAGTATTATATGTGATTATTTAGACGTTTACAATATTGAGTGGTAGGTGTGAATATTTCTTACAATTTATAAAAGATTATCTATTATTACAATGCCATTGTCTTTCAATAACTGTGTAAGAATCCCTACTCCCTTTATTTTGTTATGTGTAAATGTTCCATCAGATATCTTTCTGAATCCACATGATGGACTGTCATCTTGTAATATAGCGTGTGTAATACCAAACCTTTTGCAGAAGTCTAGTACTAAGTATGCTCCATTTATAAAGTTATTTGTTACATTTTTACCACTTTTACTCACAACTTTCCCTTTTCCTTTTAATATATCTTTACTTGACAAACCGTTTTCTATTTCACTAGGTTCTCTAGGAGTTGGTAAGCCACCTAACTGTTCAGCACAAAGGGGATAGAATACAATATTGTTTTTCTGAAGATATTCTATCACGGTTATATTCTTTAAGTTTTTACCATCATACCTAGTATTCAAACCAAGTAGACATGCACTGACTAATATTTTCATAATCTATTTTGTATTAAAACACCTATCACCACAATCTCCAGGACCATTTACAATGTAGCAATGCTCATTGACATCACTAGGACCAAAGATAGAATATATACGAATCTCTGGATGCTCATTATATATCTTTTCTATACCTTCTTTTGCTGCATGTAAACAACATATAATTGTTTTCTTAAGATCTATGTATTTCGATATTACATCTATACAAGCAAGAAGAGATACCCCACTTGCAAGAGCAGGGTCTGTTAGTATTACAAATTTATTTTGGAGATCCCCTACCCCCCTATTGTAGTCTGTATCAGCCACCATTTTCCCGTTAACACTTCTTCTCCATGCACTAACAAAAGATATTGTACTATTAGGAAGTACATCTGCCATACCTAAAGCCATTGTGGTACCTGCTCGTAGTATATTTACAATACCAATATGGCAATCATCTATGACATTCGTAGTTAGTGAACCCAATGGAGTTTTAGTAGTAACCTTTTTTATTGGAAGAACATTCTTGCCTGAGAGTTCTATACCCATGTATAGGCCAAGTAGTCTAGTATACTTCCTATATTCATATGGTTTTATCTGTACATCATGTAGCTTAAGTCCAACATTTTGCAGTACTGGGTTGTCTAGAATTGTGAAATTGTTCATAACTATTAATTAAAAATTATCTTAAGGAGAGGACATTTAGTCCTCTCCTATCATTTACCTATTTATTCTGTTGCCTTCTCCCAAATATCCAAGGTGTATATCTGATTTATATCAATATCTTCTACTTCATCAATATATTCTGTTGCTATATCGATTGTACTTTGGAGTTTTTCAGTATTAATGTAGAAGAGACCTTTGCTTTTTCCATCATCAGCTTCATAAAGTTTGACGGTTTCTCCTGCCATTCTTACTTGATGATCTCTAGCTGTAACATCATTAAGTGTAAAGTCTAGACCAATTAGGTCAACTGACTCTGTTGGGTTTGCTATGGCATACTCCCAACCCTTTATGGAAGCTTTCATAAAACGAACGAGTAGATCTTCGTTGTAATTTAAGAAATCTCTTTGTACAAAAAGGGCATCTTGTAACATCCCTGCACCTTCTTCTTCCATATCAAATACTGTAAAGTCATCCTCGCTATATCCTGCCTCTATTGGTAGCCAATACTCGTTGTAGATCATGGCGGATGCTAAATCTAGTTCTCCATTAAGTAACTGATTCATATCAAAATTTTGACTCACAAGTGTAACATCTCTATCCTTATCCAACCCTTGCATCTCAATGAATGCGTAAGGTTCTAATTCATTCCCACCTGGCCATGTACCAATCTTTTTCCCCTCAATATCACTAGGATCTTCTATACCACTCTCCTTTAATGCCATCAATCTCATTGCAGACCTCTGCATACCCTGTCCAATATTTATAAGGTCTTCTCCAAGAGAGATAGCAGGTAGTACATTACCTGTCCATGCTACTGCTACATCTGCATCCTTTGCAATTAGGACATCAACTGGATTGATACCTACTCCTCCTGGCAGTATGTCTATATTAATATTCTCATCTTCATAGTAACCAAGCTTTTCTGCAACCAAGAAACCCATGAATTGAGCTTGTTCTATCCATTTGAGTTGTAATGTTAGAGTATCCATAGTGTTTTCTTCAGTTGGTTTGATTAAAACCTTTGTAAAGAGGAAGTATCCTCCTATCAAGAGTAGTACTATGACTACAAGAACACTAAGAATCTTTGAGGAAGATGTTGTTTGTTTTTCTTCCATAAGTAAATAAATATAAAAAGTTAATTAATAGTCAGAACTATCTAGTTCTCCTGCCATGGTATTAGTTTCTTTTGTAGAAACTCAACAGAAAAGTAAAAGATAGTTCCGAAAATTGCAATAAAAAATATACTAGCCCATACCAACGGGAGATTAAAAAGACCTTTCTTGGAAAGAATGAATATCCCTATTCCACCATATCCACCAAAAAACTCTGAGGTTATTGCTGTAAAGATGGCAGTAATGATACTAACTTTGATAATGTTTACTATTGCAGGAAGGGATTTGGGAAGAAGTATCTTAAGAAGTATCTCATTTGGTGTTGCAGAGTAAGAGTTAAGCAAATCCTTATGACCATCGTCTATGGTAATTAATTGATGTAGAGTTGTAATGAACATCGGGAAGAAGATAATGAGGGATATTAGAAGGATTTTTTCATCTTTATTGGTTCCCATTATTCCACCCATTATTGCTGCGAGAGCAATTAGGGGTACCGAGTTTATTAGTACAGATACTGAAGTAAGTACTTTAGAGAGTTTAAAGAGTCGATATATACAGAGTGCAATTAGAAATCCCAAGAGATTTCCAATTATCCACCCTGGAATTATCTCTGTTATTGTATAGATCATTTCCTTACTAATGATGTCAAAATCTTCTATACAAGTTCTAATTATCACACTTGGTTTTATTAATACAGTTCTTGACACGTCCCATGTGCTTAATGCGAGTTCCCAGAGAAAGAGGAACGAAAGAATACTTAGAGTAGAGAGTAGTAATGATTTGTTTTTCTTAATGACTTGCTTCATCTAGACATCCTCTGACTTCTTTAATATATTTAAAATATTTAGAACTATCCTGTTCTTCACTTCTTGGGTAAGGAAGGTCAATGTTAATAATTTTATGTATAGTTGATGGTTTGTTCGTAAGTATTATTACCTTTTGTGAAAGGTATACAGCCTCTTCTATACTGTGAGTAATAAAGAGAATTGTTTTTTTAGTTTTTTCCCATATATTGATAATTTCATTATTCATTCTCCTCCTATTAATCTCGTCTAATGCACAAAATGGTTCGTCCATGAGTAGAAGTTCTGGATTGTATGCTAGGGCTCTTCCTATGGAAACCTTTTGTTGCATACCACCGGAGAGTTCACTTGGTCTGTATTTTTCAAATTCTTCCAGTTCAAGTAGTTTAAGAAGATTTTTTACTTTCTTGTTACTATTGTCTGAACTATACCCCATGATTTCTAATGGTAATTTCATATTCTGAGCTACATTTCTCCATTCAAGGAGTGTAGGTGTTTGTAATATTAAACCAATATCTTTATCGCTACATGCAGTTAATGGTTTCTTACCATATATTCTAATCTTTCCATCTATTTTGCAGCTGTCTTTTGTAGGTAATCCACTAATTAGTCTGAAGAGTGTAGATTTACCACAGCCTGATGGTCCGATAATGGAGGTGAAAGAGCCGTTCTTAATAGAGAAGTTTACATTGTTTAATACTTGTAGATGCTTTCCGTTTCCATCAAAGGTTGCACTTAGTTTTTTTATACTAACAGCTTTTAAATTTTCCATATTTGTATTTTGTGTTTATATATTTTTCAAGGTATGAGAGTAGCTTAAAGAAAATAAGTGAGATTAACGAAATGAGTATTACGCTTACCCATACTCTAGCTATTATTTGGTTGTTAAAGGAGTTGTATATATCTTTTCCTATTCCACCTTTGACTGAGAGTGGTAGTTCTGTAATTATGGTTGCTACTATACTTGCACTACATATTATCTTCATTATCGAAAGTAATGGAGGTACTAGAGATGGTAGTATGAGGTATTTGAAAAGGATAATTGGTTTTTGGGTATATGTATGTAGTAATTGTTTGTAGTTCTCAGGAATGTTAAGAATGGTATTTCTCATTGTGATTATAATTGGAAATATTGTGAATAGTACAATGAGTAGTATCTTTGTAGAATATCCATATCCTAAAATTGCTGCTAATACTGGAGCAAGTGCTGGTATTGGAATCAATTGTGTAAGAAAGAGAAATGGAAAGAGTAAGGAATATATTGTTTTGTTTTGAGAGAGTAGTATACCTAATCCTGATCCAATTATTAGTGCTAGAGTAAATCCAATTAGTGCATCTTTAAGGCTGTAGAGAGATTTAGTGAGTATGGTTTGATATTTAGTTGAGTGAGATGTAAAGAATTCCTTTTGTATGAAATCGATTAGATCAGATGGTTTTGGTGCTATCCTTTTTGGTATATGGAAGTGTGTAATTAAGAGTTCCCAGAGGATTAACATTATTACTATTATTGTAATTGTTATGAGTATATTTTTAATTTGTTTTTTCATATTTACCAAAAAAAAAAGACCTGTTGGTCTTTTAGATATTAACATTTAAAAAGATTTCTTTTTTTTTCTTTTTATAAACTTTTCTTAGGTCACTCATCCTAAGACTTAAAGATACAGTAAAATCAAATTACTGTCAAATTATGATTTTGAAGATTTAAAGAATATATAGTTTGCTATTGCAAAAGGTATCATAGTTAAAAAGATCTTCAGTGTTATCATTAGTAATGTGTCCCCATCCTTCGAGAGTATACTCATTACAATTGACCAGGGGATCATACTTACGATTGTGGCTAGGAAATATTTTTTAAATGAGATTTTGGTTAATCCAAAAGCATATGATGCAAAATCATTAATGTAGAAAGTAAGAAGTCTAAGAATGATGAGATGTTTATCAGTTAATTTTTTAGTAATTCTTCTAACCTCTTCTACTCCATCCTGTCCTAGGAAGAATTTAAGGACACGGTTACCGTATTTACGAGCGATATAGAAGTTTGTAATGGATGTGATAGTCCATACAATTATTGAATAGAGGGTTGCTGTTTGTCCAAATAGTAGATAACCTGCTACAAATAAAGCGGAAGTACTTAGCGGAGCAAAGATCTGTCCTGCTATCTGAATAAGGATGTAAATCATAGGGGTGTATATACCAGTATCTGATATATATGTTGATATTTCGGATGAGGAGTATTGGTGAGAGAGGAGTATTAAAACAAGAAATAAGGAAATTGATATAAGGATTATTGGTATTTTCTTCGTAGGAATTTTCATATTGGGATTATATCATTAAAAACTATATTCAGTGAAATTACTATAAGCCACAATTTTAAGGTTAAAATACTTGACAATTACTTTTTTGTAGTTTATATTTAATTAGATCTTTAATAAGGCTTGAGATTATATCTCATGTTATGCAGAGTATTGTAAGTTATTAGAACTTATCATCTTTCTATTTCCTTCGGGTTATGGAGCTACTAATTCTGTTTACAGTTTAAGTGGTTTGGTGTTCCGGAGAATGTCCGGTGCTCTGCACTTTTGTTACCTATATGTACAATTATCCTTCCTTTTTTAGGAGTATTATGCTTCCTACTACTCCAATGATAAAGAGTATTGGGGATACAATTATTGAGAGAAGAAAGAAAGTGATATGAAATATTTCAAATACTGTTTGAAGGTTTTCGAAGGTTATAGATAAAGCATAGAATAGCTTTTTGGTTTATCTTACAAAGGTTAAAGCACATCCCTTTTTACCTGCTCTTGCTGTTCTACCTATTCTATGGATATAGTCTTTATAGTTTTCTGGTTCATCATAGTTAATAACATGAGATACATCCGGAATATCTAGACCTCTAGCAGCTACATCTGTAGCAACTAAGACATCTATTTGATTTGTTTTAAATTTTCTCATAACGGCTAATCTCTTATTCTGTGATTTGTCTCCATGGATAGAATCTGCTCTAAAACCCTCTTCGTATAATCGTTTAGATAATTTATCTGTACCTCTTTTAGTTCTAGAGAATATTAACACTTTACTGAATTCATCTTTATCTAGTAAGTTCATAAGAACATTAACTTTCTCATTAGATCCTTTAAACCTAACAATATCTTGATCGACATTCTTTAATGGGCATTCTTTTTCTACTTGAATTCTAATTGGATTAGAAAGAAGTGTATTAGCAATTTTTTCTGCTTCTCTTGACATAGTAGCTGAGAAGAATAAAGTTTGCTTTTTATCTCTAAGTTTGGAGATAAGGAAGGATATATCTGGAATAAATCCCATATCTAGCATCCTATCAACTTCATCTAGAATTATATTATTAAATTTACTTAAATCAAGAACTTTTCTTTCATACAGATCTTTTAATCTTCCTGGTGTACCAATTACAAACTCAGGGTTTCTTCTAAGTTTGTTAATTTGACTATTAATACGAGTTCCTCCAATAACAAGTGTGGAGTATATGTTTGTATCTCTCGCAAGATCTCTAAATTCATCTTCTATTTGAGATGCTAATTCTCTTGTAGGTACAATTATTAAACACTTTTGAGAATGATCTTTAATTGTTTTATCTATCATTGGAATTAGAAAGGCTCCTGTCTTACCCGATCCTGTACTTGCAAGACCTAGAACGTCTTTTCCATTTAGGATAACGGGTATTGCTTGGTCTTGTATCTTAGTGGGATTCTTGTATCCTTTCCTTTGAATGTTTTGTTTTAACATCTTACTACTGACATTAAAATCTTCATAGGTTTTATCTTCAACATATATTGAGGGTGCGACATATCCTTGTTCAGCTTTCGCAATATATTTTTGGGTAGGTATCTTCTTACCACCGTATCGTCTTGGTTTATACGATCGTTTTGATCTGTAATTTTTATGCGTGTTATATCTTCTTCCCAAAGGAATTTATTAAAAAATTTATAATCTCGATTCTATTTAATCGGCGTACAAAATAGATATCGTTGGATTATATTCTTACGGAAAGAGTATTCACTTGACTCTAGTTTGGACAATAACGAGGAGTAGTATATCATGATATGTTTAAGAAAGCTATTTATTAAATTCTTACATTAGAAATGAATCGGATGAGGTACTATAAAAGTTTAAGTTTTCCTGAGCTTCTCTAGTGTAATATCTGGTTCTAAAATATTGTAATCAATTTTCACTTTTAATATACGTAATACTTTGTCATTTAATATATTCAAATCTATATTCCCATCGTTTACCTCCCCTACTATGTAGTTGTACACATCTTTTTGTAGATCTGGGTGATTATTACGATATTTACTGTAAATTAGAATATCATTTCCTGCAAGTAAGGCTTGTTTGGCAAGTATACTGTATTCATCGATATTTTCTATAGCATCCATTTCCATATCGTCTGAGATTACAATACCTTCGTAATTAAAAGTTTCTATTAATCTTTTATTTATTATTTCATTAGATATTGTAGAAGGTTTACTATCAATATTTGGATATTTGATATGTCCTACCATTAATGCATTTACTTCTGTTTGTTCTAATATTTTACTAAAGGGTTCTATATATGTATCCCATTGGTTTCTATCTATATTCACTACTGGAAGATTGTAGTGAGAATCAGGGGATGTATTACTGTGTCCTGGGTAGTGTTTAGGTACAGGTATTATTTCTGCTTGTGTATATCCGTTTATGGATGAAATGCTTTTTTGTAATATTTCTTCTTGATTTCCTCTATATACCCTATCGTAAAGAAAGGAATGTGTATTTGTAATGTATTCTACTACTGGTGCTAAGTTCATATTTATACCTAAGCCTTTAAGAATCTCACCTCTGGAGAGGGCTAGATTAAATGCTTGTTGGGGAGTAGTTATAGAGGATTGTGGTTTAGTTAAGGTTTCATTCCACTCTATCCTAGCAACTGGATTACCTTCTTGGTCTATTGATATGAATAGAGGTATGGGGAGTGTTTGTTGTATTTGGGTTGTTAATTGAATTAATTGTTTTTCATTATTGATATTTTTACTTAGTAGTAAGACTCCTCCTAGATGAGTGTCTTGGAAGAATTCCTGGGTTTTGGTGTTAAGAGTAGTACCGTCAAATCCGAAGATGAATAGTTGGCCTACTTTTTGTTCTATACTCATTTTGTTCAGTATTACCTCTTCTATTGGTTTTAGAGGAATAGAGTTTGGATCGAATAGTGTTCGTTCTGGTTCATAGTGTTGTGGGAATATTACGAAGGTTAGAACGAGGAGAGTAATTAGAAATGTTTTATAGATATATTTCATATTTAAGTATATAGGTGATGTGATGATAAGTGAATAATAGATAAAGTTGTTGTTTCAAAATTTGATAATTCTGTCCCTCTTTTAAAATAACTTCTTATTAGTATTGCTCTCTCCTTGAATCCTGTTATACTAGTATTAGTATCAAAGATTAGTTAATTAAATAAGTTTATGGCAAAGCCAACAAAATACGCAACTCCTATTTGTCTGGGTCTTAGTATAGTTGCAGTAATAGGGATATTAATAAGTTTATTCTATTATTCTCCTCTGATAGCAATACTATTCTTAATACCTACTGTTGCTTATGAGATTTATAGAACCGAAGGAGCATCTACGAAAACATCCTCTATTATTATTGCTTTTGTTTTATTCTTTGAATTGATTTTAATAATATTTAATATAGATATAGATATTGCAGAATTTTTGGGACAGGAGAGTAGATATATAGCTGGGTATGAGGTACCTCTGGGAACATTAACAGTCATAGGACCAACTGTAATGGCCATTCTTTCTGTAATACTATTTATTCGTACACGAGGTAGATATACAAAATGGTTATCAGTAATTATTTTTGTAACTTCGTTCGTAATAATATATGAACTCAATCCAGAAAGCTTCAAGGAATTATTCAAGTATGGAATACAGGAGTTATTGGACAGATTTGCTTATATCTAATTTTTTATATTTTATCTAATGAAAAATTTTTTTAGGTTTTTCACTTTACTTTTGATTTCTACATTTATCATTGGAACAACAAGAGACGATGCTATGGCTAGCCAGCTCTCTACCTGTGGAGACTCTTTCTCCAATGCAACTATGCTTCAACAGGGAGAATATTCTGGTGGTGTAATTAGTAAGGATAGTGATTGTTATTATTATATCAATGTTACAAATGGGTATGAATTAAATATAGATTATGAGCTTACAGCTAATCATTTTTTGGGAGATGTAACTTTATATGATAGTGATGAGAATAAATTGGTTAGTGAAGGTGAAGAGAATGGAACATTAAGATGGCTAGGAGCAAATGAAGGAGAATCTCAAAACAAATACTATTTAGTTATAAAGAGTTCATATGCAATTGATAGTTTTGCCTTGTCTATTAATTTAATTGATGAGATGGATGCTGGAAAGGGAGAAGATGCTGGTGGTGATTTTGATAATTTCATTGAAATAGAATACGGTGAATATACTGGATATTTATCAAGCTTTACTTTTGGAAATATAGGAGGAAATGATGAGAAGGATTATTATAAATTAGCTGTAAAGAAAGGCGATAAAGTAACAATACAAGTTACTCCTAAAGGAAATTTTTATACAGGTTGTGCTGTATATGATAATAAAAGATCAGCATTATTTAACGATGATGGATTAGATGGGAATGCAGGCGAAATTATTTTAGAAACTTTCAATATTGACAAAGATGGTTACATATTCATTGTTGCAAAAATGTCTTCTTTTAGTGGTTCATGGGGAGAAATAGATGAATATACCTTGCTCGTTACAAACGAATCAGTGAATAGTCTTGGAGGAGAAATAGGTGAAGATAGCGAGACTCCAGGTGAAGAGGTAAATAATGTTGGAAGTTTAAGTATGAGAAATCCATTAATTTTAGGGTTCTCAATAGTTTTAGGTATACTTTTATTAGTCTTTATTATCGTTATTATTTCAATGTTATCTAAAAAGAAAAAGAAAGGAGTAAATAAAAAAGAGAAAACTCCAACCGAAAAGAAAAATACTCAACAACAGGTAAGTAAACAGATTATTGAGAATAAGGATAATATAAAGAAAGTTCCTAAAGTCGAAAAAGTAAATAGTAAAAAAGAGCTTCCCAATATAAAGAACAAAGATGACAAAGAGAGTCATTCAAAGGTTAAAGTAACAGTCAATGAGGGAACTGATGTTGAAGTAAAGATGGTAGACAAAAAGAAAGAAACAAACTGAATATTAAAAAATAGAATAAAACTTAGATAGAAGTTTTATCATTTATAACGATGATATTAGTTTTAACATCATATCTTCGAATTCTTCTCGATAAGGATAGCCCTCTTTCTTTAAGTTACTGTTAATTGGAATTATATAGTGATCTATAAATGTCGTCCCCCCTACATGTGTAGTTTCAGTTTTCGTTTTAAATTTTGTAAGAGATTGACAAAAGGATTTCCCAGAGGGCATAAGATTTAAATAAGTAAGAAAATCTCCCGTAATCATATAATTCTTTGTTTGAACTGCTTGAAGAATACAACCATTAATAGGAAGATCTTCTTTGTCAAATGCATTAGCTGGGAGTTTTACCCGTGTATCAATCCCTCCTCCTCCTCCTGTATTTCCGAAAACTGAATCCTTTAAACCATCTGCTTTAATTGGTTTTTTCTCTGGGTTACTTTTAAATGGAGCAAATGCGTAAACAGCACTATAACCATGAAAATCTCCCTCTTTATATTTTACTTTCATTTCAAATGTTTCTTTTACTACTTGTTTTGAAACTGAAGTCAACTCTTTTAATGTTTCATTTATTTGTGCATCTGTAGCCCCTTGTTTTTTCATCATCTTCTTAACTTCAGGACTTTTAAATACATCTGCAGGAGTCATATTTTCTGCCCCTGGGATAGGTATATTCATAAAACCTTTTGTAAATTGAGTAGAGAGATTTTCTAAAGCTTGTGCCGCTGCTTTCGGACTAGCATATTTTGCTATACTAATATTCACCCAGAGATCACATTCTTCAGGCATATCTTTATTTATATTTGTACGTAATTTCTCAATGCTTGCAACACTTTCCCCAGGTAGATATCCTGCTTTTACAAAACTAGTTAATGTGTTATAGAAATCAGTTAGTTTCCCTTTTTTTGTAGATATTCCAACAGTTGAAGTAGTTTCTATTACATTTCCTCTTTCCTCTCTCTTTAGAACCTTATTTGCTTGTCCTTTTATTGAATCTATATGAACTTCTGGATTTAAATGTCCAAGACGGAAAAGCAACTGTTGTCCACTTCCCTTTTGGTCTAACATCTTCCACCTTTTAGTATTTGCAAAGTCTTTAAATTGTAATTGTTGTAACTTCATATGAAATATAATACAAATATTATTTCAAGGAGACGAACAATATTTTCCTAATCATCTGTTTTATTTTTTCATTCTTTCTATGCTTTTTATTTGTTTCTAGCATCGGTTCCTTTTTCTTCTTCTTCTTTCTTTTTTCTTTTGAGTAAGATTATTAAAAGGATTGAACCGAGTAAGAATAGGACTGTAATTGAAACCCATCGAAGGTCTCCTTCTGTAATGTTGTACCAAAGTCCTGTATTTGTATCTTCCTCAATTTCATTACTTACTACATCTTGAGAACCTTTGATGAGGGTAAAAAGGTTAATCTTAGCACTACCGAGTTCCCCATTCGTTGATTGAGCATCTATATCATATGTTCCATCCTCTAATTCCGAGATGGAGAATACAACATACCAGTTTCCATCTTCATCTGCTATTGCAGTATATGCATTTTCTCCAATGAACACAGCTACTGTGTCTCCTGGGTCTGTTGTTCCTGTTATTTTCATTGTTTCCTCGTCTTCTACAAGTACAATCCCCTCTTCTACTTCTACAATTGAGTTGTCTATGATGACACTTTGCAATGTTGGTTCATTGATGTCTTCACTTGCTTCTAATATTTCTACATCTTCCTTTTCTTGTGCTTCATCTGGAATGATACTGACACCTGGTTGGTCATCTTGTGGTGGGTCTTCTTGAGCAGGTTCCTCAGAAGGTGGATCTTCTTGTGGAGGTGGTGGTTCTGGGTTGTCTCTTCCCATATCCACATCGTATCCGTATGTGATAAAGGTAAAATCTCCTGAATAATCAGTTGATCCTTTTCGTCTACTTCCATTTCCATAAGCATCAGAGGAAGAGTATAGCCAACATGGAGGGGTATCACCACTGTAATAGCCTGTTCCTATCCATATTGAGTGTTGGTGATCAGTGTCTAGCATGTATCCTAGTGCGTCTCCTACAAGGTTAAAGGATTCCCATCCATCTCCATCGTCCATTCTTTGGTTTGTTTGTACAACTATCTGTCCAGTTCCTTCGTCTTTAAGTATCAATATTATATTGCTTCCTCCTACCCTATTTTTCATTTTTACATCAATTCTTGTAATGATGTTTTTTACTGGTATGAATGTTTGGTTAAGGTTGTATCCTGAGTATGCTGTTAGGCAAGCACCTCCTGTAGTTTGACTTTGGTCTAGTACTTCTTCGTACGCTTCTGCTTTAGTTGGTAGTATAAAGGCAAGGAGTGTTGAGATACATAGGGTGAAAAAGAAGATTATATATTTTTTCATACTTTAGGGCATTAAAAGTTATACAGTAATATATTCGTAGATTAGTAGAGTAATGTCAAGGGTGTTTTGGGTTAGATTTCAAGAATACCTATTAGTTCATCAAAGTTCTTAATTATATAATGTGGTGTAACTTTTGCTTTGGATGGAATTCTTTTTTTCTTAGGATTAAACCACACAGTATTTATCCCAAAATTTTCTCCTCCAACAATATCACTTGAAAAGCTATTCCCCACAAAAAGGACTTCATTTTTCTTAGCACCTGTTTTTCTGAGAGCAAGCTTAAAAACATCTGGTTTTGGTTTGGTTCTAACAACCTCTTCTGAGCTAATTAAATATTTAAAGTAATGAGAAAGTTCTACCGCTTCTAATTTCTCTAGTCTAGATAGTAAGGAGCCATCGGAAATCGCAAGCATTACAATTTCTGTACGTAAGATTCGATTTAGTGTTTTCTTAACTCCTGGGAAAAGTTGTATAGAAGCATTTACTGTGGACCAATAGATATCATATAACTCTTTAATAAATTCAGCGTCAAATGAAATGTCTAGTTTTTCTAGCATTCTCATGAAGAGTATTGCTCTGTTATGCGATATCGTTTGATGATAGAATTCTTTTTTGAGTTCCTCCCGAGTCTTTAAAAAGAGATCTCGGAATTCATTATATTGTATTTTGTAGAATTTCCTGAAATGATGCCATGATAATCGTATTGCGTCATCGTACAGACTAATTGAGTCAAATACGGTATCGTCTAGATCTAGGAAAAGGTATTTATATTTCATTTGTTACAATATTTTAGTTTAATTACATATTCTATCATACATTCTTCTAACTATTCTTTTATAATTTTCGTTAAATAGTATAGAGTCATTAAGCTTTTGAAGATTGGGAAGGAACCTATAGTGTGGTATAATTATATATAAATTGATAGATATGCATATAAAATGTTTTTTATCATTTTAGATAATAAGTTCTTGCACTTTTATAATTTACGGAAAATATAATCCATCAATCTAGATGGGTAGCTTTTGGGACATTAGTTAATTAG
>Ga0209121_10003309_pt1 | contig 15696 bp, 14 predicted proteins | sample Cruoilmetagenom3_FD_187292 | JGI IMG/M metagenome (GOLD analysis project Ga0209121, IMG submission 187292) | Oil polluted marine microbial communities from Coal Oil Point, Santa Barbara, California, USA - Sample 3 (SPAdes) (version 2) | ecosystem: Environmental > Aquatic > Marine > Oil seeps ...
GTTATTCAAGGGAGAAAGCGATGACTATTTCAGAGAGACTTAGAAAAGATGCAGACAATATATGGAAGAGGATATTTGAACATCCATTTGTGACAGAATTATATAAAGGCTCTTTACCCATAGAAAAATTCAGATTTTATACTCTTCAAGATTACAACTATCTAATTTCAGCTATTAGAAATTTTAGCATTATCGCTTCTAAATCTGATACAGTAAAAGCTATGCGAGAAGTCGTAGAAATTTTACACCTTGAGTCCGTAAGTGAATTTAGAGGTTATGAAAAATCATTAAAGGAATTAGGATATACCCTTACAGATGCTGTCAGTATTCAGCCTATTCCTATGAATGTATCTTATGCAAATTTTCTTCTCTCAACAAGCTCATTAAAATCTTACGCAGAAGCTATCACATCTGTGTTACCGTGTTTCTGGTCTTATGGAGAAATAGCAAATTATCATAAAGAAAAATTGAAAAATAATACCATTAAAATATATGTTGACTGGGCATCAGTATATTTTTCAAAACACTATCTTAATTTAGTTAGAAAATTAAGAAATTTAGTAGATGAAGCAGGTAATGATTTTCCTTATAAAAAATTAAAAAGTGCATTTATCACTGCCAGTAGATATGAATATATGTACTGGGATGCAATATATAATACTAAAAACTGGCCTATTTAAAAAAAATGAAAATAGTTATTACAAATGATGACGGAATAGAAGCTGAAGGGCTCAAGAAATTGGTAAAAAGACTTTCTGCAGTAGAAGAAGTTTATGTTGTTGCCCCGGATAAAAAGTTAGCTGGAATTGGAGGAAGCCTTACTTTTAACCGTCCAATCAGAGTAGAAAATTATCCACTAAGTTTGGGTGAAAAGAAATCCTTTAGAGTTTTTGGTACCCCTGCTGATTGTGTTTTCCTTGCTTTAGATGTTCTTGTTAAAGATTTTAAACTGCTTATTTCAGGAATAAACGATGAACCAAATGTCGGTGATGATATCAGATTCTCAGGTACTCTGGGAGCATGTAAAGAAGCTGCTTTTTCTGGAATTGCATCATTTGGTATATCAATTGAGTTCGGAGAGGGTAAAAACGTATTTGACGGCGCAGTTGAGTTTTCTGCCCTTCTTGTTGATTTTCTTAAGAAAAACCACCTTCCAGAAGGGGTTTTTCTAAATGTTAATGTTCCAAATGTTAAGTTAAAAAAAATAAGAGGAGTTAAACTTGTAAAATTGGGTAGGAGACAATACAGTAATAGAGTTCATAAAGTAGCCAGTCCTTATGGGGAAGAGTATTACTGGATAGGTGGTAAACTAATTACTGATTTTGAAAAGAATACAGAAAATTCTTCATTAAAAGAGAATTTCATTGCAATAACTCCTATGAAAGTTGATATAACAAATTATGATTTTTTGGAGGTGATGAAAAAGTGGAAGATAAAATTCCCATGATTCTTAAAGAGGCAGGAGCCAGTTGGGATAGAGTGAAAGACATTAAGCCTCTCATATACCACATTACAAATTTTGTAGCAATGCCGGAACAGGCACACGCAACTCTTGCTATTGGTGCAAGTCCAGTTATGGCATTATCGGAGGATGAGTCAGGTGAAATGTGCAGCAATGCGGATGCACTGCTTATAAACATTGGCACCCCATCTAAAGAACAATTAAAAGCAATGATTAAAGCACAAAAGGTCGCAAATAAAAAAGGTATTCCAGTCCTTTTAGACCCGGTTGGTTATGGCGCAACAGAATTCAGAAATTTTGTGGTGAATAAAATTTTAAAAAAAGGAAAGGTCTCTGTAATAAAAGGAAACTCGGGAGAAATATTAGCTCTCTCTGGTAAAAAAGGAGTGGTCAGGGGAGTTGATTCTCTGGACGATAATCATAAATTAAATTTAGTGACAACATTAAAAGAATTATCAAGAAAGTACAATTCAATACTGATAGCAACAGGCAAAGAAGACTTACTGACAGATGGGAAAAAGACAATTTTAGTGAGTGGTGGAAGCCATCTTATTAAATATATTACCGGTTCTGGATGCATACTTGGTTCAGTCATAGCCTCAATTTTAGGTACAGGCTCAGATTTATTCATAGCTTCAATTTCCGGGCTTGTTGCTTTTAAAATCATTTCTGAAAAAGCAAAAGATAAAGGAATAGGTACCTTTAGAGTGAAAATTTTTGATGAATTATTTACATTAAGAGGAGATGAAATAGCAAACAGGAGGGAGTGCCTGAGATGGATTTAATCCTTTATGTAATTCCAGATGTAAAAATTGGTCTTGGTAGAAGTCATGTTGAGCTTGCAGAGGAAGCTTTAAAAGGAGGAGCAACTGTTATTCAACTAAGAGATAAGGAGAAAAGTGGAAGAGAACTTTACAGTATCGGGCTAGAGCTAAGAAAAATAACAAATAAACATGGTGCTAAGTTTATTGTTAATGACAGATTAGATATTGCACTTGCTACAGGGGCAGATGGAGTTCATCTTGGAACAGAGGATCTACCAATATCTATTGCCAGAAAGATTGCTGGTAAAAATTTTATAATAGGCGCTTCTGTTTCCTCAATTGATGAGGCAATAAAAGCTGAAAAAGACAGCGCAGATTACTTAAGTGTACAAAGTATATTTCCAACTACAAGCAAAGAAGATGTAAAGACTGTAGGACTGGAAATGCTCAAGAAAGTTATAAATACAACCTCTCTTCCTGTGATAGCAATAGGAGGAATAAACACCAGTAACGTCTGTGAAGTTATAAATAAAGGAGTTAAAGGTGTTGCTGTCATATCAGCTATTGTGTCAAAGACTGATGTTAAAAAAGCCACGGAGGAGTTAAAAAGAAAAATAGAAACATGTCTGCCTTTATTTTAAATTTTCAGGATTATAAGATGGTTATTTAACTATTATTAATATTCAAGAAGAGTCAACAAACTCGCTTTCAAGAAAATCTTTCAAAGCTCCGCTTCTATTTGGGCTTCGTAATTTATTTAGAGTCTTAAACTCTATTTGCCTAATTCTTTCTCTGGTAACACCAAATTCCCTACCAACTTCCTCCAGTGTTTTTGGTTGGCCATCTTTTAAACCAAATCTAAGTTCTATAATTCTTCTTTCCCTACAATTTAAGGTATTGAGTATCTTTTTAAGCTTATTTTGAAGCATTTTAAAAGATGCAAAATCTGGAGGTGACTGTACTTCTGAATCTTCTATAAAATCACCAAGCTGGCTACTACCTTCTTCACCTATTGGAGTTTCAAACGAAACAGGATGCATGCTTATTTTAATTATTTCCCTTACCTGATCAGGGGTGGAATCCATTTTTTCTGAAATCTCTTCAGGAGAAGGGTCTCTACCAAAATCCTGGATTAACTGCTTTTGGACTCTCATTAATTTATTAATTTTCTCTACCATATGAACTGGGATTCTAATAGTTCTAGCCTGATCAGCTATAGCTCTCGTAATAGCTTGTCTTATCCACCAGGTTGCATAAGTAGAAAATTTAAAACCTCTCCTGTAGTCAAATTTCTCTACCGCTATCATAAGGCCGAGGTTCCCTTCCTGGATACGATCTAAAAAAAGTATCCCCCTACCCATATATCTCTTGGCAATACTTACTACAAGCCTTAAATTAGCTTCAATAAGCTTCTTTTTTGCTTCTACATCACCTTCTTTAATTCTTATAGCCAGCCGTACTTCTTCTTCAGCATTAAGTAGCTTTACCTTGCCAATTTTCTTTAAATACACTCTAACTGTATCATCACCAGATGATTTTATATTAAAGTCTGGTCTACTTTTTTTAGCTTTTGATTTACTTTTATATTGATTTTTACTTTTAATGCTTTAAACCTCTTAAATTATTGTTCGATAAATCCAAAACCTTTACTACCTATCACATTTACTTGTTTGACCTGGCCATGCGGAGGCAATATTCTATTTCTCTAAGTAAAACAACATAGCCTTTGGAGGTAGATGCAAAATATTCGCTCTATAATTCCTAGGGTAACATTATTGAACATAAGAGAACCTTAATTGTAACCTTTTTTATTACATTTAGCAAATTATCCGTAAACCTACCAATATCATAAGGTTTAATATTAAATTCATCCTTATTTTCTTGGGTATATTTACCTGTCCTTTTGATGTTACTCCATGAATTTTATTAATCAATCTTTCTTCTATTTTTTATTTAGGTTATAAAAAGCACTGATTCCTAAATATTTTGCTTCACTACCTAATTCTTCTTCAATTCTAAGAAGCTGATTATACTTGCACACTCTATCAGTCCTGGTAGGTGCGCCTGTTTTTATCTGCCCGGCATTTACTCCAACAACTATATCTGCAATTGTAGTATCTTCAGTTTCACCTGAACGGTGTGAAATTACAGCAGTATAGCGAGCTCTTTTTGCCATCTCTATAGCATCCAGGGTTTCTGATAAGGTTCCTATTTGATTTAATTTAATTAATACTGAATTTGTTACTCCAAGCTCAATCCCCTTCTTAATTCTCTTTGTGTTCGTAACAAACAGGTCATCTCCAACAAGCTGGATTTTACTGCCAAGTCTTTCTGTTATTTCTTTCCAACCATCCCAATCTTCTTCTGCCATACCATCTTCTATAGAAATTATTGGATATTTTTCCACCAAAGACTGGTAATAGTCTACCATCTGAGATGTGGTTAAAATTTTACCTTCTCCATCCAAATTATATTTTCCACCCTTAAAAAATTCTGTAGATGCAGGATCTAATGCAATATATATATCCTTTCCAGGACTGTATCCAGCTTCTCCTATAGCCTTTACTATATATTTAATTGCATCTTCATTAGCTTTAAGGTCAGGCGCAAAACCACCTTCATCACCCACTGAAGTACTCATTCGATCTTTCTTTAAAACTACCTTAAGAGTATGATATACTTCAGAACACATCCTTAAAGCTTCATAAAAAGACTCTGCTCCTACAGGCATTATCATAAATTCCTGCAGATCTACACTATTGTCAGCATGTTTACCTCCATTTAAAATATTCATCTGAGGCACTGGAAGAATGTGTGCATTAACACCACCTATATAGCTATATAGCGGCAAATCCAGCGCTACAGCAGCAGCTTTAGCTACAGAAAGAGATACACCAAGCATGGCATTTGCACCAAGTTTAGATTTATTTTCTGTATCATCTAATTCAATCATAATCCTGTCTACCTCTCTCTGGCAGGTAGCGTCCATATCTTCAAGTTCTGGTGCTATGACTGAGTTGACATTCTCTACTGCTTTTTGAACTCCTTTCCCCATATATCTGCTTCTGTCCCCATCTCTTAATTCTACCGCTTCAAACGCTCCAGTAGATGCTCCTGATGGCACCGAAGCTCTGCCCACAGCTCCACAATCCAGTACTGTTTCTACTTCTACTGTAGGATTTCCTCTTGAATCTAAAATCTCTCTTGCAAAAATGTCTGCTATTGTTGTCAATTCACTCATAGGTATTCTCCCTCTTTACGGTTTTATTAAATTCAATATGTTATTTTCTAATAGATCTAAAATTATAATCTTTCGTATTATAGCACAATAAAAAACGTATAAAACATTTCATGGCAATTTTTAGTTGAATTTCATTTGATTTTATTAAAATATTGTTTCATTAAATTTTTAAAGAAAAAGAACAAATATGATATTATAAACACATAGTGTTAACAAATTTATTAACTAAGTCAAAAGAAAGTAACTTAAAAATAGTCTAAAGATATGTTATTAAATTTTTTATATCATTTATAGGTATAATGAATCAAGAAAAAAGAAGAATCCAAACTAAAAATAATATTTTAAAAGCAGCGGCAGAATGTTTTGCAGAATATGGGTTTGAAGTAACTGATGTAAATAAAATCTGTAAAAAAGTTGGCTTGACCAAAGGTGCTTTCTATCATCATTTCTCTAGCAAACAAGAACTTTTTTTAGAATTATTAGATAGATGGATAAACAAGGTAGCCAACCAATTAGATTCAGCTCACCTTGAGTCAAAAGATACCTTAAAAATACTTATAAACATTACAGAAAAAATTCAACCAGTATTCGAAGAGGTGGATAGTCAATTACCACTCTTTTTAGAGTTATATATTAAAGCTATATGGGAACCGGAACTAAAGAAAGTTGTAATAAAATCGTACCAAAAATTTCTAAACTTTTTTACAGATATAATAGAGAAAGGAATTAAAGAAGGTTCTATTAAACAAGCTTGCGCAGAGGACGTAGCTAAAATTCTTTTCTCAATTACTATAGGCTTACTCATACAAGGGTTGCTTAATCCTCAGAGTACTGATTGGGGCGATTTAGCAAAGAAGAGTTTTGTGTTGCTTTTAAAACGATAACTATTTTACTATGGATTTATTTTTATCATATCAATATTTTGTTACAACAGCCCTTCTGGTAGTACTGATTAATTTTATCATTAATAGTATTTTATTTAAAAATGCTGCTAACTTTTTACTGCCTGATTCTATAAAGAGAAAAAACCCATTAGCATCTATACTAATCCCTGCAAGAAATGAAGAAAAAAATATAAATAGATGTGTAAGATCACTGTTGAAACAGGATTATTTTAATATAGAAATTCTGGTACTGGATGATAACTCCAGCGATGGCACAGGACAAGTTGTTAAACAGATATCAGAAAAGGACAGCAGAGTAAAACTAATAACTGGTAAACCGCTTAAAAATGGGTGGCTGGGGAAAAGCTATGCCTGTCATCAGCTGGCAAAACGTGCAAATGGAGCTTATTTTGTTTTTACAGACGCAGATACACTGCATTCCAGAAAGTCTATTTCTAATGCAATTAACTGTCTAACTGTTAATAACCTGGATGCTTTATCTATTTATCCTATGCAGATAATGGTAACTCTACATGAAAGGATGATAGTTTCTTTTGTTAATTTTGCAGTTTTAAATTTCTTAGCTTTAATTCTTCTAAAAAAATCAAAAAATCCACTTTTTTGTACTGGAATGGGACAGTTTATGTTATTTAAACGAGAGATCTATGAAAAAATTGGAGGTCACGAGTCTGTAAAAAAAGAAATTTTAGAAGATGTACATATTTCAAAGCAGGTAAAAAGATGTGGATATAAGTTTATGATATTTGATGGAAGTAGAGATGTGTATTGTAGAATGTATAAGAATTTTAGTGAGGTGGTAAGCGGATTTTCAAAGTTTATTTTTGCTACTTTTAATTATAATATTTTTGTTCAGTCAATAGTTACATCACTTGTTTCAGCATTATTTTTATTTCCTTTTATTTTATTTCCACTGGGGGTTCTGATTTTTGCCTGGCCTAAAATTGTAATGAACTTAATTATTGTACAAATTAGTATTATACTTATTATAAAAATTATATTAGCTCTTAGATTTAAGAGCAGAATTCTTGATGCAGTAGTCCTTCATCCTTTCTCAATACTATATTTAATATTAATTTCTATAAATTCAGTCTTCCAGGCTAAGTTAGGCAGAGGTGTATATTGGAAAGGTAGGACATACGACATTAAAGACAAAGATGACTTAAAGATTATTAATAATAGTTATAAGTAGAAAATCTACTGAAAGTTTCTGGCATTACTTGCATAGATTATTAAATTAAGATAGTTAATTATCTAACTTTAAGGGTAAAAAGCTTCTTTAAGTTTTTCTCTTTACGAAATTTAAAATTTACTAAAATACTCTCTGAGCGGTCTATATATTTAGGAATAATAATTATCATAAGTAAAATCGCTAAAATTAAATAGAGCGGTGAATCTTTTAAAATCCATAAAAAAATACCAGAACCGGCAATACCAAATATTATTCCCCACAATGTATTTCTAATTAAAAACAAGGCAGAAACAATACCAACTGCATAAGCTATCGGAGTAAAGGGGCTTATAGCAATATAAATTCCAAAAGTAGCTGCCAGCCCCTTTCCTCCTGAAAATTTTAAATAAGGTGAATAATTATGTCCTGCAACTGCTGCACAGCCTGCCAGAATAGCTAAAAGCTCTGAATTTGTAATTTTAAGAACAATAAAATAGGAGATAAAACCCTTGGCAAAGTCCAAAAGTGATCCCACAATTCCCCAAAATTTAGAAACATTAAATGTCAGATTTGCACCACCCGGATTTTTATCTCCAATCTTAGTTAAATCTTTTCTGCTGCAGGTTTTTGCTATAATATAACAGAAGGGAATTGCACCTAAAAAATAACAAAAAATTATAACCCCGATATTTTTATAAATTCCTAAATTTTCCATAAAAATACCTTATACTTTCTGCTTCTAGTCCGAATTTTAATAAATGCTTTAATGATTTAATTTATTTTAAATTCCTGACTATTCTATATAATAGCCTGCTCCCCATGCTTTCGGGCCAGGATGAACAATGGCTGCACATCCAAATTCCATCTCAAGCATTTCTTCAAAATTAATATTTTCTTCAATAATTTTCTTCAAACTTTGGGCTGCCTCTTTATTATCTGCATGTCCGATTACAATACTTTTGACCTTGTTTGCATTAAATTTTTTTAAATCTTCTTTTATAGCATCAACTATTTTCTGGTTTACCTGAAATATATTCCTTGCCCTTCCTACAGGAGAAACCATGCCCTCCATATCTCTTATCGCAATTATGGGAATTACCTTCATCATGGAACCCATTAAAACCTTCGCTCTTCCTATTCTCCCTCCATAATATAGATATTTTAAATTAGGTATTCCCAAAATAGTACTTGTTCTCGCAATTACCTTCTTTGTATGATTTACTACTTCTTCTTTGCTTTTTCCCGCCCTGGCTAATTTAGCAGCTTCAAGCACTATGAGTTCTTTTCCCTGAGCAGCCTGCAGGGTGTCTATTATTTCAATATCTCCGCCTACCTTTTTTTTTGCATTGTCCAGGGATTCATAAGTTGCAGCACTTAATTTCGATGACATCAGTACAAATACTGCAGATTTGCCTTCGTTTTTTATAGGTTCTAAAATATTTACCAAATCTACTATAGAAGGTGCGCTGGTCTTTGGAACAATTTTTTCATCGTATATCATCTTTATCATTTTATCTGCTGTAATATCAACACCATCTCTAAAACCTTCATTTCCTATGTGTATCCCAAAGGGAAATACTACTATGCCATATTCTTTTATAATTTTCTCAGGGAGGCCATGGCCACTACCCGTAACTATTACAACATCCTGCATGTCTTCTCTCCTTTTTCTTAATTTTAACAAAATTAAACAAAAGCATCATAAATAATTTATAATAATTATCCGTATTTCTGGCTAACATGTTACTTTACCAGATACAATACCTGAGCTGCTATAAAGATTATTCAACAGATACAATATAATAATAATAAAATTGTCCGCCATAATACAGTTGTATTTCTATATCCGGAAATTCATTTTTTAAATTTTGATATAAACTTTTAGCTTTAATCTTATTACTATCTCTTCCCCAATATATTGTGATGAGATTACTGCCTTTTTTTACTATTTTTTTAATCGTATCCAGAGCAACTGTCTGATAATCATTCCCCATGGCTATTATTTCCTTTTTTGCCAGCCCGATAAAATCTCCTCTTTTTACTGTAAAATTTCCATTTTTAACCGATCGGGTAGCTTTTGCCACCATCCCTGTTCTAACCATATCTAAAACTGTTCCCATCTGTCTCTTATTCTTTTCCAGGCTGTATTCAGGATTAAAAGATAGTAAGGAACTTATACCCTCAGGCATAGTTCTTGATGCAACTATTTCAACATTTTTGTCAGTTAATTTTATTGCCTGTTTTGCACTGAGCAATACATTGTTATCATTAGGAAGGAGTATTATGTTAAAAAAATCAACTTTTTCTACAGCTTTCAAAATCTCTCTTACTGAAGGGTTCATAGTTTTCCCACCCTCTATAATATACGATACGCCTGAACTTTTAAAAACTTCCTTCCATCCCTTGCCTGAAGCAACTACTATTACTCCAACTTTATTATCATATTTACCATCCTCCTCCATATCAGATAAAAATTTACTCTGTTGCTCATACATATCATCAATTTTTACCTTTGATACCTCACCTAACAGAGATACAGCTTTTACTATTCCCTTAGGTTTATTTGTATGAATATGAACTTTAAGTAAATTATTTGTACCAGCAATTATGATTGAACTGCCAATATCTTTTATATTATCAGATAGAATATCTTTAGAAAGATTTTTTCCTTTTAAAATAAATCCAAGACAATACCTTTCCTTCGGTTTTTCTTTCCATACTTCTACCATTCTGCGACCAATAGAAGTTAAGCCGCCTATATTATTAAAATGAAATTTTCTTAAGATTCTATATACAGGACGCAGTGGCAAATTAATGGAGCTTAAAGAAATTCCACCTATTATATTTTTTATTCTTTCCTCTAAGCCCTTCCTGAGGATTTTTGTTTGTAATATTAAGTCAGCATCCTCTGAAGTTTCCTTCTTTGACAAATTTAATATTTTTTCCCATATATTTATAAGTACTGGTATATTTCTTTCAGTAATCTCTTTTTCTTCCAGGCTTTTACCTTTTAGACATCTATGCATTCCTTCCACAATAAAGATTAACCCGCATCCACCTGCATCTACTACTCCTGCTTCTTTTAGTACAGGCAACATGTCAGGTGTTTTATTTAAAACCTCTTTACCTTTTTTCAATATTTTCTTAAAAAATAAAGCAATGTCAGTGATTGTGTCTTTGTTTTCAAGAGCAGTTTGTGACATCTCTCTCATAACTGTTAGAATAGTTCCCTCAACAGGATTGGATACACTCCTGTAAGCATATATACTGCCCTTATGCAAGGCATCTGCAAGCACACTTATACTTATTTTTTCATTCGAATTCATCTCACAGCTCAAACCATAGAAAAATTGGGAAAGAATAACTCCTGAGTTACCTCTTGCCCCCATTAAGCTGCCTTCAGCAATGACTTTTGAAATTTCTCCTACAGTAACTTTTTTTATATCTTCAATTTTTGAAAGTTCATCTACAACACTTTTTAAGGCAAAACACATATTTGTTCCTGTGTCACCATCTGGAACTGGAAAAACATTTAGATCATCTACAATTCTAGATTTATTTTTTAACCAAATATATCCAGCTGAAATTATATTTTTTAAATCCTGACTTTCTATATATTCCATTCTATTTCATTCTTATTTATGGTTATTGAGTTAGCTCAACAAATTCCGTTATCTTGTGTGACATGACTCTCAGATGCCACTACATATTGTAGTACTGTGAGCTAACTCAATAACCATATTCTTATTTAAAATGATATTAGAGCTACATCTTATAGAAGCTTAAAATTACAATAATCATTAAATACATATACATAAAACATTATGACATTAAATCAAACGGTATCATAGTTATGTCAATGTAAATCATTTATTTAAAAAATCTTTATTGACAATTAATTATAGACAAGTTGTTAATTTCAAATTAATATTGTAAAATTATTTTTAAACATACTCTAAGAATGTTATTATAAATATAAAAATGTAATAATGCAATTTAATCTTTTAGAAACTGACCAAAGCATATCAAAGCATGATACACGCGGATAAGTATAGGACTATTTTAGATATAGAAAGGATGCAGGGGAAGGTAATGAATAAATTTGCAAAAATATTATCTTATATCTTTGATGGGACACTTATTTCAATTCCAATGCTTATTATTATTTGCCTGGCAATAGTGAGCAATACTGCAAAAGCATTAGGTTGGGCTTTCTTATGCCTGACATTTGCAATGATAATTCCTTACCTGTATATACATATATTATTCAGGAAGAAAGTAATAAATGACCTGCATATTTCAAATAAGGGAGACAGGATAAAACCACTAATTATAACTATTATTAGTAATACAGTAGGTTTCTCCATTTTATACATTCTGAAAGCTCCTTTATTTTTAGAAGCTATGTTTCTGATAGTCATAATTTCGACTGGTATTCTTGGTGCTATAACTTATTTCTGGAAGGTAAGCATGCACACTGCCTGGATAACTTTTATGGTTATAACTTTTAATATATTGTTTGGTAAATGGATGCTGCTTCTACTACCATTAATCCCTATGGTAGGGTGGGCCAGGGTTAAGATTAAGAGACACACTGTCAAACAGGTGATATCAGGTTCTATAATTTCATCCATAACTACCTTTTTTGTTTTTTTTCGTTATGGGTTTGTTAATTTCTTATAATGCATAAAATATCAACATGATAATTTTTATTTTTTTATAATTTAAAAATAATTCTTTCATTACTCCATATGAAAATAATTACTATGTAATAAATCCTATAAGAGTCACAAAATCCTTTTAGAAGTTTTGATTGTTGGTTTTCTATATCCAAATTTCTTGATATATTTCAAAACAATAAAATCCACAATAAAAAAAATTATTGACAGGAGATTGTCTTGACTTTATAATATATTGAATTAAATAACTATTAAATATAATATATATAAATTAAATATATTAAAAGCAAAAAATAATTTTTACAAATATTAAAAAATGAATGATATAAGAAAAATTATTAAACCTGTAGAAAAAGAACTAAGAGATTTTATAAAAAGCAAATTTTCAGATAATCCTGAAAATCATCCAGATGATTTTGCACAAATAATTATTGATAGATTTAAAAAACATTGGATGTTTAAAAAAAAATCCTTTCGTATGTGGATAGAACACTCTGATACAAATCCTTTCGTTAAAATAATTTTAGCAAGAAGTGGGGTGCTCCCTTTATATGTATTGTGTTTACTGCAATCTAAAGAGATGTTTGGAAATGAAATCATGAGTGAAATTGAAAAAAGAACCCATTCTGCATGCAGCCCCAATCCTGGAGCAATTTATCCACTATTAAAAGAATTAGAAAAAGAAAATTTTGTAGAATGTAGCTGGAATCTGGAGAAGGATCATCCTAGAAAAATTTACAAGATAACTGAAAAAGGTAAAAAAGAATATGAAATCATTAAAAAAATCCTAAAAAATAAATTTAAAAAATCACTAACTATCTTTAATGAAATATATAATGAGATATATCTAGAGTAATAAAATAGAGAGGCAAAATGAAAAAAAATTATAAAAAACAAATAATATTATCTACTGCAGTAATTTTTCTTACTTTTTCACTCCTATTTAGCTTTACATCATGCCTTAGTAAAAGCACCGAAGAGATTGAGACTTTTGAAGTTACCAGAGGTGATATTGTACAAACAGTAACGACCAGTGGCTACGTTGATTCCAGTCAGCAAAAAAATTATTCACTTCAAGCTTCAGGAGAAGTTCTAAAGGTACTACAAAAAGGAGACTTATTTAAAAAAGGTGATATAATTGTAGAGATTGATAACAGCAGAACAAAGCTTTTAGTTGAACAGGCAGAAGATAACCTAAATATTGCAAAAGTCTCAATTGAACTTGCTAAAATAAGTTACCAGCAGGCGCTGGATTCAAATCATGTAGCCATACAGCTTGCAGATGAAAATGCTAAACTTTCCGAACAGGCAACACAAAATGCAATGGTAGCACTGGATAATGCAAAAAGATACTTAAGCGCAGTTAAGCAGCACAGCGAAATCCCCAGTTACCAAAAAGAGCAGGCATCTTCAAATGTTGATGCAGCAGAAGGAGCCTATAGCCAGGCATCTATAAGCCAGTCTATAACATACTGGTCAAATCTTAGCAGCATAGAAAATGCTTCAAGCCAGATGAAAATAACTGCAGAGAACATAAGGCAGGCAGAATATCAGCTTGCCTTATCTGAAATTAGCTTAGAACTTGCAAAACTTGATTTAGACAACAACATAATTTATGCGCCATTTGACGGAGTAGTGTTATCATCTACTTTCTCAGAAGGTGAATACGGGAGTCCAGGTATAAATGCAGCCTCAATAATAAGTAGTGACTTTGTCATAAAAGCTGATATAAATGAGACTGATATTGCAAAACTTTCTACTGGTGCTGAGGTTGAAATAATCTTAGATGCTTATCCTGGAGATACATTTACAGGCAGCATAGTAGAAATTTCACCAATTTCACAAAATCTTGCAGGTATAGTCTCATTTGAGGTTACTGTAAAGCCTGAAGAGTCTGACAGCTGCACACTGCTTTACGGCTTATCAGCAAATCTAACCATTACTACTTCTAAGACTGAAAATATCCTGTATATACCAATAGAATCAGTATACGAAGAAGGTGGTAGAAGTTATGTTTATACTTTAACTGAAGACGGAGAAATAGAAGAAGTCGCAGTTACTACCGGAATATATAACTATGACTATATAGAAATAAAGAAGGGTCTGTCCAAAGGAGATATTATTATAACATCATCTAATATCGAAGATATTAAATCATCAGGCAAAGGAGGGGGAATCTTAAGGAAGTTTACCGGATAAATTATAGCAAGTTCTAGCATGTTATAATGATTAAAAACAAATAACTATTTTAAATACCTAAGAAAAACTATGAATAATAATGTTAATAAAAATTTAGATATAAATAACCGAAATGCAATTATAAATACTACAAATATTACTAAAACCTACATGATCGGAGATATTAAGGTTAAAGCACTCATGGGTATAAATCTCAGGATATCTGAGGGTGAGTTTGTCACTGTAATGGGCCCATCTGGTTCAGGCAAATCCACACTTATGAATATTATAGGATGTCTCGATACTCCTACTTCAGGTACTTATATACTAGAAAACATTGATGTAAGCAAACTAAACGATGACCAGCTTGCAGATATTAGAAACAAAAAAGTAGGCTTTGTATTTCAAACCTACAATCTACTTCCTAGATCCAATGCAATTCACAATGTAGAACTTCCACTCATTTACTCCAAAGATAAAGTTATAAATAAGAGCAAAAAAATACTTTCCACCCTGCAGTCAGTTGGACTTTCAGGATGGGAAAAACACAAGCCAAGCGAACTCTCAGGTGGGCAGCAGCAAAGAGTTGCTATAGCAAGAGCACTTATAAATAACCCATCAATAATACTTGCAGATGAGCCTACAGGAAACTTAGACTCTGTAACTGGCGAAGAGATTATAGCTATTTTCCAGAAATTAAATAGAGAAGGTAAAACAATAATACTTGTAACTCATGAATTAAGCATAGCTCATCATACGCAGAGAATTATTTATCTAAGAGATGGTATTATCACTAATCAGGAAAAAATAGCAAATCCTGTAAATGCTGAAGAAAAACTGGCAGTAATGCCAAAATTGGAAGATAAGATGAAATTGATGCAGGCAGGCGAGATATCATGAGAAGACTTCTTGAAAATATAAAAATTGCTTTTCAGTCACTGTCAATAAATAAACTAAGGTCTTTTCTTACTATGCTGGGAATAATTATAGGAGTTGGAGCAGTAGTTGCTATGATGTCTATTGGTGTTGGTGCTCAACAATCAGTTATCCAAAGCGTACAGGATATAGGTTCTAACCTTATTATAATAGCACCAGGAGAAAGAAGTGAAAAAGAAGACATCAGTGCTGTTTTGGGGACAACAGTTAAGGATCAATTGAAAATGGCAGATGTAAAAGCCATAAAAAAAGAAGCTACTCTGATAGAGGGAGCAGCACCTGTGGTAGTAAGTCCTTCCATTATATCCTACTCAGATAAAAATGCACAGGTTAGCATATATGCATCCTCAGAGGATGCTGAAG
>Ga0209121_10003310_pt1 | contig 15693 bp, 18 predicted proteins | sample Cruoilmetagenom3_FD_187292 | JGI IMG/M metagenome (GOLD analysis project Ga0209121, IMG submission 187292) | Oil polluted marine microbial communities from Coal Oil Point, Santa Barbara, California, USA - Sample 3 (SPAdes) (version 2) | ecosystem: Environmental > Aquatic > Marine > Oil seeps ...
CCCGCCGTGCCCTTGCCGTCGGAAATGGCCGCAAAAAGCGGAGATAACGCCAGCCCGGCGGCAATGCCGAAGACCACGCCGACAATGATCTGAAAGATAATCCGAACAACTTTCATTGGTTGCCAGTCTCCAAGCTTTCGACGGCTTCAATGCTCAAACGAATGTCGCTTCCACGTATCTCTACGGAACCGCTTCCGGTGATCGAACAAAGCTTGTCCCTGTCGATCATGAAGCTGGTTTTTCGGCATTCATCTTCGATACGTTCACGAATTTCGCGGCCCGCATCCATCGTGACGGTAAAGAATTCGCCGGAATCGCTGTAGAAGCGAAAGTTGCTGTCGGTAAAGAAAATCTTTCCCATGAACGTGACCGGCTTTCGGTCCATGGAAGCAAGGTATTCATCAAAGGTTTCGGCGTTGGCGCTTCCCACACCTGCCAAGCAAGCGCCGCACAACGCAGCAAACACTATCATTTTATTCCGCATAATTCCTCCCGACAACTTGAACGCGATATAGCCAAGTAGTGCCGCACTTTGCATCATGTGTCACGCGCAAAGGCATAGCGACGGTCGAGAGGAAAGAGGGGTCGCTCACCAGTCGCAAAGGGCCGTCATGCGCGTGGAAGACTGTTTGATGTCAGACATGTTTGAAACGCGTGCGACCATCAGCATAAAAGCGTTTGATCGTATGGCTACTTTGAACCGGTTGGGCTCAAAAGCATGCGTCCGACGGAACGCTGTGAACGTTGGTAGTCGAAATACTGAGTTTCATACTCTCTGTCCCTCGTTTTGGGGGACGCGCGTGAAGATAGGTCGTTTTCAGAATATCTACATTTACATACGCGTTCAGGTATTATCCGCATCGTCCTGATTGGCATTCTTGCGATGCAGCACACGCCGCAGCGGGATCAGGCCGAACAGCGCCAGGGTGGCCAGAGCCGCCCCGGCAAGAAAGGTGCCCTGTGGCCCCACCTTGTCCCACAAAACGCCCGCGATCACGCTGGCCAGAAGGATCATCACCCCCGTCATCAGGTTCAGCATGCCAAAGGCCGTGCCGCGTAGCTCGACCGGTGCTGTGTCTGCGACGAGGCTTGAAAACACGCCTTGAGTAAAGCCCATGTGCACGCCCCAGATGGCAAGGCCGATGAACACGCCGGCCAATCCAGGGACCAGCACAAAAACAAGATCGGCCAGGATTAAAAGACCCATTCCGAAGGCCAGCACGCGCAGACGTGTGCCATTGTCTGACAAGACGCCAGCGGGGTAGGCGGCAAAGGCGTAGAAGATGTTCATGACCACCAGCACAAGTGGAATGAGACCCGTGGGCGCCCCTTCGGCGTGGGCCTTCAGGATTAGAAACGCTTCGCTGAACCTTGCGAGGGTGAAGACGGAGGCGACGCCAACCACCCACCAGAACGCGCCGCCCAGCCGCTTCAACTCCTGCAGGCTGAGGGGGGATTTAACCGTGGGCAGATCGGCGGGTCGCCCGGGTTCCGGCACAAGGGTGACAAGCAGCAGGACCGCGACACCGCCCGGGATCACCGCGAACCAGAACACGAGTGGGATGTTGTCAGCGGTCATCCACATCAAAACAACGGCAATGACCGGCCCAAGGAACGCTCCGACGGTATCCAGCGCCTGACGCATGCCGAAACTGGCTCCGCGCAGATCGGCAGGGGAAATATCGGCGATCAGCGCGTCACGCGGCGCGCCGCGAATGCCCTTGCCGACGCGATCAATGAACCGCGCGCCGATGAGCCAGCCGATGGTCGGGGCGAGTGGGAAAATTGGCTTGGTTGCTGCGGCAAGCCCATATCCGATGACGGCAAGGATCTTGCGCTTGCCCAGCCAGTCGCTCAGCGCACCGGAAAACACTTTTGTGATGGCGGCGATGGCTTCGGCCAACCCTTCGATGAAGCCGACGGTGACCATCGAGGCTCCCATGTAGGTCACCAGATAAACCGGCAGCAGGGCGTGGATCATCTCGGATGAAATATCCATCCAGAGGGATACAAACCCCAACGCCCAAATGCCGCGCGGCAACCGGCGCAACGTGGAACGATCCAGCTTTGGGTGTGCGGGCTTGCGAATGTCGGTCACCTGTCGTTTTAGCCGTTGGATTTTGGTTTGGCATAGTTCTGAAGGATGGTGCCTATCTTAAACGCGGCGAGGCGCTTTCATTTGAATTACGAAAACACATCGACAGTCAGCCCTTGGCGCATAGCATTGCGATAACAGCGGTGCAGCATTTGTAAGACTGGACTCAGGGCAGACATCCACTGCCCGGCGCATTTCTGGATACCGGCGCTGATATCCGGGCTTGCGGCATCGACGCACCCGGGCATCAGTCGTGTCCGATCAGATCGGCCAGACGCGTGGCGATGGCTTCGGCTACTGCGTCGTCCTGGTCGGTGACGGCGTGGTCCAGTGCGTGCAGGCGGCCGCGCAGGGCGTGCAGTTGATCGACCAAAGACAGGATGATTGGCACGGCGTCATCGTTCACCGCCATGTCCTCGGTCAGATCAACGATCAGTTGCAGGCGCGCAAGGTCGAGCGCATCGAACATGGGGCCGGTTTCACTGTGATGCGGGGCGATCCAGGCATGCGAGATGCAGACCTCAAGTCGCGTTTGCGTCAGCTTGTCTATCCGGGTCAGAACGTCGGTTTGGCTCAACATCATGTCTGTCCTTTCCATCCTGAACGGGCGTCATGGGGGTGGTCCTTGTGCCAACCTTCGATCGCCGTTTTTAAATCGTCATCAATGATGTCGGGCAGCACGATCTTCAGTCGGACCAGCTGATCCCCTGCTGGGCGGCCCTTGGCGGCGACACCCTTGCCACGCAGCCGCATGATCCGGCCGCTGCTTGATCCCGGCGGGACGCGCAGGTTGACGCGACCCGCTGTGGTTGGAACCGCGACAGAGCCACCCAGCACGGCCTCATCAATGGAAATGGGCAGGTCCAGAAGGATATCTGTGCCGTCGCGTTCAAATAGCAAATCAGGCAGGACGGCGATCAGGATCAGCGCGTCACCTGCTGGGCCGCCATTGAACCCCGGTTGGCCGCGACCGGATAACCGCAGTGTCTTGCCATCCTCGATCCCCGCCGGGATCGTGATTTCAAGGCTGCGACCATCCGGCATCGTCACCCGGCGTTTGGCACCGTTGATGGAGTCAAGAAAACTGACCTCAAGATGATATTGTACATCTGCGCCACGCATTTTCATGCCATGCGCACCGCCGCCGCCCGCACCACCGCCGCGTGATCCGAAGGCGCGTGAGAAGATATCGCCCAGATCGTCGAACTCGGCCTCGCTTTGGTAACGGTTCTCCTGCCCGGTGCCCGCGTGGTTGCGATAATAATCACGCGGTGGCATTTCCGCCCCCGAGGCGTCGATTTCGCCCGCGTCAAACCGGCGGCGTTTTTCAGGATCGCTTAGAAATGTGTGGGCCGCAGAAACGGCCTTGAACCGCTCCTCGCCCGCCGTGTCGCCGGGGTTGATGTCAGGGTGCAGCTTCTTGGCCAACGCGCGATAGGCCTTCTTGATCTCGGCATCCGTCGCTGTGCGCTTCACGCCAAGGGCCTCATATGGGTCCATAGGTTTTGTATTCATGGCTTTCTGGTCCTGACGCTATTGGTATCACAACGCGTTGATCGGTTCGGCAGCATGGCGGCATGCAAGCCTGTTGCGCTATTGGTTGATCTCATTCTCAATCGCCTGTTTCACGTCCTCATTAAAACCCGAAAATGCCCTGTCTTTCAGAAAAATAAGCGGGAAATACTCGAACGCATCTGAGACGCCTTCGCTTTCGGTGTACTGAACGCGATATTGATCCAGCAGATTGTGGAAGTTTTTCTCTGTGTTCAAGTGCTCTTCGATTGGATAATCGAGCCCGTCCAGGAAGGCTTGGGCGTCCTTGCACATCGGGCCCAGGCCATTGTGAAACATCACAAGTTTTTCGCCAACTTCGGGCAGGTTCTCCAGTTGATCCAGCGGGACCACCGGCGTGGGTTCCAAGTATTGAACCTCACGGTTTTCGGGAATTTCGGCGTAGGGACGGGGCACAACGGTTACGTTGGCCAGCCAATCCTCAAAGGTTCGCCAGGTGAACGACGAAGACGCCAGCGCCTCCTCATAGACGTTCCAATATCCGACCTTCGTGCCGCCGATATGGGGATGAGACACCAAAATCATGCTGTCAGGGTTTTTGGATACACTCGCCTCGACTACCTCGGCAAAATCTTCCTCTGTCGCGCCCCGGGCATAAAGGCTGATGTCACAAAGCGACCCTTTGCCCATCTCGGCAAATTCGACGTTTGAAACCTCGATGATCCCGACATTGTATTCCTCGGGCTTGTAGACAAGCGCGCGGATGTCTTCGGTTCCGCGGGCCAAAACATAAGGAACACCAAGGGCGTCGGCGGCTTTCACGGTGTTTTCGTCATACGAAGAATACTTGCACGCATAGACCTGCATGGGTTTGCCCGTCAGGGCCTCCATGTCGGTTTTGACATCCAGCATCGCCTGATACTGGTCTTCGTATGGCATGTCCCAGCAGGTCCCGGCGTAGCCGCCTATGATCTCATGCCCCTCTCTTGCAAGGCGCTTGAAAAGCAGGGGATAGGTCTCAAGGACGGGGCCAGACGCTTTGATCATCGCCGTCAGCCCGCGCTTGCCAAGCTCAGTTTCCCACCTGAGCAGCCCATCCATTTCTTCATTTGCATTTGCATTGATAAGGTAGATAAGCCCGTTCGTTGTGGCGGCTTCTGAGGGGCTGTTTTCCACATCCGTCTGTTGCTGCGCCAGCGCTGTGGTGCCAGAAAGACCGATCAGCGCAATCCCGGCGATGCCAACCGCCGATCTGCACACTGGCCAAACCTTGTGAATCATGGGATGCCGCACGCGTTGGCTCAGAGCTGAAAGACCCATGGATATGGTTTTCCCGACGTTTCCAAGCGTTTGCACATTGTCAGACATGTTTTTTCCCTTCTGATTGCCGCGAACTGCTGAAAATCGAATTTGGGGTAATAGCATTCAACTCTAAAGCTATAGTCTCTTTATAAGTCAGCGTTTTGATGTGAATCAAAATCCGCCGGGTCCGAGTGCTTTACTGTGAGTACAAATAGTCGCACTTCAGGAGCTGCATGGTCGAGCCCCGTTTGAGTTGCGGTTATTGTAACTCACAAAAAGGAGGCATCCGATGATCCAAGTCACGCGCCAAGCGATTGAAGAAATCCTGGGGGGTCTTAAGGAAAACGACTATGCGGCAATTGAAGCTACCGGTGCGAACCTGAAGGATATTGCCGAGGCGAAATCGCTTGCGGATGGAACCAGCGATATCGTTGGTCAGGGCGAGAGCGCCCTTGCGGGTCCGGTGAAAGAAGTGCTGACCATACTTGGTGAAAGGACAAAATGATGGATGAAGATCGCCTTTCAAAAGCCCTGCTTGATCCGCCATCCGTCTTTCTGACCCCCGCGGAGGTCTTGGCGGATGAAACGCTGACGGCGCCGCAAAAGGTCGAGATCCTTCGCCGGTGGGAATATGACGCGTGCGAAATCAGCGTCGCGGAAGATGAAGGTATGCGGGTGCGGGATGGTGAAATGGTCCAGCAGATATTGCGGGCGCTACATGAACTTGTCGGCGACATCGACACCGACAAATCGCCCCCCACAAAGCAAGGCGGCCTTGGGCGCGACGCTTTGGGGCCGTTGAAACGAAAGACGTGACGCGTTGGACGTATCGCCATTCATACCGGATGCGATCTGGGCAAGCCTGCTTGCCGGGGTGACGACAACATTGGGGGTTCTGGTCGTCCGTCAGTTCGAAGATTGGGGCCGCCGCAATGCCGCATACTTCGCGTGTTTCGCCGCGGGTGTTCTGATCGCCGTCTCGTTCTTACATCTTGTGCCGAAAAGCTTGGAGCTGAGTGCGCATGGTCCCGTCTTCATGTTGACCGGCTATCTTCTGATGCACTTTTTCAACAGGTTTCTCACAACCCAGGTTTGCGACAAGCCGACGACAACGGACTATGCCATCGGATTGGTCACCATGCTGGGGATCGGGTTTCATTCGTTTGTGGATGGCGTGATGTATTCCATCACATTCACCGTCAGCTTTTTCACCGGCGTTGCATCCGCACTTGGCATGGTGCTTCACGAGTTTCCCGAAGGAATTATCACTTACGTTTTGTTACTGCGCAGCGGTATCGGTGACAAATGGGCTTTCCGACTGACCCTGTTGTCGGCCGCCGCAACGACCCCGCTTGGAACGCTTCTGTCGTATCGGTGGATTACCAGCATTGATGAACCGGTTCTGGGCAATCTGATGGCCATTTCGGCGGGGGCCCTATTCTATGTCGGCGCGACACACCTCCTTCCAATGGCGGAACGTGAACCGCGTCGGTATTCGCTGGTTGTTCTCGGGGCGGGGACTGCAACCGCTGTGGGAATTACGCTGAGCATCTGATTGAGCCTATTGGCCGGTTGCGCATTAGCAGGGCCAGTCCGCACGATAGTCAGTCAGCTTGAGACTGGGTTTACCGTAGGAACATGGATCACGTTGGCCCGGGTCGAAAAGGCAACCCAAGTCTTGTAACACACCAATATGGCATTGGATCAGATCGCACCGCATTTTGGATGGCAAAATGGGCCCGCTTCCGTCGCCTGTTTCGAAAAGGTTTCGGATTGTCACCTGCCGTCTACCTGAAAAAATTGCGGATAATGGAATAGGCGCAGCAGCTGGAATTCTGGGCTCTATGCGATCGCTCGCGGCAACATGGTCGGAGGTCGGCTTCAGGTGTTGTATCCATAGACCGAGTTAACGTTGCCCTGACTCGCGTAATCCACGCATGAGACGGAAAAGACATCCAATGCGGAAATGTCAAAAAGGGTATGCGAAGCCCTGTTCAAGGCGGTATCCGAGGGGTTGGCCGCTGGCAAAACGGTCGAAGAACTGAAGGAAACGGTCAAGCTGCCCGCGTTCAGTCACTGGTTCATGTATGAGCAAAACCTGTCTGCCCACGTTGAGCGCATGGCTTATTCGATCTGGCACGGTCACTGACAAACGAAGTGGTCGGGGTCAACCCGACCGCTTCCTTCTTCTAATCGGGTATCCACATGAAACTGTACATCTTTGAGACTTGCCCCTTTTGCAATCGCGTCCGGATATTTGCGGGCCTGAAGGGCCTGTCCCTCGATACTCTGCCCATGTCGCCGGGCAAAATGCCAGCGCGCCTGCGGGGGCGTGTGACCGGGCCACCCGTTCCCATTCGCGAACGGAGCGATATGGTTTTGCAGGACAGTGTTGATATCATCCTCCAGCTCGACAGTCCGCCCGTTGTGTTAGGACTTGGAGGATCAGCGACTGAAAGGATCGAACGTAAGAAAACCCAGTGTCTCTATTCGCCGATGTCTGAGCTAACAGATTGAGCTTAAAGCCTGCAAAGACCAGCCTTAGGCATAAGGGTAGATGAGGATCGCGGCGCATGAGTTTTTACGTCATTGGTCGTGATAATTTCACGTTGTTCTCAACCCAAGCAACTCCCTTGCGTCGGCTGGTGGCGCTTTTGCAAAGTCTTTCCCTTGTCTGGGCAGATTAGAAAAGTTTTGTGCTCTGGGTAACGGCAGGGGGTGACCATGCCTTACGAAGCAAAACTATTACGAGCGCTGAGGCCGAGAACGCGATGGTCCCCCCATGCGTTGGCCAAGTGGATTTCTGGCCCATGTCGAAAACGCGTGATCCACGGATCGCACAGTCGTGTGGCAGTGGAGCGGCAGCTTGCCCAACCGCATTTGGAAGGTCGGAGAGGCAGGGCAGGTCCAAACGAAATAAAGTTCCCGGTTTCATTCACGCTTGCAAAGATTGAAATTGCAATGGCATCATGAAGGTATATTTTCGGGGTTTGATGTTGGAGGGCGTATGCGACTGGGAATTCGGGAGATTGCTGTACTGGTCTGTTTATTGGGTCCGGGCGTAGCGTGTTCTCAATCCATTAGTGGTGCAATGCTTGGCGACACATGCGCGGGCTGTCACGGAACGCAGGGAGCTGCCGTAAATGTCACAATCCCCCCGTTGGCGGGGATGAACGCGGAGCAGTTTGTTGCCACGATGCTGGCCTATCGTACTGGCAAGCAAAGCGGAACAATCATGAACAGGGTTGCGCGCGCCTATAGCGATGAAGAAATCAACGCCATGGCAGAGTACTTTGCGTCGTTCCCGACCAGCACCAGTAAATAGGAGCCGCCCGTGACAGAGACCAACAAACGCGATTTCCTGAAGTTTCTCGCTGCAGGTACCGTTATGTCATCAGCCGTCTTCGCGCCAAGTTTGGCGTTTGGACAAAACCCCGCGCATGTTGTGGTCATCGGCGGTGGCACGGGGGGGGCGACAGCCGCCAAATATTTGAAAATGGGTGACAAGACCATTCGCGTCACAATCATTGAAACCAATGATGTCTATCAGCGTTGCTATGGTTCAAATGAGGTCCTTACTGGTCATTCTACCATCGAAGACCTCTCCATTTCATATGACAGTTTGCGCGATAAATATGGCGTGGATTTCATGTTTGATACGGTGACGGCGGTTGATTCGAATTCCCGCCAGATCACCTTGGAAACAGGCGCCAAGCTATCCTATGACCGTTTGATCGTATCGCCGGGGATAAGTTTCACTTGGACGGAAACCGACGGGTATAGCGAAGAGATTGCCAATAGCGTGATGCCGCATTCCTGGAAGGCGGGCGAGCAGACTTTGCTGTTAAAGCGCCAGATTGATGCGATGCCAGACGATGGCACCATGATCATCGTGCCGCCGCCCAACCCTTACCGCTGCCCGCCTGGTCCATACGAGCGCGCCTCGTTGCTGGCCGAAATGTTCCAAAAAGAAAAACCGCAGGCGAAAATCCTGGTCCTTGATGTGAAGGATGGTTTTGCCAAGGATCAGCCATTCATGCTGGGGTGGAACCGCTTGTATGATTTCCAGATTCCCGAAACGAAAATGGATGGGATGCCGGACGATGTTAACATCTTCGACGCACCCGGTATGATTGAATGGGTGCCCGGTTCCGATGGTGGCAAGGTGGTTGCCGTGGATGCAAACGCCATGACCGTGACAACCCAATTCGGTGACACAATCCATGGCGATGTGATCAATTTCATTCCACCGCAAAAGGCTGCAAAACTTGCCTTTGATATGGATCTGACCGAAGGCAACTGGTGCCCGATCAATCACCTGACAATGGAATCCACTCGTCATCCCAATATCCATGTGATTGGCGATAGTTGTGTTGCCGATGAGATGCCGAAATCAGGGTATTCAGCCAATACACAGGCCAAAGTCGTCGCGGCACAGATCCTGCATTTGCTGCACGATCAGGAGCCGGAAGAACCGACATGGTCGAATGTCTGTTTTTCGCGTGTCAGTTCGGAATATGGCGTTTCTGTTGGTGGCATTTACCGGCTGGACCATGAAACTGGTAAGATTGTCTCAACCCAGGGGTCCGGGGGCGTCTCGCCGCTTGATGCCTCCCACCAGTTCAACCGTCTGGAGGCATTGTATCAGGGAGCGTGGATGGAAAACTTCGTTACAGATAGCTTTGGCTAAACCCCGCACCGAAAGGAATTGCGATGTCGCAAGATGAGTATTCTCCGCCGCCCAGCCCGCTGAGCGAAGACGAGCAACAACGCGTATTTGAAAGCTCGCCGACTGGCACGTGGGCTGTGCTGTTTGTCTATGGAGTTCTATTCATTCTGATGTGGCTCTACTTTTGGTATGGTCTGTTTGTGCCTGCCGGTTCGATTCAATAAGGACATCTGATGGCATTTCATATCGACAAGCTGGAAAAACGCTGGATATTCATGGTCGCCGGATTCGTTCTGATGGCTTGGGGCATTCAGATTTATTACGCGGTGCAGGGCTGGCACCCGCCAAGCAATGTCGAGGTGATAGATTCTGCACAATTGCACCTTGCGACAGGCGTTGGCGGCGATGAATTTTCTGAGCAGAACATTGGCGTCAAGCGTGATGCGGATGGCCAGTTGATCGTCACGATGGTGGCCGCGCGGTATGGCTTTTATCCTCAGGAAATTGAACTGCCCCAAGGCGAAGCGTTCAAGATCAGGATTGCCAGTTTCGATGTGTTGCACGGTATTTATGTCCCGCTGACAAACCTGAATCTGATGCTGGTGCCGGGCTATGTGTCCGAAGCGACGACCATGCTCAACAACCTCGGCGATTACCCTATGCTGTGTCATGAGTTCTGCGGCATGGGCCATGCTTATATGTTTGGAAACGTCAAAATCGTTCCGCAAGATGAATTCAAGCTTTGAGACTTCGGGAGGATAACTTTTGACCCTGTCCACGACAAATTCAGACGCTCCGACACCGGAGTATCAGGCGACTGCTAAAAAGTTGGGTCTCAGTCATATGTGGGTCGGCTTTGTGGCCTTCGCTGCGGCCATACCGATGGGGCTGTATCAAGTTGCAGAACGCAGCAACCTGTTTGCTTCGCTTGAATCGCGCGAGGTGTATTATGCGTCGGTCACGACACATGGGGTGTTGATGGCCTATGTGTTGTCGACGTTTTTTATTATGGGGTTTGGCTATTTCGCGGCCCTGCATTCTTTGAAACAAAATGTCTGGTCACCGCTATTTTCCTGGGCCGGGTTTGTGATTGCATTGGTCGGAACCGTCATGGCGGCCGTGCCGTTGTTGCTTGGGCAAGCCTCTGTCATGTATACGTTTTATCCACCGGAGATGGCGGTGACACCGTTCTATCTGGGGGCTGCGCTTCTGTTCATCGGATCGTGGTTCTGGTGCGTCGATATGATCGTGGGGATGATGCAATGGCGACGCGCCAATCCCGGCATGGCGGTGCCGCTGGTGATGTTCGGCACGACAATCAACGCTTTGCTCTGGCTCTGGACATCGATGGGGGCGACGCTCGAAGTGCTGCTCCAGATTCTGCCGATGCAGTTTGGGTGGGTCGACACGATTGATCCTGGGCTTGCCCGCACATTCTTTTCCTGGACCCTTCATGCCATTGTCTATTTTTGGCTTTTCCCGGCCTATATCGCGATGTATGCGATCATGCCGCGCGAGTCAGGCGGCAAGCTGTTTTCGGATGAGCTGGCCCGCGTCGCCTTTGTGATGCTGTTTATTTTTTCGGTGCCCATCGGTTTTCACCACCTCTATATGGATCCTCAGCAGGCGGCTGGTTGGAAGCTGTTGCACATGTTTGGCACCTTCATGGTGGCCGTGCCGACCTTTATTACGGGTTTCACCATTCTGGCGACGCTCGAAATTTCTGGCCGATTGCGTGGTGGAAAGGGTTTGTTTGGCTGGATTGCCAAAATTCGGTGGAATAACCCAATGACGCTCGCGGCAATGCTGTCGATGTTGATGCTGACGGCGGGCGGGTTTGGTGGGGTGATCAATGCGTCCTATTCGATGAACGCGCTGATCCACAACACTCAATGGATTACCGGGCATTTCCACCTGATCTTCGGCGGCACTTCGGTGATTATGTATTTCGCTGTTGCCTATTGGGCATGGCCACGCATCACAGGGCGCAGATTGGCCAGCACACGTATGGCCCTGTGGCAGCTATGGTTATGGTTCTGGGGAATGCTGCTCACCACATTGCCGTGGCATGTTCTGGGCTTGTTGGGACAGCCTCGTCGGGTTGACACCTTGCCTTATGGCGAGGAATTGAACGCGTTGTGGAACCCGCATGAAGTCGTGATGTTCAGCGGTGCGGTCATGCTGACGGTTTCCGCTGTCTTGTTCATTATTGTTCTGGTTCGATCCCATTTTTCGGAGCGTTTGCCCGAGGTGCCAGAAGTGGTTTTCGCCACGGCGATCCATCAGCCGTTGCGGGTGCCACATCTGTTGAATTCATTGGCATTCTGGAACTGGGCCATGCTGGTTTATATGCTGGCAAGCTACGGCTATCCGCTGTTGCAGTTTGCCTTCATTGGCACACCACAGTCGATCCCTTTTGGTTTCGGAGAGTGATATGAAACATTTCCAGTTCCCCACCATTCGCCTCGCTGCCGTCCTCATTGCCAGCCTCGGAACTTCGACTTTGGCTCAGGAAAACACGGGTCCCTCGACGAATATCGCCTGGACAATCGAAACCCTGAACCTGCTTCGCAGCGGGGATCCGGAACGTGGGGCCACGCTGAATTTGGACCTGGAGTGCGCAACCTGTCATGGTGCCACGGGCGTATCCGCAAATGACACATGGCCCAGCCTGTCCGGCCAACCTGCGGGATATACCTACAAGATTCTGAGAGATTACCGAGATCAAAAACTGTCCGGCACCCAGCGTGGTGAATTGATGGCCTATGTGGTCGAGGAAATGACGGATCAGGATATGGTTGATCTGGCCAGTTATTATGCCCAAAACAAATTGCCTCCTGCGCGGCAGACCTTCATGCATGATGCGGTAGAATCTTTGGACCTGTTGGGGGATCCCGAACGCCTGATCCCGCCCTGTAGTGTATGCCACGGGAAAAACGGCAAGGGTGATTTCCCGGACTTTCCGGCCCTGGCCGGGCAATCGCCTGAGTATCTGACGCGCAGCATGATGGATTTCAAAGCGGGACGACGCGGAAATGATGTCTATTCCCGGATGCGCCTGATTTCTGCTAGATTGACGGATGAGGAAATTCAGGCCCTGGCGAACTACTTTGCGTCAATAAGTCTTTCGACGAGCAATGAATAGGTTGGCATCACGGCTATGTCTAAAGTGAACGAGGCAGCGGGAAAGTGCTATCATTGCAGCCTTTCCATCCCGCCTGAGACTGACATCCATAGCGAGGTTCTGGGGCAAACCCGTGCTTTTTGCAGCCCCGGCTGTGCAGCTGTTTCGAAATCCATCGTGCAGTCGGGACTGGAAGACTTCTATCGCTATCGTGGCAAACCAGATCGCGAAATCGCGGGCCACAAAAGTGAAACACCCGAAGCGTCCTTGGTCGTCTATGATCACCCCGAAGTTCAAAAGTCTTTTGTGCGCACTGTTGGCGAAAACAGTGAGGCGTCTCTTATTCTTGAAGGTATCCGTTGCTCCGCCTGCCTATGGTTGAACGAACAGCATCTGCGCAAGATCGACGGTATTGTCGACGTTCAGATCGATGCCAACAGCCACCAGGCCCGTGTCACCTGGGCGCCTGAACAGCTGAAACTCAGCACTATTCTGGCAGCGGTTGCTGACATAGGGTTTGTCGCCCATCCGTTTGATCCGACCCGTCGCGAACAATTGTTGCAGGAACAAAAACACCGCAGCATAGAGCGTCTTATTTTTGCTGGCTTCCTTATGATGCCAGTGGTGTCGTTTCAGATCGCGAGTTACTGGATTGGCGGCCCCGACGAGAACGGCGCTTATCCGCTGTTTGAAAGCCTTGGCCGCTGGTTCATGCTTCTGGTTGTGACGATTGTCATGGCCTATTCTGGTCAGGATTTCTTTCGCGGTGCCTGGCGCGATCTGAAGCATAGGCAACTGGGGATGGATGTGCCGGTGGTGCTGGGGTTGACCACCGCATGGATTGGCAGCGCTGTTTCCACTGTCATTGGTCATGGTGATGTCTTTTTTGACTCCATCGTCATGTTCATCTTTTTCGTGCTTCTGGCACGTGCATGGGAATTGCGCGGGCGATTGAAGTCGGCGGACGCGCTTGATGCCACTCTTAAAATCATGCCCAGAACTGCAAATCGGGTGATGGCCGATGGAAACGTTGAGCTGGTCTCGGTGCTGGATTTGAACATTGGCGATACGTTGCGCCTTCTGCCCGGCGAAAATGTGCCCTGTGACGGGCGGCTGATATCGGACGCCAGCGCCTTTGATGAATCTCTGTTGACCGGTGAAGCGATCCCGGTTTTGCGTCAACGTGGCGATTTCGTGGTGGGGGGGGCCTGTAATGTTGACCAACCTGTCGAGATTGAGGTCACGCGCACGTCTGAAAATTCCACTATGACGGAAATTCACCAGTTGATCGCACGAGGCCTGAATGATCGCCCCAAATACGCGCAGATCGCAGATCGGATCGCGCCGTGGTTTGTGGCTGCTGTATTGGCAATTGCAGTGCTCACTTTGACGTTTTGGCTTTGGTATGATTCAGCACGGGCCTTGCCCAATCTGATCGCTGTGCTGATTGTCACTTGCCCCTGTGCTTTGGCATTGGCAACGCCCGTGGCGCTTTCAATTTCGGCCGGACGCTTTGCCCAATTGAAAGTTTTGCCGATGCGCATGTCCGCGCTGGAGCCACTGTCCAAAGCAACGATGATCGCCTTCGATAAAACTGGCACGCTCACGATGGGGCACCCCATTCTCGCCGCTCAGCTTCTGGTTGGCAAGCTGTCCGAAACAGATGCATTGTCCATCGCCGCCAAACTCGAAGAAAAATCAGAGCATCCCTTTGCAAATGCGCTTAAATCCGAAGCCGCGAGACATCATCTCGACATCCACTCAACGCTGGCTATTCGTAATTTCCCTGGACAGGGTGTCGAGGCTGAAATTGAGGGCGCAAAATGGCGTTTGGGTGGAGAGGCATTCGCTCTGAATTCATCCGCGCCTCTGCCGCAAGCAGGCGAAGCTTGGCTCAATGCAGAGATTTCCATGGGGCGCAGTGTTGTCATACTGGCTGGTGAAACTGGGGCCGAGGCTTTGTTCGCTTTTGAGGACGAACTGCGAAATTGCGCCAAAGAAAGCATTGCAGCCCTTCGTCAGTTCGGGTTTAGGGACATTGCGATCCTAAGCGGCGACAATCAAGGATCCGTGACACTGCTGGCACAAAAGGTTGGGATCAAGACGGCGATTGGGGGCCTGAAGCCAAACGAAAAACTGGCGTGGCTCCAGGAACAACAATCCCGGGGCCAACGTGTGGTGATGGTCGGTGACGGTATCAACGATGCTCCGGTGATGACAGCTGCCGACGCGGCGATTTCCTTTTCAAGCGCAACAGAACTGGCGCGCCAATCCAGCGATTTCGTGATTTTAGGATCTGACTTCAAAGTGCTGACCAACATGTTGAAGTTGTCTTCAAAAACAGGGCGCATCATTACGCAAAACCTCTTGTGGGCTGCTGGATATAACCTTTTGGCTGTTCCTGCAGCTGCCATGGGCTTCATCCCACCTTGGGCGGCGGCAATTGGTATGTCGGTCAGCTCTCTATTGGTTGTTTCAAATTCAATGCGGTTGCGAGCGACACGTTGAGCCACTCCAACATGTGGGGAAATGCCCTGAGGCTTTTTCCCCACTGCGGATTCAACTCGATGATGAGTTCCTCCAGGGCGGAAATGGGAAAGTTGCCAGCGTCTTTCGTGGATTCTAAAGTTTCAGGCCTGTCTTTCGGCCAGTTGAGCAATGTTTGAATCGCGTGCGACTATCGACATAAAGGCGTTTTCCAAATACCAGGAGAGGGTTTCGCCGGTGAAATTGAGCAACACTTGGACGCGAAATAAGTGACAGGGGCGTCGCTTGAGGCTGAATGCAAACAGCAGTATTTTACACGTCCTACTATTTCGAAAGGAGGATCGCGCGACTGGTGAACTCTGTGCCGTTATCACTAACGATACAGGCGGGCTTGCCATAGACGCGCACAAGCGCATCAAGCTCGAGAGTGTCCGATCTTCTGTGTATGAGTAATTTGGCCCATGCTTCCAAACTGAAGGAGCATGACAACAATGACGATTTCCA
>Ga0209121_10003312_pt1 | contig 15684 bp, 19 predicted proteins | sample Cruoilmetagenom3_FD_187292 | JGI IMG/M metagenome (GOLD analysis project Ga0209121, IMG submission 187292) | Oil polluted marine microbial communities from Coal Oil Point, Santa Barbara, California, USA - Sample 3 (SPAdes) (version 2) | ecosystem: Environmental > Aquatic > Marine > Oil seeps ...
TTCACTGGTATCTACCGGAGGAAAACGAGGATCCTGGGTGGCAGCACTAATGGCATTCTTTATAATCTCGTTGGCCAGATTATCCTGAGTGGGAAGATAGGTACCAATACATCCCCGGAGTTTTCCCTTTTTATGCAGAGAGACAAAGGTCCCTGCCTTCTTTTGGAATACTTCAGGAATCCGAGGAGGGGAAGAAATCACCTTCCCACTGCGAAGATATTCTTCTATCGTCCTCTTAGCCAGAAGAACTGGAAAATCCTCCTCCTTCATTGGTTCACCTCTCATTTTTTAGATACAGGCTAGGTTGCTGCTAGCTTGCATCACTAAATTAGGCAGGTTAGAACTCTTAGTCTCCTGAGCTGTCTTCTAGGATAAATCCTTTCTTAATCTGATATCCCTTTATAAAATCATACCCGGAGATAGGATTTCGATTGGGGAGTTGAACTTCTTTAACTAAAAGGGAAGCATCTCCTCCTTTTACCAAGAAACCTTCCCGCTTGCGTATCTGGACAATCTGGCCCGCCAACACATTTTTCTCAAGGTTTGAATTTTCCTCTACCAATTCTGTGCGCCAGATTTTAATCCTCATTCTTTTTCCCCTTAGCCGAACAAAAGTTGAAGCACCTGGATAAGAATTTAACCCCCTTACCAGGTTATGGATAGTTAAGGCCGGTTTTGACCAATCGATCAGACTATCGGCCTTTTCTATCTTGGGAGCATAGGTCGCTTCAGCCTCGTTCTGGGATTTATACTGGATCTGTCCTCTCTTTATGAGCTCTATTGCCTCGCCCAAGAGCTCGGTTCCTAGACGCGAAAGTTTTCTCTCCAAATCCGCTGCGGTTTCAAGAGGGCCAATAGGGACCTTTTTCTGAAGAATTATTCCTCCCTTATCCAGCTCTTTTTCCACTTTCTGGACAGTCACCCCAGTTTCTCGTTCACCGTTAATTATAGCCCAGGGAATAGGACCAGGACCCCTATAACGGGGCAAAAGGGAAGGATGAAGATTAATGCTAAGTAACCCAGGAATCGATAGAAAATTGGGGCCCAGGAGCTGACCAAACGCTACCACTACCACCAGATCCGGCTTTAGCCTCCTCATTTGACTAATAAAAAAATCCCTGTTTACATCCTCAGGCTGATAAAGAGGAATCTTTTTCTCTTCGGCAAATCTTTTCACCGCGGGAACGGTGAATCTTTTTCCCCTCCCTGAAGGACGATCAGGCTGAGTAATGACCCCCACAATTTCTTCTCGCTTATTCAAACTTTCAAGCGAGGGACAAGCAAACTCAGGAGTTCCTAGGAAAAGAATGCGCACTCTTACCTCACAATAATAAAAATCCCTGCCCTTATGGGTGACAAGGAAAGCTTTGAGTCGCAATCCCAGGGGGGTATCCTCTCAGATACATTATGCTTCTCAATTATGATGAGAGTGCATGCCATATCTGAAGTCAGATTCCCGTATCAAATGTATTGGCTCAAAGTTCCTTCAGTCACCGCTAGGGCAGGGACTAATAGGCTCCTATCCTTTTTGTCCGAAACTTGAGCATCCTTCTTCTTTGTCTTCGAATTGCCCTAAGTCTCTTTTTTCGCTTTCTCTCGCCTGGTTTTTCATATTCTCGATGTCTCTTAATCTCCGAGGTCAAGCCCGATTGCTGACATCGTACTTTAAAACGCTTTAAAGCTTGCGAAAAAGAATCATAGTCACCTATCTTTATTGTAACCAACCTCTGTGCACCTCCTTCGCCATTTTCCATAATATAATACATTTTTAAAACAAGTCAATGATCTAGGAAATCCGACTCCCGTTATGTAGCCCTGTCCTCTACCCCCTTTCTACTGAGATTGAGTCTTCCCAATTCATCAATACCGATAAGCTTTACCCAGATTTTATCGCCCACCTTCACCACATCAGAAACATTCTTTACAAATTTATCGCTAAGTTGCGAGATATGCACAAGACCTTCTTTTCTCGGCATAATTTCCACAAAGGCGCCAAAATCAGTTACCCGCTTTACCTTACCTAAGTAAACCTCTCCCACCTGGGGTTCCCTGATTAAGTCTTTGATCATCATCAAAGCCTTATTTGCTCCTTCCTCATCAAACGAGCTTATAGTTACCTTCCCTTCCATATCATCTATGTCAATCTCCACACCTGCCTCTTTGATAATGCCTTTGATAATCCTTCCCCCTGGACCAATGATTTCGCCGATCTTATCCAGTGGAATGGCAAGGGTAGCAATTCTAGGAGCGTAGCTAGAAAGTTTTGATCGGGGTTTACTTATTACCTTTTCCATTTCTTTCAGAATTAAACCCCGGGCAACTTTTGCCTTATAAAGAGCTTCCTCCACAACTTTTATACTGACCCCTGAGACCTTGATATCTAACTGGAGAGCAGTAATAGCCTCCTTCGTTCCGGCTACCTTGAAATCCATATCTCCTAGATGATCTTCCAGACCCTGAATGTCAGTTAAAATAAGAACCTTATCATCTTCCTTAATCAGACCCACTCCCACACCAGCTACCGGCTCGGAGATAGGGACTCCAGCATCCATTAAAGAAAGACTCCCTCCGCAAACAGAGGCCATAGAAGAGGAGCCATTTGATTCAAGAATGTCAGAGACTAGCCTTATGGTATAGGGGAAGGATTTTTCATCAGGAAGAACAGGTAGAAGAGCCCTTTCGGCCAGAAAACCATGTCCTATCTCTCTTCTTCCTGGGCCCCTCAAAAATCGGGCTTCCCCGGTAGAAAATGGAGGAAAATTATAATGAAACATGAATGTCTTGGAGATTTCGCTCTTATGCAGCCCATCGATTATCTGCTCATCGGAAGAGGTACCCAAGGTTGTCACCACCAAAGACTGGGTTTCTCCTCTGGTAAAAAGCCCCGATCCATGAACACGGGGAAGTATCCCCACTTCACAACTAATGGGTCTTACCTCATCAATTCCACGAAGATCCCATCTTTTCCCCTCCTCAATGACAAGCTCCCTCATCTTCTTCTTTTTTAGTTCGTCGAGTACCTCTAGAAAATCTTTCTCTTTTTCCGGATAGTCAGATAAGAACCTATCCAAAACTTCCTCTTTCACTTTCTCAAGGTAGCTATCTTTCTGGTCTTTGGTCCAATCAGATCCAACGGCTTTGACCTTATCTTCAGCAAAATCTGTTACTTTCTTTCTAATCTCTTCTTCAATTTGATAAAGAGGGAATTTCTTTTTCTCTTTTTTTGCCTGGCTGATGAATTCTTCCTCTATCTCTATTATTCTCTTAATGTAGGTGTGAGCCGCCTGGAAAGCTTCTAGAACAACTTTCTCTTTTACCTGGTTGGCATTCCCCTCCACCATAATCAGTCCCTTCTTGTTTCCTACGACCACAAGATTCAACTCACTTTCTTTGAGCTGGTCATCCCGAGGATTAATAACAAATTCTCCTTTTATTCTACCCACTCTTACTCCGCTGATAGGTGAAACACTGGGAAAGTCAGCCAGGGATAAAGCCAGGTAGGCTCCAATGATACTCAGAACTGCAGGTTGGTTGGGCTCACTGGCCGAGAGAACCGTAGCAATCACTTGAACTTCATTTCTGAATCCCCTGGGGAAAAAAGGACGAATAGATCTATCTATCAACCGACTGGAAAGTATCTCCTCATCAGAAGGTCTTCCTTCTCTTTTGAAAAATCCCCCGGGAATCTTTCCCGCTGCATAAGCTTTCTCCCGATAATCTACAGTTAAAGGAGCGAATCCCTCATCTTCCTTAACAGTGGGAGAGATCACAGCCGTGACGAGAACTATGGTATCTTCGTATTGAACCAGCACAGCGCCGCCACTTTTCTTGGCTACTTTACCTGTTTGCAGAATTAATGTTCTTCCCTCTAGTTCTTTTTCTATTTTGGTGATCTTATTTTCTTCCATTGGTTACCTTCTTAATCCTAATGTTTTTATCAAACTCTGGTATCTTTTAGTATCCTCACGCTTTAAATAATCGAGAAGTTTTCGTCGTCGCATCACCAACTGAACAAGTCCCCTCTTGGAACTTTGATCTTTCTTATGCTTAGCCAGATGCTCAGTCAAATCACTGATTCTCTCGCTAAGTACGGCTACTTGAACCTCGGGTGAACCGGTATCATTGGGGTGATGACCGAACTTCTCTTTTAACTCGCCCTTTTTTCCCTTACTTATGCTCATTTTTTTCTCCTCATCTAAAACATCCTCTTGATTTATACTAGCATATTTTAAAATAGATGTAAAGGGCAGGCCAAATTACTCATCTTCTCACGGGAAGATAAACTACGGTGGAGAGAATTAAAGGAGGCTCCCGAGCCTCCTCATCCTGAGTGCTAATAGTTATCTTTACCGCTTCGGGGAGACTATCATCAGTATTCTCTGGCGTTCCCCTTGTTGAATCCCAGAATTCCTGCCATTGATCCTGACCCCAGTATGAAAAGGTCAAATTCAAGACCCGCTCGCCAATCATAGCCGTAGCTCCACCGGAAAAGGAATCCAGGCGAGTTTCTATTCTCCTCCGAAGTCTTTCCTGGGATAAACCGTACTCAATCTGCCGAAGATCGTACTCCCCCGTGGTATTAGGTGTGTTGGAGACGGAAACGAAGGTAAGGAAAGATTGATTGCCCTTGAATATGAGGTGAGGATCGCCCCGGCTGATAAAAGAGGCCTTTATTTCCCGACTCATTAAGTCTAAAACTATCCGGGCATTTTGATACATCCTGGTGCGGGCTTCTCCCTTCTGCCAAGCAGAGGAACTTCCCAAGAAGACCCGATAAAGAGCTCCCATCAAGATCACCAGAATGGCGCAGCTCACTATGATCTCAACCAGGGTGAAAGCCCCTTCTTTTTCACTCATTAGTTTTATCATAACATATAAATTTAGAGGGACCCCTCCGAGGGGCTTTTTCTTCCTCTTTTAATTGTACCTGGCCAAATAAGTAACTAGCTCTAAATACTGCCGAGGATTATTTTCATCTTCAGCCCCGGCTTTCCCATATAAGACCCTCACCCTTACCTTTCGAAGATTGGGAGTTTCAGTACTCCACCACCCAACCTCGTAGCCATATCCCTGGTATTCTTCGAACTTCCCTTCCCCTATCCCTTGACCGTTAGCATCCTCAGGAAAGGCCTCACTTAAGTCATCATATCCTCTTCTTTTTATCTCCTCCATCAGTGTTTGTCCTAAAAGAGAAGCAGTTGAATATCTCTCTACTTTCTGCTCTATTTTAAGACCCAAAGGAAAAACTCTGACTATCATCAAAAGAGCACTGGAAAGAATGGCCGTAGCCAGGATAACCTCAACCAGAGCAAAACCCATCTGAGCTAAATACGTCTGTTTCTTAAAACCCTTCTTCAATGTTTTTCCGGGTAAACCCTGATATAACCAGTAGTAGAGCTAATGGTAATGGTGTACCACCTTCCACTACCCTCATTCTTAAGGTAGATAGAGCCAGTCTCAGCCGTTCCTTGAGGATAGAAAGAAAGACTGTCATCATCAGGATCATCAAATTCCACAATTCCATCCTCCTCCTCCCTTTTCGAAAGATCTGGATCAGCAAAGGCTACATTCTCTAAAAGTGAATGTTTTCCTTCTATCACCATCCTCTCTTTGTCTTCAATCCAGTATTTTCTTCGAGCCGGATCAAAGACAACCCTGTATTCTTTTCTCCTAGTTATGGACAACCGACGTGCCCATCTCAGAGTAGAAGCTATATCCTCGGCTGAGTTTTTCAGACGGCTCCGGGAGAGGAAACTACCCACAGACAAAATACCCACAAAGATCCCTATGCTCACCACACCCAGTACCACAATCAGCTCTATCAAAGTGAATCCAGATCTTTGAGGTATCATCCTTCTTAACTACCAGTTATTAATATCATCCTCCAAATACCCATCAGATGAACCTGGACCATTGGGATTCAGCTCATCCACCATTCCATCCCCATCATCGTCTATCTCATTCTGGCAATAATCACCGTCTTCAAATTCATCACCGTCAACGCCACTGCTCCCGGCCTTTCCATCAGATCCCTTAGAATAGATATCGTAACTACTTTTGTTATGGAAGGGAGGGGAAGTGGAAGGAATTCCATCAAGATCAGCCGCATAGAAATAGATATGAACCCGGTCATTTCTCCCTTTATGCCAGGGATCGAGAAGCTCACCAGCCTCATTGACCTCACTTTTTTTGAACTCCAGGTAAGGTCCGGTCCATTTAGGATCCTTCCAGATAGGGTCCTCAGGATCAGGCGAGAGAGCCTCTCTTAGAGAAGCAGAACCCCTCTCATCAGGAGGATAATGTCCGGTGTCAATTTTATACATGCTTATGGCTGTCTCTAACTCAGCGATGAAGGACTTTGCGGCGGCTCTTTTTGCTCTTCCGGTAGCCTGAAGGAAGTTGATTGTGGCAACCGTCGATAAAACTGCAATAACTGCTACCACTATCAAAAGCTCCAACAGGGTAAAACCGGTTTCTCTTCTTACCTTGCTAGCGACTTTATCCTGTCTTATCTTTCTCCTCATCTTTCCATATAAGAAGCGGCATTTCTTCCTCCCAGCTCTTTTATTGTATTGCACCTTAATACATTCACTGAGAAAGTCAACCCCAAAATCTGTTCCATCCTTGACTATTTACATTCTTTGAAAGTTTGCTATACTTTTGGCGAATTAAATAATTTTCGACAAAAGGAGGGGAAAGAATGGGGTCATCAGTCTTAAAAATATTGGCCTACTTTTTCGGGATAGTTGCCGGAGTAAGTCTGGTAACGGGGGTTATATTGCGATTAGCTAAAGGGCCCTGGGGAGCCATTATGTTCAACATTATGCCCCGTTCTTACGTGCTCTTTGCCGAAGTTTGTTTCTTGTTTGCCATTGCTCTTGGGGTAGCTACTTTACTAGAAAGGAAGACAAAAGAGAAAAAGTAATTCCTTTATGCAGAAGGGCGGAAGTTTAAAGTCAAGAGCTGGCCCCAATAAATTGCGCTGTTGACATCTTCACATAGTAGTGTGGAATAATTTGCAGCGGCAACCCGTCTTGTCCATAATCTTATCCTCTTCACCTATAATCAAGATCACTATCCTATGCCTGAGCTCAAATTGTATCCTCTACGAAATAGTTTCTAATAAAGAAGGAAAAACGTGGGAAATTAATGAATGCCGATAAAGAAAATATTGAAAAAGAACTTCTAGACCTCAAGAAAATAGGGAATAGATAGATAGGAAATCTCCTCTAGCCATCTAACCTTGACCCTAAGATTGTTCTCAGTTATAATATATAATGAGTTCTGCACGGGTAGTAGACAGAAGAAACAAGAAAATCTAATGTTGTTAAAGAAAGAAGCTGGCGAATCGGTTGGTCTTAGCAAAGTAGAGGCAAGGACTAGTAGATGGCCCGGAGACATAGGGACTGGTTGAGGCAAGCAAAAAGGGACTTAGAGCATGCAAGACACGCTCTCCAAGACAAGGAGTATGAATGGTCCTGCTTCGCCTCTCAACAATCAGCCGAAAAAGCAGTTAAGGCCGTGTATCAGAAAATAGGGGCGGACGCCTGGGGACATTCGGTAAGTATCTTGCTTGCCAATCTTCCTAACGAGCTCAGGCCAGATGAAGAAATCGTGGATCTAGCCAAGGAATTAGACAAACACTATATCTCGCCTCGCTATCCCAATTTTCATCCAGAGGGAGCACCCTTTGAGCACTATACAAAAAAAGAAGCAGAAAGAGCCACTGATTATGCAGCGAAAATTATCTCCTTCTGTGAAGATAAGCTACTTTGACAAAAAGGCCGTCTGGGACTCACTCAAAAAATTTACCGGGCAGCTCAAAAAGAAACACCCCGAGATTGAAAGAATTATCCTTTTCGGCTCCCTTGTTCGAGATGACTGCGTGCCAGGAAGTGATGTAGATTTGCTCATAGTCTTAAACAAATCGGATAAGCCCTTTTTAGAAAGAATTACCGATTATATGCCCTCAAAATTCCCGGTGGGAGTTGATGTCTTTCCCTATACCAGCCAAGAACTTAAAACTATGATTAAAGAGGGAAATTTCTTCCTAAAAACAGCACTGGAGCAAGGAAGGTCTCTTTTATAGATTTCATTTTTTCACCCTGCCATTTTTTTCCTAACCAAAGTAAAAAACCGCCTCTACAGCCTCTCAGGCAGAAATTCTAATAAAAAAGAGATTGATTGAGGCTAACCAAGGAAAAATAGAAGTAGAAAGTAGAGAAGGGGAAGGTGCCTTAGCTATTCTAACCAAACCTTTAAATATAGTTGAGCTATTGTCCTTGCTCAGATAAAACCAAATTTTAAAAAACTTTCATAGTTAATGCTTTTGGTAATTACCTCTCAGCAGAGTCGAGTTTTAATATTAGATCAACTGCTTCGGATAAATCTGAGACGATATAGTCTGGACGGGTTTTGTCCCTAAGTAGATTCCTTACGCTGCCAGTCTTCTTGTCATTCTTGACCATTATAGTGGTGCATCCCACATGGCGTCCCGCTTCCATATCGCTAAGGCTGTCTCCCACGAAATACGAGCTTTTAAGATCGAGAGCAAAATCCTTGGCTGCTTTCAGTAAAAGTCCAGGCTTTGGCTTTCTACAGTTGCAATCATCTTCAGGTCTATGGGGGCAGTAATAAACCTTCTCGATCTTTCCCCCTGCCTGGCGCACACCTCTCATCATTCTCTGATGGATATCCTCCACTGAGAGCCGGGATGCAAGACCTCTACCTACCGCAGACTGATTGGTTATCACAATCACCATACGATGATTGCCACTTAAACGCTTCAGTGCTTTTCTCGCTCCGGGAATCCAAACAAACTCATCCCAGGACTTGACGTAATCATCCCTATCTTTGCAGATTATCCCATCTCGATCGAGAAAGACAGCTTTAGTCACAAAATCTTCCTGTTTTCCCGGTAAGCCTGGAGCAAAATATTCTTGATTCTCTCAATTTGAGAGTAAGGTAGTTTATCCAAAGTCCCTTTTAATTCTGTTAGATAATCTTCAATGAAGCTCATTTATACCTTCTCCTTTTTATAAACTAGAGGTTTTCAGCTTAAGATAATTGTTAGCTTTCTCTTCAGGATATCAATCTCTATCTGGCAGCCCCCCTGTCCTAAGTCAAAAAATCTCAGAAAGGTTGATAGTTAAGCCAGAAAAGATGGAGGACTTCAGGATATCTCTCTTCCCGTAGGTACTGGAACTCTCAAAACCTGCCTTGCCCAGAGTCATGACCTTGAGGGTTTTTTCTTCTGGATCTACAATCCAGTACTCCTGAACGCCATGTCGAGCATAAAGCGTCTTCTTATAGGTGCGATCTCTTTCAGCAGTAGCTGGAGAAAGAATCTCTACCACTAAATCGGGTGCACCCCGGATCTCCTCCTCAGCAATAATCGAGGCACGCTCCTTGGAGACAAAGAGAATATCTGGCTGGACGACATCCTCACCTAGATGGACATCAAGAGGAGCGTCAATAATAGTTCCTAGTTTTTTCTCCTGGACAAAACTATGCAGAATAAACTCGAGATTCCTTGAAAGACGCTGGTGCTCAAAGCTTGGCGATGGAACCATAATTAATTCTCCTTCCATAAGTTCATAGCGCTTGGTCTCAGACTCTGGCAAGCTCTTGTAGTCCTTGTAGGTGAACTTAATCTTAGTGTTTAATCTGCTCATTGTTTTACACCTTCCTTATCTCACGATTTAATCTAAACCATCAGTTCTCGCTTTATTATAAGTATTTCAGAAGTATTAAGCCCTACCAAGAATCTCGTTCAGCATGTGGACATTGTACTACCCTATAATTTTGTGTCAACGTATCGAACTACCCCTAGCTGCTTCATCTTTTTTTGGGCAAATTCTGTGATGTCCTTTGCGATTTTCTCTTCTCTCAGCCAGCTCACGTAGTCATTCACACTTTTTTCGAGAGAAGAGGTTCCCTTCCGAAGAAGAATCCCTGCTTTATCTAACCTGAAAGACTCTGTTATGGTTTCAAGGATCACCGAGATCAGTTTTTCTCTGTCCATAAGTATGGTTAGCTTTTGAGAGAGAGATTTTACAGTTTTCAAGGACAAAATTAACCCCCCCCTTTATTACCATAGATCCGCTAAAGCCTAACATCTATGTCTCTTTGGCTAAAAGGGCCTCTTTTTTTCTTCGGCTCGACGCTGGTATTTTTAGTTCTTTTCTATATTTTGCCACAGCTCTGCGGGAAATGGCAATATGGTAATCTCGGTAAAGTCTTGCCTTTATTACCTCATCGCTGTAGGGATGGGGAAGGTGGTGGTCCTGAAGGAGGATCTTTTCTTCTTCTATTAAATCCCGGAGGTAATTTTTGGTAATCTCCTTCTGGGAAGGAAAGAAAAACTTAAGAGGTAGTTCTTTCCTCTGAGGAGTACTAATACTTTTATCAGCCATAACTCTGGTAATTGAGCTGGGATGGACTCCTATTCTTCTAGCCAGCTCTCGTCGAGTGAGGGACCGAAGCCTGCCAGGGTCTCCCGAGTAAAGATAATCAGATTGAGTCTCTTTTATGTAGTAAATAATCTGATAGATAGTGGTGGTCCTTCGATTAACCAGATTTAACATTTTAAAAATCTTAGAGATCCGGTTAAGCCTTTCCGGGGCAAGATTTCTCTTTCGATAAAGTTGTTCGTATCGCTCATAGTTAATAGAGTATTTACCTTTAACCAGATAATCTTCTTTCAGATGAGGATAGATTACGAGCTCATCTCCTTCTCTTTCGATAGAGGCTATCTTGAAAGTTCTGGCAGGCCGAGAAGGGATACTTTCGGTAGTGGAAGAAACTGAACCACCAGTGGTAAGCTTTTCTAATTCAAACCTATTTAAGAAATCTTTGAAAATTACTGTTTGCTTGGGAGTCAACCGACACTCACGCTCAATTTGCCTAACGCTTACCCCGCCATGTAAAAGCTTATTAAAGCGATCTTCTCCTATTAGCTGCCCAATTTTTTGAAGGAGGGGTACAATTTTGGGATTCTGGTAAAGCAAGCCTTGCAGATCAAAAGTATCCGAGGAAAGAATAAGACCGTCCTTAAGCTCAACCGTTAAAGGAGGCCGGACACCGGTAAATTTCCGGTAACCTACAACTTTCCATTTATCGATTAATTCCTTAAATAGAGAATCATTTTCTAATTCTTTAATTAATTTTCTAAACTCTGGCTCGGGAAGGGAAAAGAGCTGACCCAGCTTCATCCTTCCAATCTGTTTTTGTCTTAAGACCTGGGAGGTCTTTGCTCTCAGAGTCTGTCTTGGAAAGCCCATTTCCATTTAAAATAAACCTCCCTTCAGGAAAATCAAGAGGGGTCAGGTCTTGATTTTTGAATTATCTCTCGCTCTCTTTTACTTTCTACCTTTTGTCCTATTTAGTGCCCTACTCACTGTAGAATAATGAACACCAAGAAAATCTCCTATCTCCCTTAACGTATATCCATACCGAACATGGGCCACATATATCCTTTCCTCACCCAAAGGCTTCTTTTTTATCTTCCCAAATATCTCACTTAATGTGGGACGCCCAGCAAACCTTTCTATGCGCGGTATTTCCTTTATCTGCTCTTTTCCTTTTAAAAATTCCTTTACCTCCTCTATAAAATCCCCTTTACCTAAAAATATCCTTCCCTTTAAATCCTTCCAGGGGGATTCTTTTTTGACACCCGCTAATACAAATTCCCTATAGTTTCTTCTGGCAGCAACCACATCATGGCCAAACTGAGTCAGAATCCAATCTGAGCAGAGGAATTTTGGTTTTTCTACCATTCCCATTGTCGCCAAATAACTGCTCCACTTCCATTCTTCAGAATAAGAAACTAATCCCGCCCTCACTGGATTCAACACCACATACCGGCATAACTCAAGCAGATAACTTTCCTTTTGCACCAGGATTGCCTTAAATCTTCCCTGAAAGATATGACCTACCTGCCCGTGTCTTTTATTAAATCTCTGGGTATAAACCCCGTTTAGTTGTCTCACGCCAATAGAAAGATTCCCGTCCAAGGTCTCTATCAAAAGATGATAGTGATTAGACATAAGACAATAGGCATAGCATAGCCAGTTGTATCTTTCTATCACATCTTCAAGCAGGGATAAGAATGACTCCCGATCCTTTTTATCAATAAAAACATTTTCTCCTGCATTACCCCGCGAGGTAACGTGATAGACAGCACCAGCAAACTCTATCCGCAGTGGCCGAGCCATACAACAATAATAGCATAAACAATTTCAAAAATCAAGACCTGACCCCATGGTTAACTGAGTATCTACAATTAAGAGAAAGCTCGGTGGTCGTCAAGCTATCATGACCTAAAAGGGCTTGGAAAGTCTGGACTTACCTTATTAGTTTTTTTGCAATTTTTTTGCTTCTTTCGTAATGAACTTCCGTGGCTCCTAATTCTATACCTCTTTCCTTTGCTAATCTATGTATATCATAAATGGTTTTATCCAGAAGTTCTGCTGCTTTACCTATGCTAATTCTGCCTTTTCTTAGAAGCTCTAAGGTGTAGCTTTCAGCTCCGGAGTATAATAGTTGTTTTAATGCAGTAGATTGGTTTATATGTTCTTCATTTGAGCGTAACCGAGCTAAGATTATAAGATTTTCAGGAATTCTTAATGGATAAGGTTTACTCATTTTATTTCACCTCTATTTCTTTTTTAACAAGCTTATAGATAGATTCTCTTATATATGGCCTAAGTTTTTCTATCATGGTTAAACCTTGTTGTTTGGATATTTTTTTTAGCTCAACCAGCCTTGGTATTAAATTTGCGGGTGTAATATATGGAACGTTATACTTATCTAATAAATTTAAAAATGCCACATCGTCACTTACTATGCCCAATGCGTTCTGGTTATAAAATAAATGCAAACTCGATTTTTCCCCTTCCCCTAGCAACTGTGCTTTTTGAAGCAGTTTTTTAGCTTTAAGATTTTGTTTTGTTCTCATTATCTTCATAGTTCCTTGATTGATATAACTTTCTAATATAAATGCATCCTCATGAAAATATTTTTTACCTCTTTCAATCGCCTCTTTAAATACTTCTTTTGAGATAATGCAGTTGTAGCTTTCTGCTAAGAGTGAAAGTAGGCCGATTTTGCCAACCTTAATTAATCCATCAGCATCTAAAATTATCAAATTCATTATACAAGCTTATACTAATTTTTAAGGAAGTCAAGCTCTTGTTCTCCAGTTTCAGGAAATTGAAGGAGCTATAACCTTAATTTTAAAATACTCCCCCAAGGGCGAGGAAGACTCTAGCTTCTTCCTTTTCCCAATCAAGGGGCCAGGCTATACCCAACCTCACGATTAAAGAATATTTACCAAAGGGAAGGAGCCTCAGGCGAAGCTCACCTCCCCAACTACGTTTCAGCTTGAACTTTTTATTCCAGGCATCCCCGGCATCATAGAAAAGAGCGGCCCCCAGTCGATCGAGATAAAGGTTTGCCGAGCCCCCCATTCTTTTGAACCACAAAAACCTATATTCCAGGGAAGAAAGAAGAAGGTTTTCTCCTTCCAGCCAGTTTCGGGGATAACCTCGGAGAGAATTTGCTCCTCCCAGAGGGGCTAAAACCTTCACTTTCTCTTCTCGGTTTTCTATCTTGCGGCCAAGCAGCCTTAAGGCAAAACTCCGATTATTCTTAAAGCGTCTGTAATCTGCAGCTCCTGCCTCATAAGCAGTATAATTTAGCTCACTACCTATATCGAGCCCCGAGTATTCTGCCCCCAGATAAAACAACTTTCCCGACCGCTCAAGACCAGGATCACAGGTAGGAGTAAGGTTAGCAAATTGCCAGATTCCCTTAATTCTATTCACTCTGCCCCGCCAGGATTCCGGTGAGAGAAAAAGCCCACTTTTCCCGGACTCTGTATGAAATAAAAGACCCAGAGTTTGTTTATCGGTAAGAGAATAACTCAAGCCTGCTAGAGCCCCACTTGAGCGCGTTAGATTATAAACTTCCCCCCAGAGAGTGGGTCCAAGCTGCCGGTTGACATAGCTCAGATCATACTGAAACCCCTCCGTTAGTAGAGTAGAGATGTAAAGATTATGCTTTTCCAGGGTATCAGAAGCATAGGCATCCAGGGAAATATATGAACCATCAGGACTTAAAGAAACCCAGGGAAGGATATAGTGAAGTCGCAGGCGAGGTCGATAAGGGCGGCAAGCGAGGCCAAGGTGAGCTACCCTATCCTCTTGGGTTGGCGAATATTCAGCCATGATCTTAGTAGTTTTCTTAGACTCAGAAGGGTTTAATTCCTCCTCATTTAAAGGCTTGAGGGAAAGAAGATAAAGAGAAAACCTCTGTGCCTGATAGGCAGACACCACCACCCTCTTTTCATCAGAGGAGATGGCCGGCTCGAAGACCCCGCCTCTCACCCGCGTATACTGCTTAAGTCTTTTTGTCAAAAGATCAACTGAAAAAAGGTTAAATACACCATCTTTTCGATTGGAAATAAAGTAAACTTTTTCGCCGTCGGGAGAAAAGACCGGGCAGCGATCATCGGCATCATCTAGAGTGAGAGGAGAGGTGATCCTGTTCTCTAAATCCAAAAGATAAATATCCCTTTTCCCCTGGCGAAAGGAAGCAAAGGCTATTTTTTCTCCATCAGGCGAAAAAGAGGGAGAGAAATTCTGGGTTAGTCCGTCGTGATGGCTGGTAAGAGAAAAAACTTCACCGGTTTTAATCTCCAGAAGATAAAGATTAGAGTTTCCTCCCTCCTGCCTCACAAACACTATGCGGTTTCCCCTGGGGGGGAAAACTGGCTGACCTGCCCGCAAGCCGTAGGTTAGCCTTCTTTTTCTTTTGGTCTTCACATCAATAAGATAGAGATCACTCAAAAAAGCTCTTTCAGGGGCAAAAAACTGCGTCTTCGAGTAAACGATCTTACTTCCATCGGGGGAAAAAGAGATACAGGGATTAACCTTCTTATCCAGCCTCTTGACTTCCTTCGTGCCCAGATCCATGAGGTATAGGTCAAAAATACCATAGTCGTATCCTCGATCAGAGGTAAAAGCAATTTTATCTTCCGAGGGAGAGAACACGGGATGCATATTTTTCCTGCCCTGAGAGGTTAAGAGTGACTCTGGGGTGAGCCATGGATCAGGTGTATCTTCTTTTTCCTTGCTATATTTATCCATGATCCAATTTCGCCATTCGATGTAAAGGGTGGAGGAATCCTTACCCACTACCGCCTTTAGAGCTTCATCAAAACTTAGAAAACGAGGCAGAGGATAGAGACCCACCTCCCCGGTGGTGAGGCTAATCTGACCTACGAGCTGGTAAATGGGCTGATCACGAAGATGAGTCAAAATCCCGGCTATCTTATCCTTTCCATAAGTTTGAAAGATATAGCGGATGAAACTGTCTGATTGATAGTAACCGGAAGTTCTTCCCCAGCCCTCAAAGAAATAAAAGGCAGCTAAATCAGCCTCCGACATAATGGTGGTCTGGCGAGCCTCATCCCCCACCACCATCCTCTTCAAGGAATGGAGTTCTTCTCCCTCATATTGAGCTAATCCCTCTATAAACCACATGGGGAGAACCAAATTGGCTATCAACCGCCGCAGGGGAAAGACCGATTCCTGAATGGCGGCGAAGGTGACCACATGGGTAAATTCATGAGCAATGACCTCTCTTATCCAGGAGAGGCTCCCTGAACCTCGAGTGGGATCT
>Ga0209121_10003313_pt1 | contig 15683 bp, 15 predicted proteins | sample Cruoilmetagenom3_FD_187292 | JGI IMG/M metagenome (GOLD analysis project Ga0209121, IMG submission 187292) | Oil polluted marine microbial communities from Coal Oil Point, Santa Barbara, California, USA - Sample 3 (SPAdes) (version 2) | ecosystem: Environmental > Aquatic > Marine > Oil seeps ...
TACCGGATAAATGTGTCGATATGGTTTATGGTGACCCAGATTATAATGTTGGTATAAAATATGGTGATAAATCTTATACGAAAACTTTTGGTGAATATATTGAATGGTATATTGAATTAGCAAAGGAATCGATAAGAGTATTAAAAGATACAGGGAATATATTTTTAATAAACTATCCTAAACAGAATGCCTATTTGCGAGTAAAGTATTTAGATAAGGTGTGCTACGAGGTTTCCGACTACACTTGGGTGTATAATACAAATGTAGGACATACCCCCAAGCGTTTCACTACTGCCCATAGGAGTATCCTACATTGTCGGAAGACAAAGAATAATAAATTTTACAAAGGCAATGTAGCAGTTCCTTATAAAAATCCAACGGATAAGCGCATTCTAAAAAACTTGGCAAATGGATCAAAGGGAAGAATGCCTTATGATTGGTTCTATTTTGATTTGGTCAAAAATGTTAGCAGAGAGAAAACGTTTCATGCTTGCCAAATTCCTCAAAAACTCTCTGAAATGTTGATCAAATCTTGCACACAGCCTGGAGATATTGTTTTAGTTCTTTTCGGTGGTAGTGGTTCTGAAATAGAAATTTGCAAAATTCTCAATAGGCAATATATTTCCGCTGAGATAGATGAGAAATATTATAAAATGATTCTTGATAGGTTGAAGAAAGGACGTATTGAAGAAAAATATAAATTAAGATTGAAAAAATACGAGATTAAAAATATAGAGAGACAACTTACACTTCTTGAAGAACAGAGAGAATATTTAACAAATAAACAGAATGAGAGAGACAACGACTAAGAACTAAAAATGGGAAAATAGGAATTAATATAAAGATGAAATATAAAATTGGATGGTTTTCTAGCGGAAGGGATAAGGCGGCACGGGATCTTTTAGAAACAGTATATAAACATATCCAGAATGGTAAATTGCAAGGAATGGAAATTTCCTTTGTTTTTAGTAATAGAGATAAAGGAGAAGATAAAGAAAGTGATAAATTTTTTGAATTAGTAAAGTGTTTTAAGATTCCTTTGATAACTTTTCCCTGGCGAGAGTTTAAAACTGCTTTAAGAAAAGAGGATATCAAAGAATGGCGCAGGCTCTACGATAAAGAAATAATAAAAAGGATAGACAAATTTAAAGTAAGTCTTATTATGTTAGCTGGTTATATGCTTGTTGTAGGACAAGAAATGTGTCAGAAGTATCCTCTCATGAATCTTCATCCTGCTGTTCCCGGAGGTCCAAAAGGAACCTGGCAAGAAGTAATCTGGGAATTAATTAAAAGGAAAACTAAAAAAACAGGAGCAATGATACATTTAGTTACTCCAGAGTTAGATAAAGGTCCTCCTCTTACTTATTGCACCTTTTCTTTAAGAGGAGAAAAATTTGATTCTCTCTGGATAAAGATGGAAAAAAAATTAAAGAAAAAATCTCTTGAAAAAATTCAGAAGGAAGAAGGTGAAAGAGAGCCTCTTTTCAGAGAGATTCGGAAAGAGGAACTTGCGCGGGAATTCCCTCTAATAATCTATACGCTAAAGGCTTTTTCCATGGGAGCTATTGATTTAGAGAAAAGACCCTTTATTAAACCTTTCTGTCTTAACAAAAAAATAAGGTGTAATAATGAGACAGGTTAATTTAGATTGTGAAGGTCCTCTGGTTAAAAATGATATTGCTTATGAACTTTGTCAGTTTTTTATTCCAGAAGGAGATAAATTTTTCTCGATAATCAGTAAATATGATGATTTTCTCTCTGATATCCTCAGAAGAAAGAATTATGAGCCGGGAAGCACTTTAAAATATATTCTCCCTTTTCTAAGAATCTACGGAGTAGATAATAAAGCTATAAGAGAATATTCTTTCTCTCATCTTCTTCTTATCCCTGGAGCAAAAGAAACCTTATCTCAAGCAAATAAAATAATGCCCATTTTTATTATCAGCACAAGTTATCGTCCCTTTATGGAAATTTTTTGTGATTTTATGAATTTTCCAAAAGAGAACACTTATTCTACTTATTTAAACCTGAATAAATACAGAATAAGAAGAGAAGAAGCAAATAAATTAAGGGAAATAATGCGAGAAATTATTAATCTTTCTTCTTTGAAGATTCCCGAAAATATCCAGAGATTAGATGAAATTTTTCAAGAGGAAATCCCTTTTATGGAATGTGGAAAAATATTGAAAGAGGTTACCCCTTTAGGAGGAAAGGGGAAAAGCAGAGCTCTCTTTGATTCTCTGAAAAGGACTGGCGGAAAAATTTCTGAAGTACTTTATGTCGGGGATAGCATTACTGATGTAGAAATCTTAAATTTAGTGAAAGAAAATAAAGGAATTGCTATTTCTTTTAACGGGAATAGGTACAGCTTAAAAGCAGCAGAGATTGCCTGTATTTCTCCAGATACCTCTCCCTTAACTATTTTAATAAAAGCCTTTTATAGAGGAGGAAGGGAAGAGGTCTTAAAGCTAACAAATGATTTTTCAAAAGATAAAAAAAAGCAAGAACGAATTTTAACATTAATAGATAAAAATAATGTAGAAACTCTTTGTCGAAAAAGTGAAGAAATGAGAAAAAAAGTTAGAGGAGAAAAATTAGGAGGATTAGGTTAATTAACCTTAAGAGAAAAAAATGGCTTACATTAAAATAGATGCACAGAGATGTAAAGAATGCGGGTTCTGCGTAAAATTTTGTCCGCAAGATTTAATTAAGATCAGTGATGAACTTAACAATAAGGGATATCATCCGGCTATTTTTAATAGTGGGGAAGAAAATAATAAATGCACTGGCTGTGGGATATGTGCCCTGGTATGTCCTGATGTATGTATTACTGTATATAAATAGAGAATATATAAATGATTTATTATGTAGAAGGAACATTATTCTATAAATCTCCTACTTTTATTATAGTGGAAACAGGAGGGATAGGTTATAAAGTAAATATACCTTATTCAAGTTTTGCAAATTTTCCTTCCGAAGGTAAGAAAGTAAGAGTCTATACTTACCTTTCCTTTAAAGAAGAAAATGTTTCTTTATATGGATTCCTTACGGAAAGAGAAAGAGATTTCTTTCTCATGCTTACCTCAGTATCAAGCATCGGACCAAAATCTGCTCTAAGAATTCTCTCCCGAATTTCCGTAAAAGATTTTAAGAAAGCTCTAAGAGAAGAAAATTCATCTTCCCTGATTAGTATCCCTGGCATCGGTAAGAAAACTGCTCAGAGATTGATTTTCGAGCTTAAGGAAAAAATTGGAATTGGAGAAAAAGAAGGAGAAATAAGAGGGGTAGAAGGAAAAATGATGGATAATGCAATATCTGCATTAATTTCCCTCGGCTATAATCAAAGTGAGGCGCGAAAAGCCGTAAAGAATACTCTGCCCGCTCTTGATAAAAAAGAACTCGATTTAGCCGGGCTCATCAAGGAAGCTTTAAGGCACATATAAAGAGAGTGAAAAGGAAATTAAGTGAAAAAAAATAAAAAGAAAACCTGGGGTGTTAGTTTTAAAAAACTTTACAGAAAAATAGTGAGTATTAATGATCCTCCTCAGAAGATTGCCCGGGGAGTGGCTATTGGGATTTTCTGGGGAGTTATGCCTACATTCGGATTAGCTATCATTTTTTCTGTTCCTACAGCTATTCTCTTAAGAGCTAATAAGTTTGCTTCTATTTTAAGTAGTTTCATCTCTAATCCATTTACTACTCCTCTTTTTTTAGGTTTTGGATATAAAATTGGTGAATATATTTTAAATTCTCCTAAAGATAATATTCCTTCTCTCTCCTGGAAAATTATAAAGACAGAGTATTTATGGGAGATCAGTAAATCTTTGCTTATAGGTACTACTATTTTAGCTATTGTTATAGCTCTTTCTACTTATATAGTAACTTTAAAAATTATTCAGAGACATCATCGTAAAATTGTGAAAAAATCTACAAATCAGGAGTAAAAATGGGGAAAACAATTACTGAAAAAATATTTTCTTCTCATCTAGGTAGAGAAGTAAAAGCAGGTGAAATAGTTATTGCTAATATTGATTTTGCTATGGCACAAGATGGGACTGCTCCTTTAGCTATTAAAGTTTTTCAAGAAATGGGAGGAAAAAAAGTTTTTAATAAGAAAAAAATAGCTTTATTTATTGACCATAGCGCTCCTTCTCCAAATAGGGGTGTTTCTTCTCTTCACAGTTTAATGCGTGATTTTGCTAAAAAACAGGAGATAAATCTTTACGATATAGGAGCAGGGGTTTGCCATGTAGTTACCACTGAGGAAGGATGGGTAGGACCAGGGGATATAGCCGTGGGTGCAGATTCTCATACCTGCACTTACGGAGCTTTAAATGTTTTTTCTACAGGGGTAGGTTCTACAGATATAGCCTCTGCTTTTCTTACGGGAAAACTATGGTTTAAAGTTCCTGAAAGTATTAAGATACAAGTTAAAGGAAATCTTCCGCGGGGAGTTTATAGTAAGGATTTAGCCCTTTATACTGTAGGAAAATTAGGAGCAGGAGGAGCAAGATATAAATGTCTTGAATTTGAAGGAGCAACTATCCAAAATCTCAGTATAGAAGCAAGATTTACTATATGTAATATGGCTGTAGAAACAGGGGCGAAAACAGGGATAATGAGGGGAGATATAAAAACCAGAGAATGGCTGGGTAAACATTTTAAAAAAAGTTTTTCATTTATAGAACCAGACGAAGATGCTCATTATGAAAAAGTTTTAAAATATGAGGTTTCAAAGCTAACTCCCCAGATAGCTAAACCCCATCAGGTAGATAATGTTGTTCCTGCAAATGAGGTTGAAGGAATTCCTGTTCAACAAGCTTTCCTGGGAACATGCACTAATGGGAGAAGAGAAGACCTAAAAATAGCAGCGCAAATTTTAAAAGACAAGAAAGTTCACCCTGAGGTTCGTCTTATTGTTGCTCCAGCTTCAAGAAAAGTATACTTAGAAGCATTAAGAGAAGGAACTATTGAGATTTTACTGGAGGCGGGAGCTTCCTTAGTTACTCCCGGATGCGGATGTTGCGTGGGAACTCACAATGGCATCCCTTCAGATGGAGAAAATGTTATCTCTACTGCCAACAGGAATTTTAAGGGAAGAATGGGTAATCCAAAAGCCTTTATTTATTTAGCTTCTCCAGCCACGGTAGCTGCTTCTGCTCTTGAAGGTAAAATTACTGATCCCCGTAAATATATTTAAATTAAGGAGGAATTTTTGATGAAGAATAAAAAAATACTTAAGGGAAAAGTTTATAAATTTGGAGACGACATAAATACTGATTATATTATTTCCGGTCGGTATAAATTTAAAACTCTCGATAATCAGGAGTTAGCCAGGCATCTTCTTGAAGATATTTATCCTCATTTTTCCGAGAAGATTTCTTCAGGAGATTTTATTGTGGCCGGAGAAAATTTTGGTTGTGGTTCTTCTCGAGAACAAGCTCCTTTAGCTATCAAATATGCAGAAGTAGGAGGAGTATTAGCTAAATCATTTGCGCGTATTTTCTATAGAAATGCCATTAATGTAGGGCTTCCCATTATTCAAGTAAATACTGACAAAATTAAGGAAGGAGAAAATCTGGTGATAGACTTACTAAAAGAAAAGGTTTTTGTCCCTGCAAGAAATCTACAACTAAAGATAACTTCTTTTCCTCCTTTAATTTTAAGTATTATAGAAGCAGGGGGCTTGGTAGAATATATGAAAAAATATGGAGAATGGAAGATCAGTTATTAGTTATTAGTTATTAGTGGTTAGTTTGAAGAGGTTTACCTTTGATAAAAAATTCAAAAAATCACTGAGATAGAGTAAAAGCAATGATTAAACTTACTTTTTATGGAGGAATAGGCGAAATAGGAGGAAACAAGATTCTTCTTGAAGATAAAAATGCCCGTATATTTTTAGATTTTGGGATGAGTTTTAGTTTGGCTGGTAAGTTTTTCTCTGAATTTCTTCAACCACGAAAGTGTAGCGGAATAGGAGATTTTTTAGAATTTGGCCTTTTGCCCGATATAAAAGGATTATACAGAAAGGATTATCTTCAAGGTAAAAGAAAAGAGGAAAAAGTTAAATACGATGCTATTATTTTAAGTCACGCTCACGCAGATCATTCCTCTTACATACATCACCTAAGAAGAGAAATTCCCATTTACTCTTCCCTGGTAACCCGACAAATTCTTAAAGCTATAGAAGATACCTCTTCTTCTGGATTTAGTGATTTTCTTCATCTAAAGGAAAGTTTCAAACTTGTAGAAGGTAAAAAGGGAACATTAAAATGGGCAAGAGGAAAAGAAGCTCTTGTTGAAAGACCATTTAAAATTTTGGAAGAAAATACTTTTATCAAACACCTTAAGATTAAGTCTTTTCCAGTTAGCCATTCCTTACCTGGAGCTTTAGGTTTTATTATAGAGGGAAGCGAAGAATCTATTGTTTATACCGGAGATCTTAGATTTCATGGTTACAAGGGAGAATTAACGAAAAAATTTGTAGAAGAAGCAGCGAAAATTAAGCCAGAGATTATGATCTGTGAGGGAACACGGATAGGTGAAGAAGAAACCTCACTTACGGAAAAAGAATTAAAAGATAAGGTGAGTGAGATAATAAAAGAAACTCAGGGTTTAGTGGTGGTCAATTTTCCCGTGAGAGATATAGATAGAATGAGCTCCTTTTTTGAAGCTGCTCGGGAAAATAATCGTAAATTAGTAGTTAATACCAAACAGGCTTATTTACTTAATCTTTTGAGAGAAGTGGATCCTGGTGTCCCTAAATTAGGCGAGGTAGCCGTGTATATCTCCAGAAAAAAGAAAGGAACTATAATTAATCCTTCTTATTATCCGGATTATCTTATCAAGCAAGATTATAATCCCTGGGAACAAGAATTCCTCCACCACCCAGCAGCGGTGACCTTTAAAGATATAAGAGATAACCCCTCCTCTTTTGTCTTTCGTTGTGATTTCTTCGAGCTCAAAGAACTAATTGATATTCAACCTCCAAAGGAGAGTTGCTACATAAGATCAATTACAGAACCCTTTGACGAAGAGATGATGATAGAGAAAAAGAGAGCCGATAATTGGTTAAAACATTTTGGGCTTTATCCTTATCACCAAATCCATTGTTCAGGACATGCCAGCGGAGGCGAACTCCGGGAGATGATTAAAATAATTCAACCAAAAGTTCTCATTCCTGTGCATACAGAAAAACCACACTTATTTAAAAATTTTTACAAGAATGTGAAAATAGCAAATTTAGGTGAAACCCTGAATTTTTAAAGAAGAGGAGGATAATGAGTGAGTATGTTATTGGAGGAGATGTAGGCTCTTCTGGATATAAAAGTGTGCTTTTAAATTTAAATACAGGCGAGATAAAGGCGACTGTTAATATCCCTTATAAAATTAACTGGGTTAAAAAAAATTGGGCTGAGCAAGACCCTTATCTCTGGAAAAATGCTTTTATTGAGGGAACGAGGAAATTATTAAAAAAAGCAAATATTAAAGAAAAAGAAATTAAAGGGATAGCCTTCTCCGGGCAACAACACGGAGCAGTATTGGTAAATAAAGATAATAAGCCCTTATATAATGCTATTTTATGGTGCTGCCAGAGAAGTGCTGGGGAATGTAAGGAAATTGAAGAAAAATTAGCTCAAGAATCTGGTAAAAAGGACTTTTATGTAAAAGAAATTGGGATACATGCCCTTCCTGGTTTTCAGGGACCAAAGATACTCTGGATTTATAAACATCTTCCAAATGTTTATAAAAAAGTTCGGAAGCTTCTTTTCCCTAAGGATTGGTTGAAGATAGAAATAAGTAAAGAAAAAAGATGGACCATAGAGCTTTCTGATCTTTGTGGTTCGGGATATTTGAATTTAAGAGGAGAGCTTTCGGAAGCAGTAATGAAAGTAATGAAGATAAATAAAGAGTGGATTCCCGAGATTTTACCTTCTACTTTAGAGGTGGGAACTTTATCTACGGAAATAGCTAAAAATACGGGGTTAAAGGAAGGGGTTAAAATATTTGGAGGAGGAGGGGATAATCCCTGCAGTTTAGTGGGAAACAATGCAACTTTATTAGAAAGTGTTGGAACTTCGGGCACTTTTTCAGCCAGGGTTAAAGAACATATCGTAGATGGAACACTTCATCCTTTTATTGTTCCCGACGATAGATTTAACCATCCAAATGGTGCAAAGCAATCTTTGCACTGCATTATAGATGCTGCCAGCGCTCTCAATTATATAGCAGGAAAAGTTTACGGGAAAGACAAATTTACTTATAAAATGCTAAATGAAGGAGTAAAAGACATACCCCCTGGTTCAGATGGTATCATTATCATTCCCTTTATTCATGGTCAGCGAGTTCCTTATCTTCCGCAGAGCAAGTTGTATATTCAAGGATATAATCCTTTAAAACATAAAAGAGAGTATTTAATAAGAGCAGTCATGGAAGGGATAGCTTATGCCATGAGGTACGGTTTTGAGCTTTTAAGAAAAGGAATAAGAAAACAAAAGATTGTTGAACCTTCTCAAATTACCATTACCGGTGGAGGAGCAAAAGGAGAAGAATTTTCCTGGATTAGAGCCGACATTTACGCTAAAGAACTTATTAACCCTCACACAGAAGGAGCAGCTACAGGAGCGGCTTATATTGCCGCCGCCGGAATTCTTGATAAACCCGTAGAAAAAGTTTCAAAAGAGCTATTTGAAAAGGGGAAAGAGCTTAATCCTATTAAACCTACCATTATAAAACCGATGGAAGAAAATATTAAAACATACGAAAAGGGTTATAAAAATTATTTAGAAGTTCTTGAAGAAGCAATAGACCAAGGATTTGAACAAAAACCTTTAATTTAAGCGAATAGATAGAGTTGGCTTTGCGAAAAAATAAAATCAAGATTATTTTCTTATTTTTATTAGTAATCTTCTTTCTTTGTGGATGGAGCCAAAAAATATATCTTCCCCCTCTTTCTCCAGAGAAAGAATACTCTATCTATTTTTCTCCCCAGGACCATCTTTACCCACATCTTATTTCTCTTATTAGAGAAGCTAAAGAGAGTATTTATGCTGCTTTTTACGAAATAGAGATTCCAGAGATTGCTTCTGCTTTATTAGAAGCTCACCAAAGAGGTTTAAAAGTGAGAGTTTTCACCGATGATCTTACTTCTGAAGATAAAGACTCTCAATGTTTTCATCTTCGTAAATTTAGTATAATTAAAAAGGATGAAGATAAAGAGAGTTTTATGCATCATAAATTTTGTATAATTGATAAAAAAATTGTCTGGACAGGTTCTTTTAATCCTACTTTTAGAGGAGCTAAAGAAAATAATAATGTGATTATTATTAAATCCCCTACCCTTGCTCTTAAGTTTCTTCAAGAATTTGAGAGATTATGGGAAGGAAAAATTCCTCTAATGGAAGAGAATTCCCCCATTTTTATAGACGAAATAGAGGCTAAGGTTTACTTTTCCCCGGAGGATGATTGCGAGGAAGCTATTTTAAAAGAGTTAATGAAAGCCAAAGAGAGTATCCATTTTGCTCTTTTCGCTTTTACCTCTCCTCGTATTGCTTTTTATCTCATTCATAAATATGCTGAAAACATTGAAATAAAGGGGATAATGGAAAAAGACCAGGATGGACCTTTTTCCCAATATCAACATTTTAAAAAACTAAAAATGCACATTAAATGGGATGGAAATTTTTACCTTATGCATCATAAATTTTTTATTATTGATAAAAAAGTAGTAATTACAGGTTCTTATAATCCCACTCGTCATGCTCGAGAGCAAAATAGAGAGAACTTACTTATAATCCGCAGTCCTGCTATAGCAGAAAAATATGAAGAAGAATTTACGAGAATGTGGAGAAATAGGAGATAAAGAAGATGAAACAAAGAGAATTTTTTCTTTACTTAATATCCAGAGTACTTCAGGGGTTAATGCTACTTTATTTAGTCATAAGTTTTTATAAAAAAGACTATCTTTGGGTCGGGGTGGGAGTATTTTTCTCTCTCTTAACTTTTACTCCTATGGTAGCCAAAAAGAGGTTTCAGGTTACCTTACCAGTGGAGGTTAATTTTTTAGCTACTCTCATTCTTTATCTTCATCTGGGGGGAGGAGTAAGAGGTTGGTATGAATTATTCCCCTGGTATGATAAAGTAGTTCATTTTCTCAGTTCAGCGGCAGTGGCAGCTATAGGCTTTATAATTGTAGTTATTATAGACCAGTACGTAGAAGATATTAAAATAAATCGACAATTTATAACTTTCCTCGTCGTTATCTTCACTATGGCTGTGGGAGCTTTCTGGGAAATTGGAGAGTTTATTGCTGACCAGATGTTTGGAAGTTATTGGCAGGCAGGATTGAGTGATACTATGTCTGATTTAATTTGCGATTTAATAGGAGGAATAATTGTAGGTATTGTAGCTAACTTTTATCTAAAATATATTCCCGAAAAGCATTTTATTAAAGAATGGAGAGTAAAAATTAAAAATAATAAGGGAGGCAAAACAAAAAAATGAATTTTTTAAAAGAAGTTGTCTTTGATTCGAGGGGATTGGTTCCCGTTATAATTCAAGACATAAAAACCGGCGAGGTTTTAATGTTAGCCTGGATGAATAAAGAAGCTTTGAAGAAAACTATTAATACGGGAAAAACTCATTTTTGGAGTAGATCGCGCAAGAAATTATGGTTTAAAGGAGAAATTTCTGGGCACTATCAGTTAGTGAAGGAAATATACTTAGATTGCGATGGAGATACTCTTTTGATAAAAGCAAAACAAATAAAAGCGGCCTGTCATCTCGGTTATAAATCCTGTTTTTTTAGAAAATTAAGCAAAAAAGGACAGTGGGAAATAGTAAAAGAGAAAATCTTTGAACCAAAAGAAGCTTATAAAACTGTGGCATAAAACCGAGAATACCTATTGAGGAAATTTCTATTACTGGTATTTATTTGACAATGACTCACAAAATTACATATAATATAAATAAAAATTCGATTAAATAGGAGAAAAAGATGAAAGAAAGAGTTAAACTTGGCAAGAGTAGTCTTAAGGTGAGTCCTATCTGTTTTGGATGCTGGCAGATGGGTCAAACTTACTGGGGAAAACAACCCGAGGATGTTTTGATTCAAGCTGTCCACACTGCCGTTGAGCATAATGTAAACTTTTTTGATACTGCTGATGCTTATGGCGATGGGGTGGCAGAAAAAATATTAGGAAAAGCAATAAAAAATTTACCTCGGGATAAAATAGTAATAGCTACCAAAGTATTCCATCACTTTTATCCTGATGGACATCGCCATCCTGATCTTTCAAAAAAATATATTTTAGGCGAATGTGAACAGTCTCTTAAAAGATTAGGAATAAATTATATAGACCTTTATCAGGCTCACTCTTTTGAAGCATTTACTCCTATGGAGGAAATATCCGAAGCCTTTGAACAGCTTAAAAAAGAAGGTAAAATCCGTGCCTACGGAGTAAGTAATTTTACTCTTGAACAATTACGTCTGGCAAGAAAATATGGTTCATTCTCCACTCTTCAACCTTACTATAACCTCCTTGAAACTGATATAGAAAAGGATCTTTTGCCATATTGTTATAGAAAAAAAATAGGAGTTTTAGTCTATAGTTCCTTACTGCATGGACTTCTTACTGGCAAATTCTCAGGCAAAGAAACCTTTTCGGACCTGAGAGCAAACAACGAACATTTTAAAGGAAAACGCTTCTTAGAATTAATCCAGAAAGTAAATAAACTCAAACCTATAGCAAAAGAAAAAGGAATAAGCGTAACTCAATTATCTTTATTAAGTACCCTTTCTCATCCTGCTATTCACTGTGCTATTGTAGGAATAAAAAATTCTGAACAAATTAGAGAAGCTGCCGAGGTTATGAGGCAAAAGGATTTAACTCTCCCAGAATATCATACTGTGCGTTCTCTTTTAAGATAATTCCTATATGAAACGCCATAAATAGTTGTGCGCATAGCTTATATTAAAATGTTCGTGAGTAGGAGGTCTTGAAAGTTCCGATAGGCAAATAACTAAGTCATCACATTTAAAAATTAATATAGTATAGATTTTAATCCTTATATCTGTTATAAGAAAATGTGGTAGCCGTAACTTTTAAGCAAAGTGTTTGTCGGGGATAAACCTCAATGCTACAAGGTTGCGACTACCTTTTTAGTTACTTCAGAAGAGGCATGAAAAACCCAAATATTGCAGCGGTCCGATTTATCGGACCTCCTTAGTAAAGCAGGTTTCATAAATGAAACCGCTACAAAAAATTACTTTTCCACCAGTCTCTTATGAGATTGGTGGAAAAATCCCGAGATATCCTGTCCCGAGATATCCTTGACAAACATAAGAAGAGAAGCTATTATTAAAAAAATTAGTATTAAAAGAAACAGGCAGTGTTAAAAATCTCATAGAAATTGTAACATGGTAGCTGAAACCCTCAGGTTGCATAAAGAAAGAAACTATTACATGCAATCGCAGGCTAAAGCCTGCGGCTACCAACTGAAACAAAAAATATTTTTGAGACACTGAAAATAAGAAAAGGAGAAAAGGATGGATTTTTCCTTGAATGAGGATCAGAAAGCAATTTTGGAAATGGTTGAAGAAGTTTGCGAGAAAGAATTTGCTCCTAAATCTGATGAAATTTCAGAAAAAGAAGAATTTCCTTTCCAAAATGTAAAAAAATTGGCGGAATTAGATTTGTTTGGCATCACTATTCCTGAAGAGTATGGAGGCTCAGGCATGGGCTTTCTTACCTGGGCATTAATTTCAGAAAAGATTTCTAAAGCTTGTGCTACTACTGGCTTAATTTTTGGAGCTAATCTGCTTTGTACATATCCTCTCCTTGCATTCGGGACTGAAAATCAAAAGAAAGAATTTCTCCCCCCTTTGGCTCAAGGAAAGTCTCTTGGTGCTTTTGCTTTAACTGAACCAGAAGCTGGTTCAGATGCAGGAAATGTTCAGACTACTGCCGAAAAAGATAAAGATGGATATACCCTTAACGGAAATAAAATTTTCATTACTAATGGAGAAGTAGCTGATACTTATGTTGTTATTGCTAATATGGATAAAAAAAGAGGAGCGCGTGGTATGACTGCTTTCATTGTCCAAAAGGGAAGAGAAGGATTCACTTTCGGACAGCATTTTAAAAAAATGGGTCTGGGCGCTTTACCCAATGTTGAACTTATCTTTGATAATTGCAAAGTCCCTATGGAGAACCTTTTATATAAAGAAAAGAGAGGCTTCAGGGTAGCTATGAAAACATTTGCCGCTGGAAGAATTGGAGTAGGTATAGGTGCATTAGGAGTAGCCGAAGCTGCCTTTGAAAAAGCCAGGGAATATTCTAAACAACGGATACAATTTGGCAAACCCATCTCAAGTTTTGAAGCTGTTCAACATATGTTAGCAGATATGGCTACTAAAATAGAAGCGGCCAGAAGTCTTCTTTATCAAGCTGCCTGGCTTTTTGATAAAGGGAAACCCTTTGAAAAATTAGCTTCTATGGGAAAATTATATGCTTCTGAAACAGCAATGCAAGTAGCTACTAAAGCGGTGCAAATTTTTGGGGGATATGGATATATGAAAGATTATCCTGTAGAAAGATATATGCGAGAAGCAAAGCTCTTTGAAATTATTGAAGGAACTTCAGAAATCCAAAGAGGAATTATCGCCAATCTACTCTTAAAAGAATAGTTAAGTGGAGAAAAAGAGATGGAAATCATTGTCTGTATTAAACAGGTCCCCGATACAGAGGAACTTAATAAAGTGAAAATAAATCCAGAAACACGGACCCTTGTTAGAGAAGGAATTAAAAATATAATAAACCCTTTTGATGAAAATGCTCTAGAAGAAGCTCTGAGACTAAAAGAAAAAATAGGTGGAAGAGTAACTGTTCTTTCTATGGGTCCTCCTCAAGCAGAGGCATCTTTAAGAAAAGCTTTGGCTATGGGAGTAGATAAAGCTGTTCTCTTAAGTGATAAATCCTTTGCAGGAGCAGATACTTTAGCTACTTCCTATACTCTATCTATGGGAATTAAAAAATTAGAAAAATTTGATTTAATTCTTTCTGGAAAGCAGGCTGTAGATGGAGATACAGCTCAAGTAGGTCCTGGAATTGCCGAATGGTTAAATCTTCCTCAGATTACTTATGCTCGGAAGATAGAAGTAAATCGAAATAAAGTGAGGGTAGAGAGAACTATGGAAGACTCTTTCGAACTAATAGAGGCTCCTCTTCCATCTCTTATCACCGTAACTAAGGAAATAAACGAGCCCCGCTATCCCTCTTTGAAAGGGGTCTTAAGAGCTAGAAGGGAAAAGATAATTATCTGGGGAGCTAAAGACCTGGAAACAGATAAAAAAAGGATAGGGTTAGATGGTTCAGCTACACAGGTAATTAAAATATTTACTCCCCCTCCTCCTCCTGGAGGAGAAATTATTTCTGGGGAAACGCCTGAAATAGCCGAAACTCTAATTAAAAAATTAAAAGAGAGAAAGATAATCTAATGGATATAAGATGAGGATAAAAGTTATTGAAGAAAGATGCACTGGTTGTGGAAAATGTATATCTGTCTGCCCTTCTTCTGCTATTAGATTAAAAGAAAAAAAAATAGAAATACTGGATAATTGTAATTTTTGCGGAGTCTGCATAGAAGCTTGTCCGCAAGAAGCAATCATAATAGAGAGGGAAAAAAGGGAGGTAGATTTATCTTCTTATAGAGGAATCTGGGTATTTGCTGAACAGCGAGAAAGTAAAATTATGCCGGTGACTTATGAGCTATTAGGAATAGGAAGAAAATTAGCTGATGATCTTCAAGAAGAGTTATCTGTCATTCTTTTAGGCAAAGACATAAGAGAAGAAGCCCATAAGTTACTCCACTACAATGTTGATAAAGTTTATCTTGTAGAAAGTCCTTTTCTTAATATTTATTCTACTCCTTTTTATACACGGGCTATAGTAGATTTAGCAAAGGAAAAGAGGCCAGAGATAATTCTTATTGGAGCCAGCACCATAGGAAGGGACCTTGCTCCCCGTGTAGCTACTCGACTGAAAACAGGACTTACCGCTGACTGCACAGATTTAAAAATAGATAAAGAAAAAAGGAATTTAATCCAAATTCGTCCCGCATTTGGGGGAAATATTATGGCTACTATAATTTCTCCTTATCATCGTCCTCAGATAGCTACAGTTAGACCAAAAGTGATGAAGAAAGCTAATCCCCAGGAAATATTCAAGGGAGAAATTATTGAATTTAAACCCCATTTTATCCAGGGAGAAGAAGTGATTAAAATTATTGACATTATTAAGGAAGAAAGAGAGGTAGTGGATTTACAGGAAGCAGATATAATAGTTTCTGGAGGAAGAGGATTGGGAAAACCGGAGAATTTTTCTCTTATAAGAAAATTAGCTAATCTTTTAGGAGGAGCGGTAGGAGCATCACGGGCTGTAGTAGATGCCGGATGGATTCCGTCTTATCATCAAGTAGGGCAAACCGGTAAAACTGTTCAACCTAAATTATATATTGCTTGCGGAATATCTGGAGCTATCCAACATCAAGTAGGAATGAGAAATTCAGATGTTATCATTGCTATAAACAAGGATCCCTCTGCTCCTATCTTTAATATTGCCACCTATGGAATTATTGAAGATCTATTTAAATTTCTTCCAGTCTTTATTGAAAAATTAGAAGAG
>Ga0209121_10003315_pt1 | contig 15680 bp, 14 predicted proteins | sample Cruoilmetagenom3_FD_187292 | JGI IMG/M metagenome (GOLD analysis project Ga0209121, IMG submission 187292) | Oil polluted marine microbial communities from Coal Oil Point, Santa Barbara, California, USA - Sample 3 (SPAdes) (version 2) | ecosystem: Environmental > Aquatic > Marine > Oil seeps ...
TCTTTCCCCCTGGTTTTTGTTGGTGAACTCTAACCATAGAAAGAGATCGTGATTTAATCAATTTTTATATCATGTACACACTTTTGAACGTTACCAAAAAATCCTTTCCTCCAGAAAAACCGGAAGTTCTTAGTCCCTTAGTCGTGAAATTTGCGCCCGCCCGCCTCACCTGAAGGCGAAGCCGATGGCGGGCAGGCAAAAATGGCAAAAGAATTTGGTTAAGGAACTATATCAAATATCAAAATGAAAAAGTAAAATGGGAAGCCGGCCGGTTTTTCTGAGATATCATCGCATTGTACAATCTCCTTAATTTTACTTTAAAATTTTCTATTTTAATATTTCCAATTTCCGGCTCGTCCGGGTTAGGTCTTGCCGCTTATCCGAATCTCCCCGTAATATAGTCCTCCGTCTGCCTTACATCCGGCGTGGTGAAGAGCTTCTCCGTCGGGTTGTATTCTATGAGCTTCCCAAGATAGAAAAATCCGGTGTAGTCCGAAATCCGCGCGGCCTGCTGCATGTTGTGGGTTACGATAATAATTGTGTAATCTTTTTTTAGCTCCTCGATCAGTTCCTCGATCTTTGCGGTTGAGATCGGATCCAGCGCCGATGTAGGCTCATCCATCAGGAGAACATCGGGCTTCATCGCCAGCGCCCTGGCAATACAGACTCTCTGCTGCTGCCCGCCGGAGAGCATCATTGCGGACCGGCCGAGGATATCCTTCGCCTCGTCCCAGAGAGAGGCCTGCCTGAGGCTCTGTTCCACCAGGGCCTCCAGGTCGCTTTTCTTTCTCACACCCACAAGCCTCGGCCCGTAGGCGATATTGTTAAAGATCGATTTCGGGAAGGGATTCGGCTTTTGAAAGACCATCCCGATCCTTCTTCTGATCTCAACAGGATCGATGTCCGGATCATAAATATTTTTGCCTTCAAATACAACTTCACCCTCTACCCTGAATCCGTCGATGAGGTCATTCATCCTGTTCAGCAGCCTCAACAGTGTCGATTTGCCGCAGCCTGACGGGCCGATGAGAGCAGTGACCCTGTTTTTTTCAAAGTCCATGCTGATATCGGTGAGCGCCCTGAATTTCCCGTAATAAAAATCAACATTCCCGACCTTTATTATACAATTATTCTGAATTGTTACCATCTTCTATTCCTTCTCATATAACTCCTGATTATAATCGCGATCAGATCAACCCCCAAGACCAGAGCCACAAGCACCAATACCGTCCCGTACTGAATCGGCCTGGTCTGCTCAATATGTGTGCCCGCTGTCGCCAGAACATAGACGTGGTAGGGAAGCGCCATCACCTCATCAAAGATAGATGCGGGGAGTTTTGCCGTAAAGAATGCCGCCGCCGTGAACATGATCGGCGCTGTCTCACCCGCCGCCCGGCCGATACCCAGAATGGAACCTGTCAGAATTCCCGGCAGCGCATTCGGCAGGACAATCCTGAAAATCGTCTGCCACTTGGCTACACCGAGGGCCAGAGATGCCTCCCTGAATGTCTGCGGCACCGCCTTCAGCGCCTCTTCAGATGCCCCGATAATCGTCGGCAAAATTAAAAACCCAAGGGTCAATGCCCCCGAGAGGATACATGAACCGAACCGGAGAAAAACCACAAAAAGCCCAAGACCGAAAAGCCCAAAAACAATTGAGGGAACCCCGGCCAGGCAATTCACGCCAACCCGTATAATCCTTACAACTGGACCCTGTTTTGCGTACTCGCTAAGATAAACAGCCGACACCACCCCAAGCGGCAACGCTATGATAATCGCCCCTGACGTTAGATAAAAGGTCCCCAGGATTGCCGGCATAATGCCGCCCTTTGTCATGGAATCCCTCGGCGGAAGAGTAAGAAAATCCCAGCTAATCACGCCCACTCCATTTACAAATATATAAAAAAGGAATCCGCCAAGCGATACCGCTATGATCAAAGCGGACAGTCGGACAACCCCCAAAAACAGATTCTGCTTAAAATAGCGCCATTTCATATTTGAAATTGATTTCCCGTGTGATGGAGACCTTATAACCTCTTCTTCGGAAATCACCTGAATCGCACTCATAGCGTTGCAGAGCCTACCTCTTTAAATTTGGTTGAAATATAATCCGCAATCAGATTGAAAAAGAGTGTCATGAAAAAAAGTACAATTCCTGTCGCAAAAAGCGCGTGGTAATGGTCGCTCCTGAAGGGAGCCTCCCCCATTTCCGCCGCGATACTCGCCGGCATTGGCCTGACGGAATCAAAGATACTCTCCGGTATGGCGGCAGCCCCTCCGGCCACCATGAGAACAACCATTGTTTCGCCGATAGCCCTTGCCATCCCCAGTATAACGGCCGTCGAAATCCCGGAAAGCGCCGCCGGCACAATAACCTTCGCAATGGTTTCAAACCTTGTTGCCCCCAGGGCATAAGAAGCCTCTTTAAACTCCCGCGGTACAGAATAAAGGGCATCCTCCGAAATACTCGAAATCGTAGGAACAGCCATAATGGCCAATATAATTGAGACATTGACTATATTCAGACCTGTAGGCAGATCAAAGGTTTCCTGAAGCCATGGGGCCAAAACAACCATCCCGAAAAATCCGAGTACAACTGAAGGAATGCCCGCGAGGAGTTCAATTGCGGGTTTGAGGATTTCCTTCATCAAGGGATGTGCTATTTCAGAAATATAGATCGCCGAAAGAACGCCCAGCGGAACCGCTATCAATGAAGAAAAAAGTGTGACGATAATGGAACCGACAATGAGAGGCCATATACCAAAATCAGGAGGGTCATAAGTGGGATACCACTCGTTGCCGAAGATAAAATCCTTGACAGAAACCACCTTGAATATGGGCAACCCCTCTCTAAAGAGAAAAACAACGATAAGTCCCAGGATAAATATGGAAACCAGCGCGAAAAAGAAAAAAACATTCTTTATAATTATTTCTTTAAACTTTCTGGACATAGCAGAACCCGAAAAAGGGTAAAGGTACAAGGTTAAAGGTTAAAGGTGTAAGGGATTATTGCACACCTTTCACCTTTTACCTTCTTTAATATAACGGCACAAAACCTTCCTTTTTGACAATTTTCTGTCCTTTGGGGCTGACAACAAAATTGATGAAATCCGATACTGTTCCCTTTGGCCAGCCGTCAGTAAACATGAAAAGCGGCCTCGCAATGGGATACGTTCCAGATAAGGCAGTCTGGACGGAGGCCTCAATCCCATTCACCTTTATTGTCTTGACGCTCCTGTTCAGATATCCAAGCCCGATATAGCCAATGGCGTAACTGTTTTTAGATATGACCTGAACAATCGCTCCGTTGGATGCCTGCAGTTGAGCCCTGGGTGTAACTCTGGCCTTGTGAAGAACCTTCTTTTCCCAGACCTCATAGGTACCTGAACTGGTGTCCCTGGAAACCACAACAATCCGTTTGTCTTTCCCCCCAACCTCCTTCCAGTTTTTGATCTTTCCCTGATAAATGAGACTCATCTGCTCGATTGTCAAATCATTCACCGGATTGCCGGGATGAATGATCGGGACAATGGCGTCAATAGCCACACGATGGGGAACGGGATAGACCCCCTTTTCCATGGCAAGCTTTATCTCTTTACCCTTTATGAAACGCGAGGCATTGGCAATGTCCGTGGAGCCATCTATCAGGGCCTTAATCCCGTTGCCGGAACCACCACCGGACAGAGATATATTAACTCCGGGATGACTTTCCATATAGGTCTCGGCCGCTGCCTGGGCCACGGGAAGAACTGTTGTTGAACCCTTGATCACAATGGTCTCGCCCGTGTAGGCCGCACCCCAGCCCAACATCAAGCACATTAAACTCAATATCAAAACTCTCATCATTCTAAACATTTTTCTTTATCCTCCTTCATTTAATGGGGTGAAGAATACAGTACGAATGTTACGATTTGATTACAGGTTGGTGAAGATAGTGTGAAGATGCAGAGAAATGTTATTGAATGGATTTTGGTGGTGTTTCAGCGGTTGACATCCGTGAATTTATAGCCGACCCCCCTTACCGTGAGAATATACTCAGGCTTTTCTGTATCTTTTTCAATCTGTGCTCTCAGACGTCTGATATGAACATCCACAGTTCTGGGTTCCACGAAGGCATCATCACCCCACACATGGTTCAGAAGTTGATCCCTGGAGTAAACCCTTCCCGGATGCTGAGAGAAGAATTTCAGAAGCCTAAATTCTGTCGGGCTCAGATCAACTTTTTTATCATCAACTATAACTTCATAAGTATTGTAATCGATATGCAAACCTTTAAAGGTAAAAATTTCCTTTTCTTCTGTCTCTTCTTGTGATTCAAATCTCCTGAGCACCGCACGTACACGAGCTATCAGTTCTCTCACACTGAAAGGCTTGGTGATGTAATCATCAGCCCCCATCTCAAGACCCAGGATTTTGTCGATCTCTTCACCCTTTGCCGTGAGCATAATAATGGGCAAGGGGGCAGTCTCCGGATTTTTCCGAATCAATTTACAGACTTCCAACCCCTGAATCCCCGGAAGCATAAGATCAAGAATAACAAGGCGAGGTTTTTCTGACCCGACAAGCTCCAGTGCTTCCTCTCCATCATAGGCCTTCAGGATGGCAAACCCTTCCTTTTCAAGGTTATAGGCAATCAGGTCTACGATGTCTTTTTCATCATCAACAACCAGTATCTTCACGAAAATGCCTCCAACTTTCTCAACTCAATATCTCCATATTTTCCACAAGCCCACGATACCTTCCGCCAAACAGCCCCTCTCCAATTATATAGGCTCCACAGGCCGCCTCTTTTGCGATCTCTGATATTTTTTTTACTTTTACCACGGAGGCGTATTTATTCAATCTCTGTGTAAGCTCATCTTCTGTAAAATCATAGGTCGTCAGCCTGCCGGATATTATAATCTCTCTCGGATTGTGTATGGAAACAAGTATGGAGGCGACATCCTTTTCTATGCCCTCTCCCAAAAGGAGCATGGCATCTTCAAATCTTGACAGATCCTCCGGCTCAATATCTGTCTCTACAAAATCCCTTATCCCGTTCTGAAAAGCAATATCCTGAGTTACAGGCGGTTCTAATCTGATCGCGATCTCGGCATCCATCCCCCCGCATCCAATAAATCCCACACACCCATTTGTCCCGCCTATACCGTCAATAATCCTTCCGTTTTCCACAGCCATCACAGCCGTGAAACCATATCCCACCTCCACATAGACAAATGAGGTCTCATCAAAGGAAATGTTCAGCCGCTCCGATTGATCTTTTATACCCAACGCCACACAGCATACTTTATCGGCCGTCCCCATATCGAACTTGTTCCACTTCCTGTAAGGCGGAACAGTTTCGAAATCGACAACACCGGGGGTAAAGTAAACGGGCATTTCCTTTTCCTTCATCTCCAGGAGCACATTCTTTATCCCTTCATTCACGGCTACATGCGTGTCCAGAGGGATCATCTTTCCGATATCATCCTCCGTCATATCCTTTATGTTCTTTAAGGGTATTCCATACACTGACGGGCCGACGATAACATCCAGCGGCATCAATTCCTCCAGTTTCCTGATGAGTACACGGAGGTCTTTGAAAATATCCTCTGTCTTTATTGCCTCATCTACGATGACCTTCTGGTTATCTTCCATGCCAAAAAGGTCAAAACTGTATGTCCCAGGGTCTATTCCTACAACTCTCATTGAGCCATCTCCTTCAATGGACAGGCGGGGTCCGGCGCCGTCCAGCTTTCAGTTAAAGCAAATGTCCTCGACCTGCAGCCTCCACACTCATTCAGGTACGTGCATTTATTGCACGGATTTTCCCTCGTTGAAAAATCTCTGATTTTTTCAATTAACTCCGAATTTTGCATATTATCCCATATTTCACCAAGATCCTTTTCATTTACATTACCCATCACAACGGGGGCAAATGTGCACGGTTTCACGTCCCCGTTTGTCTCGATAAACATATAATCGCCGAAGATACAGCGGGAGACGTCCGGTACTATAATACCGTTCTCGGAATCGGGCACATAATCAATGCCATGTTCTTTTAAAAACGGCCTGAAGAACGGCTCATCAACGTATATATCCATATTGTATTCTTTTTGATTTTCAACGATGGAGAAGAAAAGCAATTCATACTCTTTCGCATTCAAAACGTATTTTTCGTAATCCTGGCAGGGTTTTAACCCTAAAAATGTAATTTTTCTGTATCCTATCTCTTCTGCAAACTTAAACAATTCACTAATTTGTTGATGGTTGTGTTTTCCGATGGTCACGGGACAGGAATCGAGAATGTTATGCCCGGTTGCAATTGCCACGGATTCTTTTAACCTTTCAAAACTTGCCCCCCTTCTGGTTTCTTCATAACTCTCTTTATCCGCCCCGTCTATGCTTATCATGAGATTCACATTCAGCTTCGCGAATCTTCCAGCTATTTCTTCATCAAGCAGCATTCCGTTGGTGATAAGATAGACCCTGATTTTGTTTTTGTGCATTATTTCGATGACTTCAAATAACAATTCACCACGCAGAAGCGGCTCTCCTCCTTCAATAATAATCCACCTGGGGGCAAGCGCTGGTATCTCTGCGGCTACTTTCAAAACGGTGTCCCTGTCAAGCTCTTCTTCAGCCATACCCCTGCAATGCAGGCAGTCGAGATTGCACTTGTTCGTAATCGCCCAATCAATCATATATGGACTGTTCATACTTTTCCTTGATAACCCCCTTCGATGGGAGGGATTAGGAGAGGGTGAAGATATCTAAAAAAGATGCTCCAGTAATTCCTTGAGATTGCTTATCCTGATCAGTTTCATCTTCGCTGCCGAAGATACATCTCGTGAGAGGGTCTTGGGAAGGATGCAGCGGTCAAACCCCATTCTTGCCGCCTCTTTGATCCTGGCTTCCATCTGACTTATCCCCCTCACCTCGCCCGTGAGGCCAATCTCGCCAAATACAACGGTGCCTGAATCTATCGGACGGTCAAGAAAACTGGAGGCAATCGAAGATACGATCCCTATATCTACGGCGGGTTCATCCACCTTCACTCCACCGGCAACGTTGATAAAAATATCGTGATTACCCATGTGAAGACCGCATATCTTATCCAGAACCGCAACCAGCAGAGACATCCTGTTGTGATCGACACCAATGGCGGTTCTTCTCGGCATACCCAGGTTCGTGGGACTCACCAGCGACTGAATCTCTATCAATATCGGCCTTGTCCCCTCGATACTTGGCACGACAACGGAACCGGCAGCGCCTTCAGGTCTTTCAGCTAAGAAAAACTCCGAAGGATTTGCTACTTCGTTCAGGCCGTTGTCTCTCATTTCGAAGACACCGATCTCATTGGTCGGTCCGTATCTGTTCTTGATGCCCCTTATAATCCGGTATGCGTGTCCTGAATCCCCCTCAAAGTAGAGGACGGTATCCACCATGTGTTCCAGCACCTTCGGGCCGGCGATAGCCCCATCCTTGGTAACATGACCGATAAGAAAGATGGGTATGCCTGTCTTTTTTGACAGGAGTATAAGCTGACCCGATGCTTCCCTCACCTGCCCCACGCTACCGGGGGCGGAAGAAAGCGCCGACGAATATACCGTCTGAATGGAATCGACGACCACGGCCTGTGGTTCTATTTCTTTTATATGTTTCAGTATGTTTTCGAGGTCTATCTCGACCAGCACCAGAAGATCTTTTGATGAAGCACCGATCCGCTTGCCTCTCAACTTAATCTGCCTTGCCGATTCTTCCCCGGTAATATAGAGAACTTTAAGACCTTTTTCAGCCAGTTTCTGTAAGACTTGAAGGAGAAGCGTTGACTTTCCGATTCCCGGATCACCACCGACAAGTATGGCAGAACCACCTACGATGCCCCCACCTAAAACCCTGTCCACCTCATCAATCCCGACCTTGAGCCTCTCCTTTTCATCCGCCTCAATGGAATCAATAGGCATTGGTGGTTCATTAAATTGAAGTTCAGCGGAGATGCCTGAACCGGAATCCCTTATTTCCTCCTCAACAAACCGGTTCCACTCGCCGCAGGAGGGACATTTACCCAGCCACTTCGGAGATTGATAACCGCAATTCTGACAGAAAAATGTGGTCTTTATCTTCTTCAATTTCGAATTCCTTTGCTGGCCGGAAGCATATCCTGCAAGTCGCGCCTTATAGACAGGATACTTCAATATATGTTCTTTTTACACTCCGGTCAATACCAATTACAGAACCAAAATATCTTGAGTAACAAAAAAAAATCTGATATGTTTTTATGATGTGAAAAAATAAGGAAAGGTATTATGTATGCATAATCCAAATTTTAGTTCAGGCCCCTGTAGCAAGAGACCTGGATGGAATCTTGATGTTTTAAAAGATGCCCCGGTCGGGCGTTCTCATCGCAGTGCTCTCGGCAAGGGAAAACTGGTAGAGGCGATCCATAAAAGCAGGAAGTTGTTGAAGGTTCCGGAAAATTATTTGCTTGGAATACTGCCTGGATCTGACACCGGCGCATTTGAAGCCGCTATGTGGATACTTCTCGGTCCTAAACCGGTAACTGCGCTTGTGTGGGAAAGCTTCAGCGCTGGTTGGGCTCGCGACATTAGAGATGAATTAAAACTCAACCCGATAATCCTTGAAGCGGATTACGGCAAAATTCCGGATCTGAAAAAGGTTAACTGGAAAGGCGACGTAGTCTTTGTTGCCAATGGAACCAGTAGCGGGGTTAAAATTCCGGACTGGGACTGGATTCCGTTGGACAGGGAAGGTTTATCGCTTTGCGATGCCACAAGTTGGGCATTTGCAATGGATATTGATTGGTCAAAGATCGATGTACTGACATATTCCTGGCAGAAATGCCTTGGTGGTGAAGCTGCTCACGGGGTGCTTGTTTTAGGTCCGAAGGCCGTTGAAAGGGCAGAGTCGTATGATCCTCCATGGCCGATGCCAAAAATCTTTCGGATAAAAAAGGGTGGCAAGGTTGACATATCTATCTTTGAAGGTAGCACCATAAATACACCTTCAATGCTTTGCGTTGAAGACTACCTTGATGTGCTCAACTGGGCCGGGGAGATAGGACTGGATGGTCTTATAAACAGAAGCAAATCTAATTTAAACGTCATTGAAGAATGGGTTGAAAAGACTGACTGGATTGATTTTCTGGCTGAATCCAGGGAGATCCGTTCGAACACTTCTGTCTGTCTTATAATTACAGATGAGAAGTTTAAATCACTACCAGGAACAGATCAGACAAATTTTATTAAGAGTGTTGCAGGTAAATTGAGCAAAGAAAATGTCGCTCATGACGTAAGTTCTTACAAGGATGCCCCTGCCGGATTTCGTTTCTGGTGCGGCCCGACTATTGAACCATCAGATATAAAGACAGCAATCGAGTCACTGGAAATGGCATACCTGGAAGAAACTGCCAAGTTGTAAAATGGGAGGAAAACACTAAATGCAAAAAGTTCTCGTAAGTGACACCCTGGCCAAGGAGGGAATAAAAATATTCAAAAATGCTCCCGGGATTGAGGTTGATGTCATGACAAACCTCACACCTGATGAGCTTAAGGGAATAATAAAGGATTATGATGGACTTGCCATAAGGAGTGCAACCAAAGTTACCAGAGAGTTAATAGATAAAGCGGACAACCTCAAGGTAATAGGAAGGGCCGGGATAGGCCTTGATAACGTTGATGTTAATACGGCAAGTAAGAGGGGCATCGTGGTAATGAATACCCCCGGTGGTAACACCATCACGACAGCAGAGCATGCCATATCGCTGATGCTCTCCCTCGCAAGGAATGTTCCCCAGGCCACGGCATCCGTAAAATCTAAAAAGTGGGAGAAGAAGAAATTCATGGGTACAGAGGTCTACAACAAGACCCTGGGAATTGTAGGTATTGGAAGGGTTGGCTCCATCGTGGCCAGCCGTGCATTGGGCTTAAAAATGAACGTGATCGCTTATGATCCCTTCATATCTCCCGACGTTGCAGAAAAGATGGGTATCACTCTCGTTACCTTAAATGAGCTTTTAGAAAGCTCAGATTTCATCTCCATACACGCTCCGATTACAAAGGAGACGAAGGGAATGATCAATGACACTACTTTTGCCGGGATGAAAGGCGGCGTTTTTATTATCAATTGTGCCAGGGGAGGAATTGTGAATGAAAAAGATCTTTATGATGCCCTCGTCTCCGGGAAAGTTGCCGGCGCTGCACTCGATGTTTTTGAAGAAGAACCTACCAAGAACTGGGATCTTGTCTCTCTCGACAATGTTATCTGTACGCCACATCTGGGTGCCTCAACGGATGAGGCCCAGAGAAATGTTGCCATAGCTATTGCCCAACAAATAGTCGAATATCTTATAGATGGGACAATAAAAAATGCCGTAAATTTCCCTTCAGTCAGTTCAGAAATACTCGCAATAATACGACCACATCTGATACTTGCTGAGAAGCTCGGAAAATTTGAGGCTCAGCTTGTCTCGGGAGGAATAAAAGAGGTTATTATAGAGTACAGCGGAGAGATTCTTAACTTCACAGTAGCACCAATCACTACAGCACTGTTAAAAGGGCTTTTAACGCCGCTGCTCAGTGAGAATATCAACTACATTAATGCACCTGTAATAGTGAAGGAGCGAGGCATAAATGTCATCGAATCGAAGAGCAGTAGTGTAAAGGATTACACCAGCATGATTTCCCTTACTATAAAAACGACCAGTGGAGAGAGTTATGCTGCAGGGACAATCTTTGGAAAGCAGGACCCGAGGATTGTGAGAATTGATAAATTCACCCTTGAGGCAATCCCGGAAGGTAACATGCTGGTGATGTATAATTACGACAAGCCGGGTGTCATAGGTAACATCGGTACAACCCTCGGGAAAAATAATGTCAATATCGCAAGGCTCCAGTTGAGCCGCGAGCAGGTAGATGAACAGGCACTCGTTGTCCTGAGTACAGACAGTATTGTATCTGAGAAAGTTATCAACAAGCTCAAAAACCTGCCCAATATTATTTCGGTAACTCAACTGGAAATATAAAAAATTTGCAAAACATATCATTAATCATAAAGCATCAATTGGAGGCATATTATGACGAATGTAGTTATTGTTGTTGGAACCCAATGGGGTGATGAAGGCAAAGGTAAGATTGTTGATCTGTACGCTGAAAGCGCAGATGTCATCGCAAGATTTCAGGGGGGGAACAACGCAGGCCACACCCTTGTGGTGAAAGGTGAACAGACAATCGTCCACCTGATACCCTCCGGGATACTTCATAACAATAAAATCTGTATCGTAGGGAATGGCGTAGTCTTAGATCCGAAGGTCATCATACAGGAGATTGATGATCTCAAAAGCCGAAATCTCTTTCCATCAAGCACAAAACTTTTCGTCAGCGAGAATGTGCACATCATCATGCCATATCACCGAAGGCTGGATATTGCCCGTGAGTCCCGGAAGGGCCGTAAAAAGATAGGGACCACCGGACGGGGGATTGGTCCCTGTTATGAAGATAAAATCACGCGGGTAGGTATAAGGCTTTGCGACCTCCTTGATGATAAAGTATTCCGGGAAAAATTGGAGAGAAATGTTGAGGAGAAAAACTTCTTCCTGACGGAGTTTTTCAAGGAGGAACCGGTTGACGAGCAGGCAATCTATGACGAATACAGAGAATACGCAGATCGTCTCAGACAATATACGGCAAATACTTCGATCATTATCAACAGAGAGATAGCGAAAGGGAGGAATATTCTCTTTGAGGGTGCCCAGGGGAGTCACCTTGATATAGATCATGGTACTTATCCCTTTGTTACATCTTCAAGCACCGTAGCCGGCAATGCCTGTTGCGGAAGCGGCATAGGGCCGACAAAAATTGACTCCATTGTGGGGATATGCAAGGCTTATACAACAAGAGTTGGTGGAGGGCCATTCGTCACGGAACTTACCGATGATACAGGAGACAGGATACAGAAAGTTGGAAGGGAATTTGGCGCCACCACCGGGAGAAAACGCCGCTGTGGCTGGCTTGATATCGTAATGGTCAGACAGTCAATCAGGGTCTCCGGCATTACCGGGATAGCCATGACAAAGCTTGATGTCCTGACCGGTATTGAAAAATTAAAAATCTGTGTCGGTTACAAGACCGACGGGGAAAAATTCACAGAGTCAGTCCCCTCAAACCTGCAGATATTATCACAATGTCAGCCTATTTATGAAGAGATGGAAGGATGGACTGAAGATATAAGCAAAGCCAGGAATATTCAGGAACTTCCCACTAATGCCAGAAAATATGTGGAAAAAGTGGAAGAACTTGCCGGAGTCAAAGTGTTTGTTGCTTCCGTGGGAGCTGGCAGGGAGGAAACGATCATCGTGAAAAATCCTTTTACAGATTAGTTTCTTATTGACAACTAACATAGCTTCCTGTTAAAAACTGCAGCCTCAATACGCATTTGATGGGCCGTTAGCTCAGCCCGGTAGAGCAGCGGACTTTTAATCCGTTGGTCAGGAGTTCGAATCTCCTACGGCCCACCAATGAAAATCAAGGGATTTACGGCAGTTAAGCCGTAAATCCCTTTTTTAGGGTTAACCCCATCCATTTCTTTCAAAAACTTACAACATGAATATTTTTGCTTTCCATGAGTGGTCTGAGTTGCGTAGAGATAGCAGCTCCCTTAACCTGAAAATTGACTGCGAAGTTATGAGATGCGATCCATACATGGAGAGAAGTTAACTGATTTAAGATTAAATCGACTGGCAAGTTATGTAGTCAGTTTAAATATGTTGTGAGTAAATTTTGAATTATGTTGTGACTCCTTATAATGTATTGTTATTAAATCAAATATCCATTTCCATACCCTTGGTGAATATCCCAATATATTTCAGGTGAATAGATGGGCTCGCAACATAAGGCAAGTTATGTTCACTTGGCTATTTGATAATTTTGTTACGTACAGTAAAGGTACATCTTGAATTTTGGCGAGTGGATATTTTCGCCCTTATATACTACTGTCTTCAATTTTTGTCCCCCTATTTCACCTAAGACTCACAGTTACCTTGCATTGAGGAATAAGGATTACTGGTTGCTATACGTAAGTGCGCTACGAAGGTGCATGAAAGATGAGGGTAGGCCCCTCGAAGTCGGTTTGCAGGAACTGGCTTCAAACCACCTTAAGCTGCATTGGTCAAGAGCCATTGTGGTGAGCGTTAAGGAAAAGGCAAGGCAAGACAAGACCTTGTCAGGTGAGGATCAAGGAGACGAATACAAGTGAACCGCTGATCACATGTCGAAAAGCTCAAGGCGATGTCAAAACCGAGGAGTTACGTAGTCTCGGGACGAGCTCAGATGATACCTGTAAAGAGGGTGTTTCACTACAAGATGGAATGGCGGAAAGATGTACTTTAGATTGATATTGATCCTCATTCTTGAAGGAAAAAATATCTGAAAAACATGTCATACCAGGGGATCGGATTCTCTGTATTTCCAAAGCAGCGTATTGAATATGGGATGAAAAGAGCGAAATTATGACAGTTTATTTGCCAGTCACTTAGGATTAGTCTGTCGAATAAGTTTTATTCTGCCGCGGAGTTGTAAGATAACGCTTATTCGTAACAATTGTAATGCAATCACAGAAAGAATTTGATATATAATAATCATGTTATTGCAATACCTGGAACCAGAAGGTTGCTATAACGAACAAACTTTAACGTGTAGCATCAGGGAAAATGATTTAATCAAATAAGTTAAGCATAGCGTTTCCCGAATCGGTCATTTGAAATCGTCCCCCTCTTGGGACCCTCGTCTTATAGACGAGGGCAGTTCAGTTTTAATAATTCTATGTTCGGAAATATGGACGAAATTAAATAAGAAGCAATATAGTACTGGGGAAATAATTTCGATGAAAGGATGATAAGATGAAAAACAAAATAGTTATTGGCATCTCTGTTTTGATTATCATAGTGATTGCGATTGTATCTCTCACTCAAAAACCCAGGGAAAAAGAAGAGATATCCGTGAGGCTGAGCTGGCTTATAAATGCCAACCAGGCAGGTTTTTTGACATCTGTTGCGAAGAGATTTTATACTGAAGAGGGGCTGAATGTGACCAACTATCCAGGTGGCATAGATTTCCCATCTATACAGCTGGTAGCTTCCGGGAGCGATGATTTTGGCGTTCAGTCAGGATCAGAAACTATGATCTCGGCCAGAGCAAACAATATCCCGGTAAAAGCGATAGCAATTTTGGACAAAAAGAGCCCCTATGTATATTTCTCGTTACGCGAAAAGAACATCACAAGCCCAAAAGATTTTGAAGGCAAAATTGTGGCAGTTTCCTATGGCAGACCTCTGGAGATAGTTTACAGAATATTGCTTCGTAAAGAGGGTGTTGATACAACAAAAATAGCAGAAGTAAAGAAAATTCCTTCTAATATTCCTCTCTTTGCAGGTGTATATGATGTCCAGCCGGGATATATAGCAGATTTGATATTTGCAGAGGAGGAAGCCCAAAAAGAAGGTATAGAACTCAACGTAATAAGACCTGCCGATTTCGGCATAAAATCTTATGGATATACTATATTTACTACAGATGAGATGATTCAGAAAAACCCTGAACTTGTTGAGCGATATCTCAGAGCGACCTTGAAGGGATGGAGATATGCTCTGGAAAACCCCGATGAATGCGTAAAATATGTCTTGGCTGAAAACAAGCTCCTGGAAGGGACACCACAATTGAAAGCACTAAGAGCGCGAAAAGAATTTATTTTACCCGAAGATTCGGATACGCCTCTGGGTTGGATGAAAAGAGAGGTATGGGAAGAGATGATGAACAAAATGCTTGAGCAAGGCATAATAGATAAGCCTGTAAATCTGGATGATGTGTATACCAACGAGTTTTTGAAAAAAATTTATGGAATAGAATAGAATCATTTTTATGACCCCAGCAATAAAATTGGAAAATATATCTAAGATCTATCCTTCAAAAACCGGCGACCTGCTTGTATTGAAAAAAATCGATGTTGATGTCGGCAAAGAAGAATTTGTTTCTATCATTGGCCCATCCGGATGCGGCAAAACAACCTTGCTAAAAATTATAGGCGGAATTTTGAAACCCACAACGGGACAGGTGTTAATAAATGACCAGGAAATTGAAAAAGCCCTTCAAGAAAGGAAAATAGGAATTGTATTCCAGAGTCCGGTTTTAATGAGATGGCGGACAGCAAAAGAGAACATTAACTTACCTTTAGAAATAATGGGTAAAAAAGCAGACATCACTTACTTGTTCGATTTGATAGGTCTGAAAGGATTTGAGGAAAGCTACCCCCGTCAGCTTTCCGGAGGCATGCAGGAAAGAGTCTCTATAGCCAGAGCGCTTGTGTTTGAGCCTTCGATACTGTTAATGGACGAGCCTTTTGGAGCATTGGATGAAATAACGCGACACAAGATGAACATGGAATTGGTCGATTTATGGCAGAGTGGCAAAACAAAACTATCGATGATAGTCTTTGTGACCCATAACATTGTTGAAGCTATACATTTATCGGACAGGATCATTGTTTTGACCAAAAGACCAGGAAAAATAAAAGCAATTGTGGACGTGAAACTGGAAAGACCAAGGAATATTGCTTTGAGAGATAGCAGGGAGTTTGTCAGCCTTAAAAAAGAACTTCGGGGACTGATTGAGGAATGAACAGAAAATATC
>Ga0209121_10003316_pt1 | contig 15679 bp, 14 predicted proteins | sample Cruoilmetagenom3_FD_187292 | JGI IMG/M metagenome (GOLD analysis project Ga0209121, IMG submission 187292) | Oil polluted marine microbial communities from Coal Oil Point, Santa Barbara, California, USA - Sample 3 (SPAdes) (version 2) | ecosystem: Environmental > Aquatic > Marine > Oil seeps ...
TGGCAGGGGCTGAGGGACTCGAACCCACGACCCTCGGTTTTGGAGACCGATGCTCTACCAACTGAGCTAAACCCCTAGGACCGCGCCTGTCGTATGCCAGAGGGAACGCGGACTCAAGAGGTAAATGCGAAACAATCCCGGTTTGAGCCAGGGGTGGCATTTGCATGCCATACCCCATTTTCTCATACGCATTGCTGGTCTATGAAACAGAGGTGAAGGAAATGGAGCCGTCGATTGAGCCCGAAAAAACCAAGCCTGAGAAAGAAGATTGCCGACAGTGCGTGGCTCAACCGAACGGTCGAACGGCTGTTGGCCGCCTATATCCGGTTCGCGTATCGCACGTCGCGCTGGCAGCGGGTCGGGTTTGAGGCCATGCACCAGGAACTGAAGAACGGCGAGCCGGTGATCGTCGTCCTTTGGCATCAAAGGCTGATGATGTCGCCCTATCTGTTTGACCCGTCTTTGGGGAAAATCTGTACGCTGACCTCGTCGGCGCGGGCCGGGCGGCTGGCCGGGCAGGTTCAGGCGTTATTCGGGTTTGAAACCATCGCCATGTCCAGCCACAAACGCCACGTTGCCCTGTCGCGCGAAGTGCTGGGGCGGATCAGGGACAGTTATTCGATCGGCATCGCCACAGACGGGCCGCGCGGGCCTGCGCACGTGGCCTCGACCGTGCCGCTGGTGTGGGCGCGGGCCTCGGGCAAGCGGGTTTTTGTGGTGTCGTTTTCAGCCCGCCGGGTGATCAGTTTCCCAACCTGGGACCGGATGATGCTGCCGGCCCCCTGGACACGCGGGGTTTTCATGTGCCGGGAGTGGGACCAGAAAGTGCCACGCAAACCTTCAGAGGAAGAAACCGAAAACCTGCGGGTCAAACTGGAAGTGGCGCTGAACGAAATCACCGACGCCACCGATCGGGCGGTCGGCAGGTCGCCGGAGCGATAAGAATTGGCGGCGTGATTGCATCGCCTGGCAAGGGGAAACGCACGGACTGGTGAACAAGTGTGTATTGCCGCGCGTCAATCGGAAGCTCAGGCTGTGTCCGGGGGCGAATTGCATTCGCCGATAATGGGCGATCGCGCCCGGATCAAGAAGGACGACCGAAAAATGATAAGAGTAAATCGCCTTGTTTTGGCTGCTGGCCTGGTTTGCGCCGCCACGGTTTTGGCTGCGGAACCCAGCGGCAATAGCGTCAGATCGGACACGGAATTCGAATCGAATTTCAAAGGGCCTGACGTTGATCCGGTGACCCGGAATCCACGGTTTTCAAACTGGCCCGGACTACCGGAACGCCAGGCTGGCCGGTCTTACAGCAAGCTTATCAACACGACATCGGGCGTGCGCGAGCGTAATGCTGAATCCGGTCGCCGATGAAGTCACTGCTGAAGTCACTGCCGAGGCAAATTCAGCGGCGTGTCAGGTATTGAACAGGAAGTGCAGGACATCGCCGTCCCGGACAACATAGCTTTTGCCCTCGGCCCGCATTTTACCGGCTTCCTTGGCGGGTTGTTCGCCGCCCAGGGATACAAAATCGTCATAGGCGATGGTTTCGGCGCGGATGAATCCGCGTTCGAAATCGCCGTGGATAACCCCGGCGGCCTGAGGTGCTGAAGTGCCTTGGCGAATGGTCCAGGCGCGGGCCTCTTTGGGTCCGACGGTGAAATAGGTTTCCAGGTGCAACAATTCGTAACCGGCGCGGATCAAACGGTCGAGCCCGGCTTCGGACAGGCCCATTTCGTCCAGGAACATCTGCGCCTCGTCCGGTTCCAACTGGCTGATTTCTTCTTCGATCTGGGCGCTGATGATCACGTGGGCATTGCCCTCGGACTTGGCCATTTCAGCCACTTTGGCAGAATATTCGTTACCCTCGGCGGCTTCGGACTCGCCTACATTGCAGACGTACAGCACCGGTTTGGCGGTTAACAACTGTAACAGCTTCCAGGCTTTTGCATCTTCCGGGTCGACCTTGACCATGCGGGCGGGTTTGCCGGTTTCCAGCATTTCAAGCGCCTGCTTCAAAAGCTGCTCTTGCTGAACCGCCTCTTTGTCACCGCCACGCACCTTGCGCACCAGGCCCTGCAAGCGTTTTTCGATGCTTTCCATGTCGGCCAGCATCAGTTCGGTTTCGATCGTGGCGGCATCCTCGACCGGATCGACACGGCCTTCAACATGGGTGACATCGCCGTCCTCGAAACAGCGCAGCACGTGGGCAATGGCGTCAACCTCGCGGATATTGGCGAGAAACTGGTTGCCCAGCCCTTCGCCTTTGCTTGCCCCCTTAACAAGGCCGGCAATGTCGACGAAGGTCATTCTGGTGGGAATGATCTGTTTTGACCCGGCAATTTCGGCCAGCCTGTCCAGCCGGGCGTCAGGCACCCCGACTTCGCCGACGTTGGGTTCAATGGTGCAGAATGGAAAATTCGCCGCCTGCGCCGCAGCGGTTTTTGTAAGCGCGTTAAACAGCGTGGACTTGCCGACGTTCGGCAGACCAACGATTCCCATTTTAAAACCCATTTCGGCCTCCGGTGCGGTGTCGCGCCGCTTCTATGCTGCCAATGCAACCGACGCAAGCTGGCATGGCCCACCCTCTTGTGGCTGTACCACCCAACGCCTGATTGGCGCAAAGCACTGGTTGTTTCCTTAAGAGTTTTACCTTCAGGAAAATGCGGTTAATACTGGGTGTCATACCTCGCCATTCCAGAATGACCTCACGAACAAGAGAGGTTTCTTCCAAAACTGGCATTGACACATACATCGTTTGCTTCAAGCAAACACAAGGGAATTACGGCGGTGAAAAATATACTGATGGCAGTCAGCCTGTTGCTTTGGGCGACAACTGCCGGGGCGCAGGATTGGGTAGTGGGGTTCGGTTACACTGAATTCTCAGAAAGTGACGCCGATGACAGCACCGTACTTTCGCTTGAGTATCACCACGAGCCATTTTTTACCCGCGCACGGTGGGAAATTGGGGCGGCATTTAGCCTGTCGGCACACACCGCCGGCGATGTGTTTGCCGGGATCGGTATTTCCGGCATCTACCAGTTGAATGATCGTTGGTTTCTGGAAGGCAGCGTGTTGCCGGGCCTGTATATTGAATCTTCTTTCGAGAATGACCTGGGCAGCGCCTTTGAAATTCGCTCGCTTCTGGGGCTTGGCTTTGCACTGAATTCCGGTGACCGGTTGTCACTGGCGATCACGCATAAGTCGAACGCCAGCACGTCCAGCATCAATCCCGGTGTCAATGCTGTTCAGGTACGCTGGCGTCGCCGGTTTTGAACCGGCTTTCGGTGCTTTCGGCCTGTCTCCAGTCGGCAAACGCCATGAATCGCTGTTCGTGGGATTGATTTCCCATGCAACTTTCTGCACATCGGGACACACATGAAGGATAAAGGAACGCCGATGACACGTATCGACGCCAAATTCGAAGAGCTTAGGGCCAAAGGGCAAAAAGCGTTTGTATCCTATGTCATGGCCGGTGACCCGAATTACGAGACCTCTCTGGAGCTGGTCAAAGGTTTGCCGTCTGCCGGTGTGGACATCATCGAACTTGGCCTGCCCTTTACCGACCCGATGGCCGATGGGCCAACGATCCAACTGGCCGGACAACGGGCGCTGGGCGCGGGTATGACGCTGGACAAAACGCTGGCACTGGCGGCGGCGTTCCGCGAGAATGACGATACCACGCCGATTGTGCTGATGGGTTATTACAATCCGATCTACAATCAGGGTGTCGACACTTTTCTGGCCAAGGCAAAAGACGCCGGCATTGATGGGCTGATTGTCGTCGATCTGCCACCCGAAGAAGACGACGAGCTGTGCTTGCCCGCGCAGGCCGCCGGGCTGAACTTTATCCGCTTGGCCACGCCGACGACAGATGACAAACGCCTGCCAAAGGTGCTGCAAAACACATCTGGCTTTGTCTATTACGTGTCGATCACCGGCATCACCGGTTCCGCCGAGGCGGATGCCGGCGATGTGGCTCCGGAAGTGGCGCGGATCAAGGCGGGCACCGACCTGCCGGTGATTGTCGGCTTTGGCATCAACACGCCGGAAAAGTCCCGCACCATTTCCGGCATCGCCGATGGGGCCGTGGTGGGTTCGGCCATTGTTGCCCAGATCGGTGCCGGCAAACCGGTTGGTGAGGTGCTGGACTTTGTGCGCAGCCTGACCGACGGGGCGCATTCAGCCTGAACCGCCGCTACTCCAACACCCGGTCCCTTGGCGGCTCGGCATTGCGCTGATGATCCATGAAGGCGCGCAACTCGGCCAGCACCGGCAGGATATCAAGCAACTTCTGCGTGTCGAACCCCGCCGCCAGCGTGGCAAAATCCGGCTCCATCGCGGCAACGGTATCATTGCGCAACGCCCGTCCCGCATCCGTTAGCCAGACGCATTTCGACCGCCGGTCGTTGGGATTTGGCCGCACATCCACCAGCCCGCGTTTGTGCAACGCCGCCACCGTATGCGTGACCGAGGTCTTGGGCAGCTGAAAGGCGCGCGCCATTTCCACCGGCGTGCGCCCGTCCGCCACCCGCATCAGGTGATTGAGCACCGTGAAATGCGCGGCGATCAGCCCCTTGGGCAGCCGCGCCTCAAGCAAAGAACGCGACAGTTGGTCAATGATCCCGATCTCGGTGAACACGCCAAAGAACAGCGCCCGCTCGTCTTGCTGCATCAGCTACTCCGCAGTTTCGCCTCCAGCGGCCAGCGTGGCGACGCGGGGGTTTCCGGACCATAGCCCAACCTTCCCAGCATTTGAACCGTATGACCGGATTCACCCAGCAGATCATGCGCGCTGGCATAATGCGCCGCCATCTCGGGGTATTCCTGAAGACACTGGCTGACCGGATGCAGGTCCAGCCCCAACCGCGTCGCGGCCAGGTTCAACCGCAGCCAGCGCCCGCCTGTGGCGATCTGGTCGGCGCGGCTGTTGCCGGGCGTGGTCAGCACGGCGTAGGCGGGCGTTGCGGCCAGCAACTTGCGATACATGTCCACGCCTTGTTTGTACCCGGCGCTTGAAGGGTCATTCTGATCCTCGCGGTTCAGCATTCCCGCCAGCATCAGGCTTTCCAGAAACGGCCCACCCAAAGCGATGCCATCGGGGTTGGCGTTGATCTCGGCCTTGCCCAACCGCATCAGGTCGATGCTCTCCATGCGTGTGCGCGGCGTTTGCCATTCGACCAGCCATGCCTCTGTGGTCAACGTGCGCAAAGCCTTGACCGTTGGGGTGTCGGTATAGATCGCGGCAAACGACGCCAGCGCGTCGGCCTTGGCAACCTCGACCGGCGTGGCGGAAAACGGTTGCTTGCAGGACCGCCGTTGCATCATCGCCCCAGCCAGCGGGTCGGCGCTGGCACCGTCGGAAAACACTGCGCGCGCCACCGCGCCATCCGGCCCGTCCGGGTACAGCGTCACATCCGCGCGCAATCCGTCAAGCGAGGCGGCAATGGTCATCTGCTCCAGAAAACAGCCCAGCCCGATGGTGATCTGGCGGTCATGGGGATCGGTGTGCGGGATACGCCGGGATGTGTCGTGATACAGGCTCAGGGCGTTTTCGCCCTCAAGATCAACCTGCCACGGTTGCAGGTTATGGGGGTTGGGGACCAACAAAGCATAGGACAGCGCCCGTTTGCGCGGGTCGCCATACTGCCCTGCCGCCGTCCAGGGGGCCAGGGCCTTGGTGGGTGTGCGGGTGGTCAGAAAACCGGCCCCGGCGACCCCGGCCGCCAGAATTGTGCCGCCACCGATCAATGCGATGGCCTTGCGTCTTGAGAGGGTCATGTTGCTTCCTATCTGTGGTACGATATCGCACTATATGGTGCAATACGGAATTATTACAACCCACAATTCGAGATTTCACAAGCCACTTGGAAAAAATGCTCATCTGCCCTAGCCTTGGTCCCGCTCAAGTCGGCAGGCAGTGAGCGGAATCGGTGTGTGCCATGAATGTCTTTCACTTATGAGAGGTTGAAATGGCTGAAACCACACCAACGACAACCACCAGAAAACGCCGCGGGCGGGCCAATCCGCCGGTCACGCGCTCGACTGCGGACGCATTTTCGCTTGATCCTGCCTTCACCGGTCGGGCCGGGTTCGGGTTTCTTGACAGCGACCGGATGGATTTCATGCGCGCCCGCGTGCTGCAATTGCTGGGCGAATATGGCGTCATGGTGGTCCACCCGGCGGCCCATGCGGCCCTATTAAAGGCGGGTGCCACCGAAGGCGGCAGTGCCGGTCGTCTGCGCCTGCCTGCCGGGCTGGTGAACGAAGCCCTGGCGGCAACCCCGAAACAGCTTACCCTGGCTGGCAAGACCCGTGCCTTTGATATGCACCTGCCGCGCAGCGATGGTGGTTTCATCCTGCGCACCGGCACCGGCGGGCACGGCTATGTCGATCCGCGCGACGCCAGCTATCGCAACATGGATCTGGACGCCGTCAGCGATATCGTCGCCGTGGCCAACGATCTGGAACAGGTCGGGTTCATCGCCCACCCGTTTGTGCACGGCGTGCCAGAGGTGACGGCGGACATCCACAGCTATGCCCGCATTACCGCCAACACCCACAAACACACCTGGATGCAGCCCTACCAAAAGGAAAACGTTGAATACCTGATGAAGATCGCTGCCATCGCCGCCGGCGGCGAGGATCGCTTGCGCGCCCACCCCTCGACCAGCGTTATCACCTGTTCCTTTTCACCGCTCGAATTCAAATACATGGACACCGAAGTGATCATTCAGGCCGGCCAGTACGGCGTTCCGGTACACGCCTGTTCGCTACCCTCTGCCGGCGGCACAGCACCCTTGTCGGTGCCCGCCTCGGCGCTGATGGCGGTGGCCGAGATCATTGGCATGACCACGATGGCGCATGTGCTGGCACCGGGCACTGCGATGATCGCCACGCCGCTGATGTTTGCGCTGGACATGCGCACCGGCTCGGCGCTGCAATCGTCGGTCGAGGCAATGCAAGCGGCCAACATGGCTATCCAGATGGTCAAACAGGGCTTTGGTCTGGTCGCCCATACCTACGGCTCGGGCTCGGACACCCCGGACGTCGATCATCAGTCGATGGCGGAACGCGCGTTGCTGATGCAGAATATTGCATTGGCAGGGGCCGACATCCTTGGCGGGATCGGCCAGTTGGAATGTGCCACGGTGTTCAGCCCGGTTCAGGCGGTACTGGACAACGAGATTGGCGCGATGATGCGCCGGTTCATCCGCACGCCCGAGATTACCGGCGAAACCCTGAACTGGGACGAAATGTCGTCCATCAGGGTGGGCGGCCATTTCCTTGACAGCGACCACACCGTCAAAGGCTGCCGCGATCAGTTGATACCGCGCGTGTTCCAGCGCCAGGGGCGCGACGATTACGAGGCATCAGATCGGCGTGGTGCCTTCGAAGTGGCGCGCGACCGGGCGCTTGCCGCCATTGCCGCCGCGCCGCAAGAGGGCGTTCTCAGCCCCGAGCAGAACCGCGAGATTGCCGCATTGGCGGCAAAAGCCGATGAACATATCGTGCGGGTCTATCAGGGGGCGGTGCAGACGATCTGACAATCCGCCGTGACGAAATTTCTGCTTTCCCGTCTGTTTTGGTCATGTAGTGTGACCAAAACAGATGAAAGAGGCACGCCATGCCGGTGATCACCAATATCGACGACCTCAAGCGCATCTATAAACGCCGCGTGCCGCGCATGTTCTATGATTACGCCGAAAGCGGCAGCTGGACCGAACAGACATTTCGCGAAAACACGTCGGATTTCGACCAGATCCGCCTGCGTCAGCGCGTGGCCGTCGACATGACCGGGCGCAGCACCGCCGGGCAGATGATTGGTCAGGATGTGGCGATGCCGGTGGCGCTGGCTCCGGTCGGGCTTACCGGGATGCAGGATGCGGATGGTGAGATCAAGGCAGCCAGAGCGGCGGAAGAGTTCGGCGTGCCCTTTACCCTGTCGACCATGTCGATCTGTTCGATCGAAGACGTTGCCGAACACACGACCAAACCCTTTTGGTTTCAGGTCTACACCCTGAACGACGACGATTTCATGCGCCGCCTGTTCGACCGCGCCCGGGCGGCGGGCTGTTCTGCGATTGTGGTCACTGTGGATCTGCAACTGATGGGGCAACGCCACAAGGATATCAAGAACGGGCTGTCGGCCCCGCCAAAACTGACGCCGAAATCAATCGCCAACATGATGACCAAGGTATCCTGGGGGCTGGGGATGCTGGGAACCAAACGCCGGTTCTTTGGCAATATCGTCGGTCACGCCAAAGGGGTGGATGATCCCACCTCCCTGACCACCTGGACGGCAAATGCCTTTGATCAGTCCCTGGACTGGGCGCGAATTGCCAAGTTCAAGGAACTGTGGGGCGGCAAGATGATCATCAAGGGCATTCTTGACGCCGAGGATGCAAGGATGGCCGTCAAAGTGGGCGCAGATGCCATAATCGTATCAAACCACGGCGGGCGGCAACTGGATGGCGCGCTTAGTTCGATCCGTGCGCTGACACCGGTTCTGGACGCTGTGGGCGGCGACATCGAGGTGCATCTGGACAGCGGCATCCGTTCGGGTCAGGACGTGCTGAAGGCGCTGGCGATGGGGGCAACGGGCACCTATATCGGGCGCGCTTTTGTTTATGGGCTGGGGGCAATGGGGCAAAAGGGCGTGAGCACCGCGCTGGACGTGATCCACAAGGAACTGGACCTGACCATGGCGCTGTGCGGTGAACGTGACGTGGCCAATCTGGGTCGCCACAATCTGCTGATCCCGAAAGATTTCGAAGGCGTCTGGCAAGAGTGATTTTCGCGCGCTACTAATGGGCCATGCTTATATTCACGCCCCAATCCCTGGCTTTTATCGCCGTTCCAAAAACCGGGACAACCGCAGTTGAAATGGCGTTAAAACCCAAGGCGGATATTGTGTTCACCAAGCGGTTCAAGCACATGACCGCGCACAGGTTTCATAAGAAAATCGCGCCGTTCCTGCAAAGTGCGTTCAATCTGCGCCCGGATCGGTTTGCCGTGATGCGCGACCCGGAAGAGCAGATTCGCAGTTGGTACCGCTACCGGGCCCGCGACCGAAAACTGGACTCCGACGCCAGCACGGCCGGCCTGAGCTTTGATGATTTCGTGCTGGCCGTCATCACGCAAGACCCGCCGCCTTTTGCCGGGATAGGCAGCCAGTTCAACATGCTGGTCTCCAACCAAGGTGACGTGCTGGTGCATCATTTGTTTGCTTACGAACAACCGGTGCAGTTTCGCGCATTCCTGAATGACCGGTTCGGCCAGGAAATTGCTTTGAAGCAAAAGAATGTCTCGCCCGCCATTGACGCGCCACTTGATCCGGCGGTTCGCGAAAAACTGCGGGCGGCGCGGGCAGCGGAATTCGACCTTTATGCACGCCTGCAAGAGGCGGGTGGTCACCTGCGAACAGCAATCGGCTAATCCCCTTTCCAAGCCTGTCCGGTTGGTCTATACGCGCGTCTTCACGCGGGAATACAGCCTTGGAGGATTCCCGCCCTAACATTTGGAGACTTATCATGGCTAAAGAGATTCCTGATCTCGTAGCTCTGGAACGGACGGGGACAGGCAAGGGCGCCGCTCGTCAGACACGCCGCGAGGGCATGGTTCCGGGTATCGTATTTGGTGGCGAAACAGATCCGCTGCCGATCAAAATTCCGTTCAACGTATTGTTGAAGAAGTTGAAAGCCGGTCGGTTCAAGTCGACCCTGTTCAACCTCAAGGTTGAAGGCCATGACGATGTGCGGGTCATCTGCCGCGACGTTCAGCGCCATGTGGTCAAAGACCTGCCGACCCATCTGGACCTGATGCGCCTGCACCGCAACACCAAGGTCAACCTGTTCATTCACGTGGTCTTTGAAAACGAAGAAGAGTCACCGGGCCTGAAAAAGGGCGGCGTGCTGACTGTTGTGCGCCCCGAGGTAGAGCTGGTTGTCACCGCTCAGAACATCCCCGAACAGATCACCGTCGATCTGACCGGCCTGGAGGTTGGCGATTCGATAACCATTTCGTCGATCACCCTGCCTTCTGGCGCGAAGCCGACGATCGACCGAGATTTTGTGATCGCCACTCTTTCTGCCCCATCCAGCCTGCGTTCGGCTGACGAGGAGGAAGAGGCCGACACAGATGTCGAAGTGGCAACCGTGGCCGAAACCGAAGCAGAAGCCGAATAATAGGCCCTCTGCCGGGAAGACTATGAAACGGGGCCCGGCTGAGGCCCCGTTTTTTTTCGTGCAAATTTGTTCCGTGCAAAAGCGACGATTGAAATTCCCCTTGTGAATTGACTCGTCAAGTTGCGATGCCGATCAGAACAATCCCTGCCGCCACAACCACTGCCGCCAACAGGCGATTGCCTTTCGGACCTTCTGCGAACCACAAGACGCCGATCATTGCCGCGAAGATCACGGATGTTTCACGCAATGCTGACACGACACCCAAAGGTGCCAGTGTTTTTGCATAAAGCACCAGACCATAGGCGGTGCCCGATATGACCCCTCCCAGAAAACCAAGCATCACAACACGTAAAGGCACAGCGCGTAAACGCTCCAACCGGGTTGAGAATATGTAGATGGCGACGATCAGTTCCAAAATGAACAGCCAGCCGACATATCCCAGGGCGTTGGTCGACAGACGCACGCCAACCCCGTCGACCAGAGAATAGGAGGCGACCATAACCGCACAGGCCAGCGCCGCCAGCAGGCCGGACATCGGCAAGGCACCGGCAAATACCCCCCGCGTCAGCACCATGATTCCGGCCGAAACGCATAGTATTCCACCCCAGGCAAGCGGCGGCAGGGTCTCGCCAATCCAGATCTGCGCGCCCAGAGCGATAAGCACCGGTGCCAGACCACGCGCGATTGGGTACATGACGCTAAGATCGCCAAGGCGATAGGCGACGTTCAGGAAATAGTAATAGCCCCAGTGGATCACCGTCGAGGCAACGATATACGGCCAGACTGCCCAGCCAGGCGAGGGCACCAATGCCACCACCGCCGCCCCCGGCACCACGTGACCCAGGGCGATCATGCCCAGAACGATGGTCTTGTCCCCGGCCCCTTTGACCACGGCGTTCCAGAACGCATGAAGCAGGGCCGCGCTTAGGACAATTGCGGCAATGCCTGCGCTCATGCTGCGCCGGACTTGGTGGCAGTGACGATGATTTCAAGCCCACGCCTCAGGTCGGCGCGCGCATCCGGGGTCTTGGGGTCGTCTTGGGCTTGGGTAGCACAGCTCATCAGTCCGGTTTTGCCTTTCATGACAGGATGCCCCGGATCAAACCCGGGGCTGCGGTGGCAGATGGCTTACGGTTTCTCCCCCCTGGCCAGTCGGGCGTTGATATCGTCGATCACCGCCGGCAGTTCCACCAGGCTGTCGATCACATAATGCGCGCCCGATTGTTCGAGTATCTTGCGGGTATGGGCCATGCGCCGGGCAATGTCTGCCTTGGACAAGGTCGCCTCTTCCTCCAGCGTGTTGATGTTCATGTAGTTGGAATAGCGTACCAGACCAACGCCCCAACACCCGGCATTCAGCGCCTCGCCGACCCCCGAAACAGTGTCATCACATTTCACGACCGATTTTACATCCGAGATGTTCATCAGATCAAGGTTCCTGAACACCATATGCGGGGCCGGGCGGGCACCGTTGACCACCTCGTCGCCGGCCACGGTTGCGTCGGGTGTCACGCCCTGCGCGATCACGTCCTTCAGCAGCACATCGACCATTACACGGGTAAAGCCGGTCGAAACACCGATTTTGATGCCCTGCGCCTGAAGATTATTGCAGACCTCTTTGATGCCGGGCAAAAGCGCGGTGTATTTCGGCAGACACGCCAATTGTGCGGGCACGAATTCGGCAAACATCGCGTCTACATCGTCTTGGGTCGGTGGGGCACCCTTGATTGCCTCCCAACGGGCCGCAATTACCGGATCTTCGGTCAGCTTCTTGATGTGGATGTCCTTGCGCAGACCCATCGGGCCGCGCGCCTCTTCCATTGAGATTTCAACGCCTTGCGACTTGAAAACCTCAACAAACACCACGGCGGGCGCGATCACATAGGCATCAGCCAATGTGCCGCTCCAGTCCAGCACGGCGGCCTTGATCTTGCCCTGATAGGTGCGGGTATACTTGTAGTCGGCAAAATTGCTCATCTGATCGTTCCTTTTTTTACTGAAACAGGGATTGATTATGTCTCGCGGCACTCAGTCCGCCAGTCTTTCGCGTTCTTTCAATGCAGCCTCTGGCGGTGCGGCGCTGGTCACACCCATATCGGCCAGGCATTCACCGGCAGCGGTCACAACCCGGGACATGATGTATTCATCCATTTGCCCGATACAGCCGATGCGGAAGGATTCAACCACGGTCAGCTTGCCGGGGTAGATGATAAAGCCCCTGGCTTTCATCAATTCATAAAAGCGATCAAAGACGAAACTGGGGTCCGCCGGACAAAAGAAAGTAACGATAACAGGTGATTGCCAGCGGTCCTTCAGAAGAGTTTCAAACCCCAGCTGGCGCATGCCAGCCACCACCACGTCGCGATTGCGGGCGTATCTTGCACCGCGCCCGGCAACACCGCCTTCGGCCTCGTGGCTGCGCAACGCCTGAAGGAATGCCGCGACCGCATGGGTCGGCGGGGTGAACCGCCATTGCCCGGTTTTGTTCATATGCGCCCATTGCGCATACACGTCCAAGGCCAGCGAATGACTGTTGCCTTTGGCGGCTTCCAGCTCAGACTTGAGGGCGATGACAAAACCGAAACCGGGCACGCCTTCGATACATTTGTTAGCCGAGGAAACCATCGCCTCATAGCGGATCTGCGCGACTTCAAGCGGCACCGCTCCAAAGGCCGACATGGAATCGATCAGCAGTTTGCGGCCAGCTGCGTAGGTCGCCTGTGAAATCTCATTCACAGGATTCAGGATGCCCGAACTCGTCTCGCAATGAATTGCCACGACGTGCGTGATCGCGGGGTCATCTGCCAGAATTTGCGCCACCTCAACACCGCGCGGCGGCAGGTAATCACCCTTGTCCAGCACAACCACATCGCGCCCCAGATAGCGCATGGTTTCAGCCGATCGCAGACCATAGGCCCCATTGGCCAGCACCAGCGCCTTTCCGTCACGGGGGATGAAAGACCCCAGCATCGCCTCGACCGCAAAGGAACCGCTGCCTTGCATCGGAACACAGTCGAAATCACTTGCCCCCTGGCCCAGCATCGCCAGCAGGCGGGTGCGCATGTCGCGTGTCATCGCCCGGAAATCCGCATCCCAACTGCCCCAATCGCGCAGCATCGCCTGTTTGGTGGCCGCTGATGTAGTCAGAGGGCCAGGGGTCAGAAGAAAGGGTTCACCCAAAGCCGGCGCGGGAATTCTGTTGGCTGTCATGACGAAGATCCTCGACCAGATGCGCGATATGGCTTCTTCCTCTTGCCTCATTCGGGTGCATATGTGAAATTGTTAATATCAATCCATCCATAGGCTCAGGTTATATATCCGGCAAATGCGCCACAGTCAGTTGAAAGCCTTTCACCATGTTGCCCTGTTGGGGGGGTTTTCCCGTGCGGCCGAGGCCCTGCACCTGACCCAGCCGGCGATTTCCGAACAGGTGCGCAAGCTGGAACAGGATCACGACATCCTGCTGTTCACCAGGCAGCACAAGCGGGTCGCCCTGACGCCGCAGGGTGAGGGTCTGTTTCATCTGACAAAGCAGTATTTTGGCACCGAGGCGCAGATCGGTGAGTTCCTCAGCGAAGCACGCAGCGCGGTGGACGGCACCCTGCGGATCATTGCCGATTCAGCGCATCACATGACCGGCATCCTGACGCGGTTTCGCACGCGTTATCCGAATGTGGTGGTATCGCTGCGCACCGGGAATACGGGTGAGGTTCTGAAGGCGCTGCGCAGCTACGACGCGGAAATCGGCGTCGCCGGCAGCCTGTCACCGGGGCGCGACATGGATACTGTCGCCCTGGGGGCGACTGAAATCATCGGTTTTGCCGCGCGTGACCTGCTGCCGGCGGGCACCCATTGCCTGTCCCTGAATGAACTGGAGAACTGGCCCCTGATATTTCGCGAGGTTGGTTCGAAAACCCGACAGAAACTTGCGGACGAGGCCCGCAAGCAAGGTGTGATCCTGACCCCTTCGATTGAGGCAGAAGGGCGCGAAACCGTGCGCGAACTGGTCGCCTCGGGGGCTGGGATCGGCTTTGTGTCACGGGCGGAATTTGGTCATGATAACCGACTGGTGAAAGTTGCGCTGAGCGATATCGACATTTCCATGAGCGAGACAATCGCCTGCCTGAGCCAGCGCCGCGAGGTCAAGGTGATCCGCGCATTCATGGAAATTGCCGGCGCAAAGGCGCAGGTTTTCTAAGCATCCTGGCCACTGAAGATACCGCCGAACCCTGGTCTTATTCTGCCGCCGCGGCATCGCGGTCCTTGTCCATCGTTTCGATCAGCCGCGTTTCCAGAAGTTGCCCACCCCGGTACAGGATCGGGTAACAAACCGAGGCCACATGCGAATTGATTTCGCGCAGCACACGCAGCATTTCCAGATGAATATCACTGCTGTCAAAGCTGGTTCTGGACCCATCGGACAGGCGTCGCAGGTGTTTTTTTCGGCTGGAACGCGCCAGCCGTGTCATCTCGTTCTTTTCTTCAAGCAACAACCGCGCACTTTCCAGATCGTCGGACACCAGCACATTCGAGGCAAGCCCCATATTGGCGACCATCCTTTCGTGCATTTCTATCAGCTCCTGCCGCCCGGCTTTCGAAAACCTGACACGCTGGCGGGATTTCTCGCGGGCCAGCGGCAACAACAGTTTAACCACCAGATCGCCCGATGCCTCGAGCGCAATGGCGTATTCGGTCAATTCACGCGCCCGTTTGAAATCCTGTTTGTTCATCTTGTCAGCCGGCATCGCCGCGACATAAAGGCGGACATCGTCCAATGCAGTGTTCAGCACATTGTCCCGATTTGTCAGGATCTGCGCGCGTTCTTTGTCATATTCGCGAAACAACTCCATCAGCGGAGCGGTCATGGATTCCACGACCTGCTCCATCCGCAACACTTCGCGTTTGAGGTTGGCCAGGGCCAGCGACGGCACGTTCAGCGCACTTTCATCCAGCACGCTGATATGTTCATGCGGCGTCTCGGCCTCGGGTGTGCTTGTGTCCGGAAGCAACCGCGCAACCGGCCCCTCCAGCGCCTTGCAAAACGGCAGCGCCAGCAGCAACAGCAGGTTGAACGCCATATGCAGGTTGATTAGCGACTGTGCGCCGTCACCCCAGCCGACCCAGGCCAGAAGCGCGGTTTTGTTGACAATCACCAGAAGCAATATTGCCCCGATGCCGCGCAGCAGCAAGTTGGCAAGCGGTACCCGCCGCGCCACCGGTGACAGGCTTCGCCCCAGCCAGATCGGGATGATTGCGCTGCCCAGATTGGCCCCCAATATCAGCGATACCCCCGCCCCGACCGGCAGCGCGTCAATCGACACCAGCGTGACGCACATCAAAATCACCGCCACCGATGAATGCATGGCCCAGGCCAGAAGCGCGCCAATCAAAAAGGCGGCAACAAAGTCAGTTTCCAGAAACCCGGAAATCGACGGCAAAAATGCCGAGTCCCGGATCGGGTCCATGGTTTCACGCAAGAACCGCAGCGAAATCAG
>Ga0209121_10003317_pt1 | contig 15676 bp, 10 predicted proteins | sample Cruoilmetagenom3_FD_187292 | JGI IMG/M metagenome (GOLD analysis project Ga0209121, IMG submission 187292) | Oil polluted marine microbial communities from Coal Oil Point, Santa Barbara, California, USA - Sample 3 (SPAdes) (version 2) | ecosystem: Environmental > Aquatic > Marine > Oil seeps ...
ATCTGGCGTCTCATGGAGAATTGTAACCAGCTCAAACTCGGCCTTTCTGTCCTGAATCACAATGTCACAGAGAAAAAACAAGGCAGAAAGGCCGCAGAAGAAAATCCGTTCCACTCTGAAGTCAATACACCTGAGATTTCCGTTAAATCTATATTTAAAAAGCAACTCCAGGAAAAAGACACGGAAATATTAGAACTCAAGAAGAATCTGGCCGGGTACTCCCGGGAGTTGGCTGAGTTGAGACAACGGCCACTTCGAGAAGCAGCACTGAAACGCGAAGCAAAGAAGCTTGCCTACGAACTTGAACAGGCAAATACAAAAATTACTGAACATGAAAAACTGATTGAATCATATATGCAAGTCAAGGATGAAAAACAGTCCGTAGTGCCGAACACATGGCCTGACAAAGAAGAAAATCCACAGGCTGGTAACGTGTTCACTCTCGTCCGCCCTGAGGATGCCAAGGGAGACTGCAGTCACTGCACAGAACAGAAAAAATGCCTATGTCCTCTGGAGGGCATGCGTGTAGCTGTGATAGGAGGCCTTGATCGCTTGGAACCCGAATACCGTAAAACCATCCATGACTTGGGCGCTGACTTCATCTTCCATAACGGAAACTGCTCCAATGGACAGCATGTTCTGAAAAACGTGGTCTGTAAGGCCAACATCGTTTTGTTTATCACCAGTATCAACAGCCACGGGGCCTTGAAAGTAGTAAAGGCGACGTGCAAGAAGACCGGGAAACAGTTCAATGTAGTGCGACATCCCAGTGCTAAATCTGTCTACAAAACCCTTTCGAAATTCCTTGTTTGATATTCGATATTCATGAGCCAAAGATGAACGTCGAACATCGAACGTCCAACGTCGAATGAAAAACAAATATCCAATACCGAACATTCAACAGCTATTTCTGTTTCTTTTCAGCCGTTTTGATACTCGTAACGAACATCTCGGAAATTCTACAACTCATTGAATTTACAGAAGGTTATTGAGGTTTGGATTTTCCCCATTCAACATTCGATGTTGGATGTTCGATGTTCATTAGTCCATCCGGTGCAAAAATAACTTAGCACTTATGAATTAACCATTACGGTCCTTGCCACAGTAAACACATGGACCTCTTTTGCTCCTGCCCTTTTTAGGGCCTTGGCACAGGCCTTGACAGTAGCTCCGGTTGTATAGACATCATCGAGAAGGAGTATTATTTCCACACCTTCCGGCAGAGGACTGGCGGTCTCAAAGGCATTTCTCACATTTCTGTGCCTTTCTTTCATTGAAAGCTCTGTCTGGGGTTTAGTATTCAATGTCCTGGTAAGAATATCCATTCCCAGCGGAATATGAGGAAAAATCGTCCCGGCAAGCCGGAGGGACTGGTTGAAGCCCCTTTTTCTCAGACGTTTCGAGTGTAACGGCACAGGAATTACCATGTCCGGCTTTAAATGATCCAACAACGCATGCTCCATGGCCAGGGAGGAAAGGGCCCTTAGAGCATATCCGTCATCGTTGTATTTAATCCTGTGAATGAGGGTCCTAACAGACCTATGGTACTGAAATACCGAGCGGGCGGTGTTAAAGGATGGAGGATCCTTTATGCACTGTCCACATGTGTGGCCAGTGCCCCGCGGACAGTGAAACGGCCGGCCGCAGACAGTGCAAACCGGAGGTTCTATGAGCCTTATGGACTCAAGACAGTCGTGACACAGACGGTCTCCTGCCGGGGCAGAAAGCCGGGCCTGGCAAGCGGCACAGCATGGCGGAAAAAGGATGTCCCTTATGACAAGGGTGAGCCTGGCAAAGGACCACTGCATTTGACAGATATATTTACACCTAAGTTGAGCGATTAGCTGTTAGCCATTAGCGTTTAGCCTTGAAAAATCAAGGTATTATGTTAATTAGAAATAACACCTAATGGGTGAGGGTTTGTAATAGTAAAACATCCTGCTTGTCAGGGCGACAGACCGATAACCATTAAACTAATAGCTAACCGCTAAAAGCTAATCGCTCAATTTAGTTTACATGGACTCAACAATAGATAAGGCAAACTCCGAGCACTTTACTTCGGTTGCACCCTCGATCTGTCTTGCCAGGTCATAGGTCACCCTCTTTTTGGCAATGGCTGCCTCAAGGGCACTGTGAATTTTTTCCATGGCGTCTTTCCATCCGAGATATTCGAGCATCATGGCACCCGACAGGATAAGCGAGCCGGGGTTGACCTTGTCGAGCCCGGTATATTTGGGGGCCGTGCCGTGGGTTGCCTCAAAAAGGGCATAGCCATCACCGATATTCGCGCCGGGCGCCATGCCAAGTCCTCCCACCTGGGCCGCACAGGCATCGGAAATGTAATCGCCGTTCAGGTTTGGCAGGGCCAGCACGCTGTATTCCCTTGGTCGCAAAAGGATTTGCTGGAACATGGCATCTGCAATGCGGTCCTTTATGACAATTTTGCCCTCCGGCTGTCTGCCATTGTAGTCATCCCACTGCTCCTGTTCGGTGATAGTTTCCTTTGGAAACTCTGTTTTTGCCAGCTCATAGCCCCAGTTTTTAAACGCCCCTTCTGTATACTTCATGATGTTGCCCTTGTGGACCAGGGTAACGCTGGACTTACCCGTATCAATGGCATGGCGTATAGCCTTTCTGACCAGGCGCTGGGTCCCGAAACGGCTGATGGGCTTTATTCCGATCCCTGAATCCGGCCTGATGTCCTGTCCCATTTCATCCTTTAGAAATCGAATGACCTTCCTGGCATCTTCGCTCCCCTCCTGCCACTCTATTCCTGCATACACGTCCTCGGTATTTTCGCGAAAGATGATCATATCCATGTCTTCCGGCCTCTTAACCGGGCTTGGAGTCCCCTTGAAGTACCGGACAGGCCTTACGCAGGCATATAGGTCCAGCTCCTGTCTCAAGGTGACATTAAGGCTCCTTATCCCTTCACCCACCGGGGTTGTAAGGGGCCCCTTGATTGCGACTACGTGCTCTTTGATGGCCTCCAGAGTCTCAGGCGGCAGCCATTTCCCGGTCTGCTGATATGCCTTTTCACCTGCGAAGATTTCCTTCCACAAGATCTTTTTCTTTCCTCCATAGGCCTTTTCCACTGCAGCATCCAGTACCAGCCTGGTTGCCTTCCAGATGTCAGGGCCTATACCATCACCTTCAATGCAGGGAATGATCGGCAAATCAGGCACAGAAATGGTGCCGTTGTCTTTAAGTATAATTTTCTCAGGAATATTACCCACAGGAAGTTCTCCTCTCGTTCATGTCGTACAACATTACAACAAGTGTAAGGCGTGTAAGGCTATATTAAAAAAATGACATAGTCAACGCAATATATGCCCATTCCGGCAGCAGGTCCTTTTGTTTGAGAGCATGATTTTATAAAACAGCCCCGTTCCGGGGATGCCCGCCTTAACGCTTGCCACATGACCCGACGGTAAACTTGACTTTACGCAGATCGGGCTCGCCTTTTATGAAAGCTCTCGTGTTGTTGAAGAAACGGGCGATTTCCTCGTTTATCATCTATTGTTCCCTTCTTTTTTCTTTGGGGAGCCCACGGCGCTGTCCTGTCGTAACATGACCAAATCGTCATCGAGACCATGGCGCAAAAGGTCGAGACGAGGCGAGACCGAAACTAAGAGCTCTGCTGACAAGTGCATAAGGTGAAACGGGAAGATGCTCGGGCTGACGAGCAAATCCTTTATCGCGGCAGAGCCGTTGGAGCGCGCGTGCAGAGAAGCCTCGATAAGCCAGGAGATGAGTCTGGGATCATCTATGGAGCGTGTGAGACCCTGACCGTAGACACCCTTTTCAGTCGTCTCGTTCAAAACGCCCCAATCGACAAAGGATCTTATAACGCGCCGCGCCGCTCTTGAGACCGTCTCTCGCTCTCCATATTGCTCGCGGACCCGCCGCTGGACGTGTGCAGCCGCAACCGTCCCCTGGAGACGCAGAAGCCGACCGGTGTTAGCGGCTACCGTCGCCCAGAAAGGATAGGCGGCCATAGCCATGCCCCAGTGAACGGCAATCTGGTCTTTGCGGGGGAGAGTTTTTAGCAACTCAAGTCCGTCGTCGCGAACGGCCTTCAGTTCGCCCGGCACATTGAGCCAAATCTTCATCAGGATAGTGATGGCCTTTTCTTTGTTGCCGCGTACAGCCTTTCCGCCGACGGAGACCTTATCCTTCAAAAGTTCCTGTAGCAAGCTGTTGACCGCACCCTTGTCATTTCCGGCCAATACCAGATTGGCAGTCTGCTGGAGCCATTCGAGACGGATGCGTTGGCTGAAACCAATCTGTTGCTGACGATTGTTCATGTTTCCCTCTCTGTCTGCATGTTACGCACAGGCAGGCGTTCAATTTGAATCAGAGGGACAATCAACTCTTCGATAGAGATTCCGCCGTGGCCAACGATGGTTTCTCCAGCGCGGATGAAGGCCTTTCGAGGTGGAGCCAGCAGGGCACAATAGTCATCCGGCAGACCAAACGACGGCCATTCTATGGCATCCGGAAAGCGTTCCTTAACCGCTGATCGCAAAAGATCGTCCGAATACACGCGAACGCGTTCGCCTCGTATATCTGCGACCGCACCTTCAGCTGGCCGCCCACAGCCTTTTGCCTCAACATTGCCATGGTCGGAACTCAAAAAAATCTGGAAGCCTTGATCAAGAAGAATGTCTATAAGGTCGGACATGAACCCCTGCATAGCCCACTGGCGCACTTGGTTGTGCATGCCGGCGGCACCCAGTTCCATGCCGTGCATAATCTTGTCGACCTTGTCGATTACGAGCCCCGCAACACGTATCTTCGGGTACGACAACAACTCTCGGACCTTGTCGATGTTACTGTCCCCAAGCCCCTTCGCGTAAGTTACTGCGTGCCCTGTTAATCCCTGATCCGCCCAGAACTGAGTCCACAGATATTGCTCCTTATTCGTGGTATTGATACTCGCGGGGAAGTAAATCGGCGGCTTACCGGCAAAGGCAGCCTGTCGGGACACTGACGTGATGGTCGGAATCCATGCAAACACGGCGCTTTCGCGGAAACGTAATTTGTGCCTTTGAGATTGCAGTACGTCACGTAAGACGATCCACTGGTCCAGAGCCAAACCATCCACCAGCAAAAACGCGACTTTCTGTTCGCGTGAGTCGCTGACTTTCCTGGCCAATGCCCTCGGGATGTGATGAAGCATTGCCGGTGGCACGGGAGGCTGGTTATGCAGACCGGCAAACCGGTCCTGAACCCACGTGAGGAATGCCGGATCAACTGATAAGCGAAGTGACTCGATACGTTCCCTTACATCACTCGACAATCCACTGCCCAGCTCGTGTTCGAGTACGCTAATTTCCGCATAGGCGTATCCAAAGCGGAACCAGTCAGTGTGCCTGGCATCCCCTGTGGGAATGGTGTCCCGGATCGTCTCGATCAACCGGTCCAGTCTGCGATGGCGATCTTTTGCCGGATCGGTCTGGATACCAACTTCAACCCAGGTCGAAGTCAAATCGTCGGCGTTCTCGTGAGACACTGAATGAAGCAGTCCTTCGATGAACAGGTTGTCGATGTAAACGCGGACGTCGTCGTGATCGAAGGGCAGGTCTAATGGGCCGGAGTATTGGAGTCCGTAAACTGCTTTGTCTTCCCTCACTGTCCTTGGCTGTTCTATGGCAGCCATGCGATCCAAGAAGACCGGCCAACGCTCTTGCAGGAAAGCAAAGAAGGCCTCTCGGTCGGTAACGATTTTGTCGAGCGGCCACTCTTCGAACAGCCCGTTCTGCCTTAGCACCTGGATAAATCGTTGGTCGAGGATGGCAGGTATCCGCTGACCCCTGTAGTGACGGCGCAACAAGACACGCAGCAGATCGGACGGCTGCTTTATAAGCTCAGGTGCAATCTCGAATACGTGGCGCAGCGCGAATTCCTTTGTCGCATTATCACCCATGTTACTGGGCTTATGCTGGAACTGAGCACGAAAGAGAGCATCAAGGTCTCCACGATCCAAAGCAGCAACCACAGGGTAACTCAGATTGGGAAATATCTCCCCAAGGTTGAAGTATAGCCGGCGACCGGCTTGGAGTAGATCGTACGGCAGGGAACCGAGGTCGTTGGCTCCGGAGCGCAGCACAACTACCAGGTCTGTCTGTTCACCCCGGTCCCAGCGGGACCGGAACTTGGACTCATAGGCATAGCGGAAGGCGACGTGATCCTCGAAGGGGATCAGTTCGAAACCCCGCTCACGAATCCCGTGCAGAATATCTTCTTCCAGCAAGAGACCATCTGGGTCGGCTACCAGCGTCAAGCGGGCGACCTGGGGAGTGAACTCCTTCAGAACCTGGTCACGCCAGTTACTCATCAGCTACTCAAACCGCGAATAGACGCGAATAAACGCAAATTAATGAATATGGTCACTTCGCTCATTTGCATTCCCTTGCTTCCTGCAACACGACCTTCTTCCATTCGAGGTTAGAATGTTTGAAATTTAGGATCACTCCTGCTTCCAAGCCGGTGATTTTCAGATGGATTCATACCTGAGCCCCCAGTTTCAACTGATTAGCCCTAATGCCCTTCCGTGACCAATGCGCCCCAACGGACTGGATAAACTCGGGGCGTACCAGCTTAGCGCGCTGTTTGAGCCAATCTCCTTGGTCAAAACGCAAATAAATTCCTTCAGCAGGTTTATCGCATAGACGTGAAATGGGGAGCATTCTCTTGAGTTCTGACAGGGTGAAATGCCCTTTTTTAATGGCAGGTATTCCAGAGATGCCGACATCCCGAAATACCGCATCACGTCTGGGGTATGATAAGAACTTCAAACTCTCTTTATCAAATATATCGAATCCCAAAAACCAATCCGGCAGTTGGTCATAGAAAATAGAATGCTGCGCATAACACCATTCCCCAAACAAAATATACCGGTCGGTGAGTTTTTCAAAAAGGATATCAGTCTTGGGAGCTAACCATTCGGACAGTTTTTCCCATTGTCCTGCACTTGGGAGATGCAAGTACGCCCCTCTATTCTGAGCGCGGATATTTCCCTCTACGTCAATGGAAATTCCAAGATTCGCACCATCAACCTTTTCTTCCACCACGAGTTCATGGCGCAGAAACATTTCCCGTTCGGACTCTGCCATCACCTTATCGTTCCTGATAACACTATCAGCGAGGACTGCCAGATGAGGCGTTCTGGGAAATTTGTGGAAATCGTTCGTCACTTGCCTATTTTTTCCTGGTACTTTGCTTTGACATAGTCAGAACACAGGAACTGGACTGTTATCCCTACTTCTTTCAAAGAATCCTTCCAGCCCCACCACTTGCTATCCGTTGCCTGTAGTACTGGCGGCTTTGCAGGATGGGCGTTTGCAACAGCGATGAATTTCCGGTCAGAGTTATCGAACCGGGTCAAACCGTCATGGTCGGGAAATTCAACATATGACTGGCCTTCTTTTGTGATTGTTACTCGGTCAACATTTGGAAATTTCCACCGATTGTCGTGAACCCATTTCATGAATTTATCCCCGACACCCGGTTGACCTCTTAGTGAAAGGTTGCTCCGGTATTCAGTAAATATTTCATCACCGTAATCGAGAACCAAACTGCCTTTTTTAACCACATGCTCGACTGCTTCCACGCAAGCCAGAACACAACCGGTCAAGTCTTGAGGTATTGTCGCCGGGTCGAGAGCGAGGTTGGCTGTTTTGGGCACATTAGTATCGACAAGGCATTTTTTCGGCAAACTCATTAGGATGCCTCCGATTTCTTTGTACTCTGCTGCATCCGCTTTTTCATCGCTGCCTTGGCCTGCGCTGTTATGTCTCCCATTTCATCGCCGAAAAAGTTTTCGGGCCAGTTCTGGATATTGCCAAAAATATCAATTTGGAGGGGCTCCAAGGTGGCAGGCGTTTTCGTAATATTGGCGAAGTATGCTGACACTTTTACTTTAGGAACGGTATCTTCGGCAATTCGCCTTTGTAATCGCCGTAAAAAGTGTTCCGAGTGAGTTTCTATAATTAGCTGAATATTCCTGTCCTTGCCGTTCTCTCTGGAATTAATAACATCAATCATCACATCAGCCAGCGCCGACTGAGCACTTGGGTGCAAATGAATTTCCGGCTGTTCCATCAAGATGATTGATCCTGGTGGAGCATAAAAACACTGAACCAAAACAGGAAGCACCTGAGAGATGCCAAAACCAACATCAGGGAGATCCACCCAATCCTTTGAGCCCTTGGTGCGCAGCTTAACTTCATAATCCTGCCGTTGCTTAGAAATAGCATTAACCTTAAATTCCTCAATCAGCCCCATGCGTTTGAGACTTTTTGCTACAATCTGTGCCAAGGGTTTTGTCGCTTTTCTATAACCGAAGCTGATTTTTCTTCCGTGTGATGCCAATATCGCGGCAACTGTATTCTCACCAGAGTATCCGACACTTGCAGGCGTAATACCTGGCCATGAATAGAGCCGATCTGTTTTTGTTCGCAGTGGACCGAGGTAAAATAGCGACTTAAACAATGTTTCATGTTGCAAGTTAAGATTTTGCACAAATTCAGCATTTTGGTGATACGCCACCACTTCGTCGGGGAATCCATAGAACCGCACAGGGGCCGCTCGATGCCACGGGTGTCCAGGGTTGCGCTTCAATGGATATTTTTCCGCTTCGACACGATACTGATGCTTTTTACCTGTAGTCCGTTCCATGCCAATTGAGAGGAGCATCTCACTATTCAGCGAAAGAATGTATTTCAATTGCTCAATACATATTTTCCGAGAGGAAACATCTTCCAAACCAACCGTTCCCTCAAATTCCATTTGATCTGCGATATAGCTTTTTTCCGATAACGCATCCTTAAATTTGAGTTTAGAGGAGAGATTCCACTCATACTTAAAAATAATCCGGTTCTTTAAATTACGCTGAAACACCATTTCCTGGTAGGAACCCAGTTGAACAGCTGAATGAATGTCGCCAGGGAAAAAAACAGCTTTTCGGTCAGGAGATTCTATCGTCTGTTTTAGCATCATCAGGAACTGTCCGATGCTGGACTTGCCGGAACTATTCGCCCCAAAGAATAAGGTGATGGGAGCCATGTCAATGATTCCGGTATCTTTCCATCCTTTAAAATTTTGAATTTGTAGTTGTTTAAACATTTCAGTTATCTCCTTCTCTCGTTACCGCCTGGTCGTACCACATAAGAAGTTTGGGATCTTCTTGAAGGATCTTGTCCGGAATCTTGCGGGCTACAGCGATGATGGTGGCGTAGTCGCGTTCCTGCCAGGCCTTCTTGAACCCGGCGCGGACAGCCTCGATGCGGAACACCTTCAGGCGTTTCTGCTTTGCTTCTCGGTACTCCTCGAATTCGCGCATCAAGGCCCGTTCGCGCAGCTTTTCCAGGTCACCGGCCTTGTTCGGGTCGGGGACGTACCAGCGGTCCTTGCCTTTGGCCTTGAGCGCCGGATCATCCTTGGCCAGGTTGCGCAGCTCCTTGAAGTTCGAGGAGAGGTAGCTGTGAATCTGGCTGGGCACATCTTCCTTACCGTCATAACGCAGGAAGTTCTGCTCCAACAGTTCAGAAAGCTCCAGGGCCTTTTCATGCTTCTGCCAGCCGCCGATCTTTTTCAAAAACTGCGAGTGGATATCCTGGAAGGTCTGCGGCTTCTTGGTCAATTGCTGTTTGAGCCACTGGATTGCGGATGCCTCGTCGGAGACGAAAAGCTGGAGCTGGAGTACATCCTTGACCGTCATGCGCTTCTTGTCATACTCGACTACTTGGTCAGGGAGGAAGAACATACCGTCGCGCTCGGAAAAGCGTCCCAATCCCTTGTAGAACTCGGCGGCGGACAAGGGAACCGTCACACCGCGCTGGACGTGGAAGGCCACCATGCGGTCAAAGAGCAAGTAGTTCTGACGTTCAGCGACGACCTCAGTCTGTCCATTCTTGGAGACAAACACCGGGAGTTGCTTCAGGTGCGTTCGGACGAAATCCCAGACGCCGTCTTCGGTGCCTGCAGCAAGTTTGAAGCGGTCCTCTAAGCCACCGTTGGGCTTGTAGGCGGTAATCGCCAAATCTTTGTTTACTGAGCCTCCAGCAGTTCTTTGAGTGTGCGTTTTTATCTTCTTATCCAATACCCTTACGTCAGCAATTACGAATCCTGCTTTCTGCAATGCTTCCTGAATTGCTGACCATACCGTATTTTGTGAATTATGAAATTCCACGGTCATCCAGCGACCGGGTTTGAGAGACGCGAAGTATTCCGAAAAGCACATATACATAAGCGTTTGATAATCAAGGAGCGTCTTCTGTTGGGTCTTGTTCGTAATCGCTTCGTCTTTACAGTTGGTTCTGATTTTTAAAAGTGATTCCCAAATAAAATTGAGCTCGGAATACATGATGTTTCCACCAAAGGGTGGATCAGTGAAAATGTAATCGACCTCGTTTATAACATGCTGTAATTGCGAAGCAGAAGCCGTCCGCAAAATCATGTTGTTAGTATGCGTTGATGCTTTTCTTGCAGCCTTCAAGGCCATCTTGAGCCGCTTTAAGATCAGAGTGAATGGGCTAAACTCCACTTGATTTGAGGGAATATATAGAGTTCCCCGTCTATGACCTGCAGTCGCCCCTCCTTCTCCAGCTTTGGGCCCACCAATTCTTGAAATAGCGATTTGGTGCTGTCTGGAAGCGCGCTGCATCACTCCAGTGACCAGCCACTTGCATTGAGGCGATTGGCATTCGGAGAGCAATTTGGCCAGAGTTAGCTGATTGCGCTTAGTGTAGAAATGATGTGTGTGTGTAATCCCAGCTCTGTCGTTGCGACGTGACTCATCTCCTTCAGGCATCCTTACAGATGGGAACCAATCGGGTGGGTTAATCGCGTTTATTCTGCCCAGGAGATCGAGATCCCATTGGTCCGGGAATTTGGTGTAGGTCTTTCCGGAGTACGTGTAGTTATAAAAAACTGGGACTTGTTTGGCTTGCTTTAACGGTTTGCCCAACACGAAGTCATGAAACGTAACAAAAGCGCGGTCAAGTGACCTCTTGGTTAGAGCCGAATTGCAGCTTGGGCAGCTGAACTCTGTGCGGACAACTCCTCTGTCCTGGTCAACTGCTGCATTCCAAAACACAACTTCACCCGCGCATTCTGGGCATACAAACACGTCGGACCACACAGCATAGTTAATGCGTCCTTTGCTTCCGCTTTCAGCGTGGCGCGTTTCGTACATCCACCCATACTCACGATCTACTTCTTTTAGGATGGTTTGAGCTTCGCGTTCGAATTCACTCGTATCTACTGGAACATTATAGTTGTATGCGATGAATGTAGCCGCTGGAGACAAATCGTTCAGAACAGCTTTTCGGGCTCCTATCTTAGAGAAAACCCTCCACACAGCCTTGCCATTCTCATCAATATCCTGTCGCGATATTTCGCCGTCCTTGCCTACCTTGTAACCAAGGGACTCAACTGCAGTTTTGTCGCCACACATTTGCGCAGCAACACCAGTCATCCCCGTTCCACAAAAACCATCGAGCACCACACCTCCTGGCTCGGTGTAGTGCAAGATATACCGCATGATCGCCTTGTGCGGCACCTTGGTGTGATAGGAGTGAGCATTGTAGATCGGGTCGTTCTTCCCCTCACTCACATCCGCCGCAAAAGGTTCCCGTCGATAGTCATCTGAGACCGGGTCATACGGCTTTCCATAGTGCTTGATGAAATCCTCGATAAACGGGTTCGGGCAAGCGGTGTAATACGGTGGATCGGACAGCGCCAGGATGTCCTCGTCCTCGCCAATCGGGAACCCTTCGATCTTGCGGAACTCCGGGTCCTTGAGTTTGTCGCGCAGTTTTTCCAGGAAATATTCCCGGCGCTTCTCGTCATTTTCAAAGGTCATACCGAGGCATTCGACGGGGCCGTCATCAACGACAAATTCTTCTTCAAAAAGTTTTCCTGAACCTTCCTTGCCGGGAACGAGTCTTGTTTTAAATAGTTGTTGCTGTTTGTCGCTCATATTGCAATCCCGTTTTGAACCGCTAATGGACGCGAATGAACGCCAATAAGAAATGGCAATAATTCGTGTCTATTCGTGTTCATTCGTGGTTCTCCTGCTTGGTTACTTGCCTTCTCCTTCAGCTTGTGCTTCCTCAATCAGCCTTCGCTCCCGCTCCAATTCCCGCCGCAGCTCCTCCTCAGTAGGCAGATAGAGCATGTATTTGGACGCAAAGAGCTGCTTGCTGTCGTTGAGTACGGAGTATCGGGCGATAGTTTTGTTTTTCTTTGCGCAAAGAATAAGACCGATGGTCGGATTGTCTCCCTCCGCAATGTATTTGTCATCGAACATCCGGACATAGCTATCCATTTGGCCGACATCCTGGTGCGCCAGCTCGCCGATCTTGAGGTCAATTAACAGGTAGCATTTCAGTATGCAGTTGTAGAAAACCAGATCAATATAAAAGTAGTCGTCGTCGAATTGCATGCGTTTCTGACGACCGACGAAAGCGAAACCTTTACCCAATTCAAGAAGAAATGACTGAAGATTGTCAATAATGGCTGCTTCAAGTCTGGACTCATGGAGTTGTTTCGATTCCGGCAATCCGAGGAAATCAAGAACATAGGGGTCCTTCATGGTATCGACGGGTTTTTTTATCTCATGTCCTTTCGTCGCCAAACCCAACACTCCTTCCTTATCCCGGCTTTTCAGAAGTCTGGCGAAAAGGAAAGTGTGAATCTGGCGTTGCAGGACCGGAACGCTCCAATCCTCTTTTTCGGCTTCAATTTCGTAGAACAACCGTTCATTCTTGTGCTCGACCTGGGTCAATGTTCGATAGTGCGACCAGCTGAGAACGGGAGAAAATCCCTGAATAGAGTCACTTTTTTCGATGGCCATGCCCATTTCGCCCAAAACATCACAAGGCTTGTGATGTTTTTTCAGAGCTGTTTTAGTTCTGGTCAATTCATCACAAGGCTTGTGGCGAATCACGGGCGCCCTGTTGGTATAGGTCTGATAGAACAGCCTGAAATATCGTAGATTCGTTACGGAAAAGCCTTTACCATACTGTTTCTTCAGTTTCATTGAGAGTTCGGCAAGAACTTGTTTCCCATATCCAGCTCGATCCTCACCCTTCTGAAGCTCCTGGACTATCTCCCGTCCAATGTGCCAGTAGGCAAGCACCATTTCGCTGTTAACGGTACGAACAACATTAGTTCTCGCCTGCTCCAGAATTATAATTACACGATCAAATAAACTACTGTCGCTCTGATTCGGTAATTCGTGTCCATTTGTGTCCATTCGTGGTTCCTATTCCAATACGATCCTTACCTTGCCGGGCTCCTTGCCCTTAGTGAGCTCGTCCAGGTATTCCTCGAACCGTTTTTTCATCTCCGCCGGGGTCGCTGGTGAACCGCCGGCCAGGAGCGCCGCGCGCATGTCAGCCGTCTTGACCGACACCTTTTCCAGTCCGGAGAGCACCTCCTGCAGGGCATGGATGAAATCCTGGTCCATGTCATCCGGCAGCACCCGCTTCTTGATGAAACCGTTGACCAGTTTCTTTGGCTCGGGTTTGAGCAGATCCAGGTTGCCCTTGGTCGTCGGATCTTCCAGGTTGGCCAGCATCGTCTGAGTCCAGTTGTCAACCAGTTTGTCCAGCTCACTGTCCAGGCCGTCGAGTATCGTCCCAGCAGGTACCGCGGGCGGCTCTGTTCCTGGCTTGTAGCTGCAGTGTGGGCAGACGGGCGAGGCGTCCAGGTCCTGCTCTGTGAGAACGAAACAACTCTTCAGACCCACCAGGCGGTTCTGAAAATCGCTCAGATGGTGGCATGGCATCAGGTCGATGGTGGAGAGCTTCTGCAATACTTTTTGTCGCTCTTCACCCATAAGCCCGATTTTGCGCTTATCCTCGTTCACACCCAACCGCGCCTTGATGTGCAACGCCAAATACGCCGAAATAAATTCGCGTTTAAGATTTGAAAGTTTTAGGTTCAAGGTTTGTCGCTCTGCACCTTGAACATTGAACCCTGAACTTTGAATTGCGGCGAGGACTTCAGTCCGAACCGCTTTCATCTTGCCTATCCACTCATGCTCTGACGGCAACACTGCCTCGGCAGTCGAAAGATATGAAGCGGTGGGACCCAGGTCCGTCACCAGTTCCTGAAGTGATTCGACCTCGTTCAGGGCCTTGAGCCCGTCGCGGTGGCCGCTGACCTCCTGTGCGTCATAGCGGAAGTTCTTGAGCTTGCCAGGTGACGAATAAGCCTGAAGCGATTCGAGAAACGACTTGGTTGTTTCCAGTTGCGAATTCCGAGTTACGAGTTCCGAGTCAGACAATAGCCTCTGACCCCAAAACGGCATGCCGGTTTGAATGTTCTGCTGAACGAGGACCAGATTTTCAACCGTATGCGTAATCGCCTTCTGGAGTTGTTGGACCGGTTCCTCTTTCCCTTGGGTAACGAGCCTGGCCATGCCGGGAGTAAGGCCCAACAGCTCGAACAGCGCCTTAAGTGCGGGCAGGTTCCAGTCTTTTGGCTGCTCGACGTGCTTGAACTGGACCAGATCTCCCACGTTGGTTCCGGCCAGTAGAGGCAGTCCGGTAGCGTCGAACTTCTTTCCGGGAATGGCCAGCACCAGATCGCCGGAATAAACCAGGGCAGCCAGCACGACAACGGTCCATTCGGGCTCGAGCCGCAGTGTCTGCGGAGCAAGGTATTCGATGTCAAGAACGTCCTGAATCAGCTCCGATCGATTGATCACCTGACCGCGACCTTTCTTTTTGAGCAGGTCGAGAATATGTTTGGCATATTTGGATCGATACGGGTCGAGCCGTTCGCCATCGAGCAACTCCAGACCGTCAAGAACGGCAATGGCCTGTTTGGTGCGGTTTTGGCCGGCAATGGCCCGCAGTGCGTCCTGCGCGGCCTGGGTCCGGTTCTCGCTGGTGATGAGCACCGAGAAACATGGATACTCCGGCGCTTGTTCCTGGAAATTTGTGGCCAGACAGATGCCTGCCACCGTGTTCACCAAGTCACGAAAATTGATCCGCTCGTGGGAGGCAATTCCGGACAAATCTCTTATTGATTTGCCTTTGGCCCATTCCCTTATGGATTTGCTGCGGCCCTGGTGGGTAATCTCGAATGCCGTGGTCATGTGCTTCTGCAGCCACTGCACCAGGTCCCGCAGGTAATTTGACGATTTGGATTCGTAGGTGAATTTGGCGTGTCCCGAAGAGGTTGATGCCAGATCGAGCGCCGCGGCGTAATTGTAGAGTGCGGTGCGGAACTCGTCATCCGTATTTGTCAGACGCAGGAAGACTTCGTCAGCCTTCTTCTCATCTTTGAAATGCGGCGTTTCGAAGGGTTGGATGAAATATAGATAGAAATCCCGCGGCGGGACGGCCGTGGATCGCTCGTTGGGCGCGCCGAAGAAAAGATACCCAAGACGCGCCGCCTTACGTTCCAACCACTCCAATTCATGCTGCCAGATCTTGTAGCCGGTGACGTAAGTCTGATCGGTGCACTCCATGACCCTTTTCAGGGCTTCATAGTAGTAGCGGTTGAGCTGGGAAAATTCGAGGCTTTCAGCGCGCTTTTCGATCAAGGCGTCGAAGTCATCGGTCTTTTTGAGGTCGAGATAGTACTGCCGGTTGTCTGGGTTGGAGGAGATGAACTGCCCGCTGACGGTCTTGTGGATTTCACGCAGAACGGTCTC
>Ga0209121_10003319_pt1 | contig 15670 bp, 15 predicted proteins | sample Cruoilmetagenom3_FD_187292 | JGI IMG/M metagenome (GOLD analysis project Ga0209121, IMG submission 187292) | Oil polluted marine microbial communities from Coal Oil Point, Santa Barbara, California, USA - Sample 3 (SPAdes) (version 2) | ecosystem: Environmental > Aquatic > Marine > Oil seeps ...
TGAAGAAATAAACTCTTTTATTTTCTTTAAGTTTTCTTTTCTATCGCTAATAGTTATACTGTTAGCTTCTTCATTAATTATAAGATGCCCTCTTGAGGAGAGAAAGAGAGAAAGAGAGATAGCTACTTCTCCGACAAGAGCATATTTTAAAGAAAACGCCTGGGCAGATGGAAAAATTTTAGTCACTTTGATAAAATTATCTACTCTTTTATATTGGCAATCATTTGCTTCTAAAATTACCGAAATAATATCCATTACCGGAAGATTTTTAAAGCGAGCGGTCACCTTCCCTTCTACATCCGGAGCTAAAACTATATTTAATCCTGTCATTTGAGAAATACTCGGTAATACTACAGTTCTTAAATCTGCATCTCTAAAATCAAGAGAAATTTTTTGGTCAGCCCAGGTAATCCTGCCTCCACAAGTAAGAATGCCTATACCTAAAAATATTGCTATTAAAATTTTTAGCCTCTTCAACTTCATTCTCCCATCTTTATCTTAATTATTTTCTTCTTTCCCTCCAGAAGAACTTCTCCTTCTTCCTCTCTAATCTTAGATACTCGCAAATCCTCTATTAAATCTCCTTTCCCTACAATCCACACTTTCTTTCCTTTTTGAATAAGGGCAAGAATTTGCTTTTTATCCCATACTAATCCAATTAATTTATATTCTGAAGTGATTACTATTCCCCTGGGTAAAGGCTTTTCTACTTTAACTTCTGATTTCTTTATTACCATTAAAGAGAGAAAAGGGTCTCGTCTTCCCTCACTTTTATACTCAAAAATTTGATTTGCCATTCCTTCTTCTGTAAAAAATAAAAGGAGATTGAATACAAAAATTACTAAAAATATTTTCTTTATTCCCTTCATCTTCTTCTGCCTCCAGAAACTGTTGAAGAAGTAATTATTTTTTCTTTCGGGATTGTTTCTACAAAAAATTGTTGGTAGAAAGAAATAAATAAAGATAAATTAGCTTCTATAGTGTAATTTTTTTCTTCTCTATCTTTCTCCTCCAATTCTCTAATGTTAAACTTATTTATCTTAAGAGAACTCATCCTCTTCCTTTTAGCAAGATCAGACAATAGCATACCTAAATGGTGATAATTAGTATATAGATGGACATCTAAAGGAATATATTCGTAATACTTTTCTCTTGATATTTTTCCTATAGACATGTTAACATAGTTAATCCCATAAGCCCTGGCTCTTAAACCCATATCTTTGAGAAAAGAGTAAATTCCTTCTTCCCGGGGGAACTCTTGTTCTATTTTCCCTATTTTTATTTTCAGCTCTTCGCATTCTTGCTTTAATTTTCCACATTCCTGAGATTTTTTTTTAAACTGTAAAATTCTCAAGTTCTCTCTCTCTATCTGATTTTCTATCATCCTTACTTGCTTTTCCCCCGGATAATAAAATCCCCCATAAAAAATTGCCATTATCCCTAAAAATACTCCTACCCCAGCTATTATTCTACCTTCCCAGGTGAAAATCAATTTCCTTCTCCTCTTAATTTACAGGTAATTTTAAATTTCGCTATTCCGGTAGTTTCTTCCCGGGAAATACTAGAAAGACTTATTTCTTTAAAAAGAGAAGAATTATTTAAATTCTCCATAAATCTTGCTATATCTACAGCTTGACTAAGACTACTCCCTTGAATAGTAATAATTTTCTCTTTCCCCTGGGTATCCTTAATTAACCCTGTTAACCAAATATTTTCTGGTAAGCATCTACTCATCTCATATAAAATCCTTGGACCCGAAGATCTCCTGGTAACTAAATTCGTCATTGCCTTAAAGCGAGACTCGAGGTCAGCTTTTTTCCTCTTCCATTCTTCTAACTCTTTTATTACTAATTGCTGTTCTCTTGATTTCTCCTGAACTGAAATCAATCGTTTCTGGGCTATATTTACCTCATCTTTCACTCCAAAAGAAAGAAAAAAACAAACCAGAATAGTAAGCAATCCACAGGTAGAAACAAAGATAATAAAATATTTAATTTCTTTTCGCTTTAATAATTCCGGTGGTAATAAGTTTACTTCTATCATAGCGATGGAATCTTTCGTAGAGCTAATCCTGCCCCTATACTAAATATTGGACCCAGCCGGGCTAAAGAGACAGAAGAAAATTTTTCCTTTTTATAAATAATGCGTTCGAAAGGGTTTCCTTTCACCACTGAGATCCCTAACTCTTCGGCTAAAAATTTATCAATATCTGGCAAATAAGAACTCTCTCCACTCAGGATTACTTTTTCGATTACCGCTCCTTTTGTTTGAGATGCATAATAGTCGAAAGACCGAATAATTTCTTCCACTAAAGAGTTTATAGATTTCCTCATTATTTTATCTATCTCTTCTTTAACTTTTATTTCTTCTTCACTTTCAGCTCTTTCTGAAGAAACTAAAAATCCATATTTTTCTTTTATTCTTTCCGCCTCAGAATACTCCACTTTAAGCTCTTCAGCAATATTCTGAGAAAATAAAGCTCCTCCTATATTTATATTTCTCACCAGAAAAAGATTTCCTTCATCTATAAGCACAAGAGTAGTAACTTGATATCCAATTTCCAGAATAGCAGCTCTCTTCATCCCTTCTCTATAAGATAAATCAAAAACATTATACAAAGCAAGAGCATTTGCATCTATAATTTGGGGAATAATATCCGCTTTTTGTAAAAGCCCAAGATAATTTTCTACCACTTCTTTTTTTACCCCTACCAAGATAACAGTCATTTCTTTTTTCTTCCTGAAAGATGTTTCTTTAAGAATATGAAAATCAAGACAAATTTCATCAATAGGATAGGGAATATATCTCTCTGCTTCCCATCGGATAGCCTGTTTAAGTTCTCTTTTTCTCATTAAAGGAAGATTTACTCTACGAACAATTACTGATTCTCCTCCTATGCCTAAAACAATCCTGCGCGTATTAATTCTGTGATCTCTAATAAGAGTTCTAATAGCCTCAAGAGTAGCTACTTCTTTCTTTTTTTCATAAGGAATCTCCACCCTTACCAATTTTTTCAACTCATAATTTCCTTTTTTATGAAGCAATTCTACTGCTTTTATAGCTTTGGACCCTATCTCTAAACCTGTAGTTATTTTCGACATTTATTTTTACTCTTCAGGGCTATCTAAAATTAAGGTTACCGGCCCTTCATTATCTACCAGAATTCTCATTCGTGCTCCAAATTTCCCTTTTTCTACTTTACCTACTTCTCTTTGCATTAATTCCACAAAAAACTCATAAAGCCTTCGGGCAACTTCTAATGGAGCTGCTCTTATAAAATTAGGACGTAAACCCTTGCGACAATCCCCTAATAAAGTAAACTGAGAAATAATCAGCACTTCCCCTTTAACCTGATGAAGAGAAAGATTCATTTTCCCCCTACAATCTTCAAATATCCGAAGATTTACTATTTTTTTTGCTAAATATTCTGCTTCTAAAGCTGTATCTTCTTTCTCTATACCCAAAAATATAACTATCCCCTTATCAATAGCCCCTATCTTCTTCCCTTCTACATAACAAGAAGCCTTTTTTACTCGCTGGACTACTGCTCGCATCGATTTTTTATATAGATATCCTTAATTCTTTGACTTTTCATTTCTTTAGCTTCTATAAGATTCTCCACTAAGGTGTTAGAAAAGGGGAAGCAGAATTTATTGAGGGGGGGGGAATATTCCCCCCCCCAACGCTATCGCTGCTTCCCCCAAAAAAACAAAGTCAGCGTTGAGGGGGAAAATGCTTCGCATTGTCCCCCTCAAAGTCTCTTAAATCTCTATTCTTCCCTTGGTAGAAGGAATTCCCTCTCTCCTCTTATCTATCTTTGTAGCTTCATCCAGACTTAAAGCAAATGCTTTAAATGTAGCTTCCATTATATGATGAAAACCCTCACCATAATACAAATTAATATGAAGAGTAATTCCAGCCTGCGAAGAAAAACCCCGAAAAAATTCCCTGGCTAACTCGAACTGAGAAGAAAGATTAAAAATTAAAAGAGGACGGCCACTGATATCAATGGCTATCTGAACCATAACTTCATCCATAGGTACAAAGGAATACCCATAGCGCTTTATCCCTCTTTTCTCTCCTAACGCTTTTTTTACTGCTTCTCCCAAGCATATACCCACATCTTCTACTAAATGATGATAATCTACTTCTATATCTCCCCTGGCAACAATTCTCATATCAAAAAATCCATGTGTACAGAATAAAGAAAGCATATGATTAAGAAAAGGATAATTTGTATTAATTTCTGATTTCCCTTTTCCATCCAGATTTAAATATAATTTAACTTCTGTTTCCTGAGTTTTACGTGTTATCTCAGCTTCTCTATTATCCATTGTCTTTAAAAACCTTTATTTTAAGAATCCTTCGGGTATTCTCAGTTATTTTAAAATAGTCATCAAGACGATAACCCACTACCCAAACAATTCTTTCTTTACTCGTAAGAAGAGGAATTTTATCTCTTTCTCTACGAGGTATTTTAAGATCAATAAAAAAATCTTTAACCTTCTTACTTCCTCTCATCCCTAAAGGACAGAATCTATCACCCTTCAATCTTTTCCGTAAAATTAAAGGAGTTTTTAACTTATCATAGTCAAGACAAGCCTCATCTCTTCTTTCAGAAAAATTGAAAGATTTTTCAGAAATTATTTCTGTCTTTAATTTTAATCTCAATTCAGGTAAATTCGTTACCCCGGGAATAATCAGCTTTTGAGGAGTAAAAAATTCCTCTTCGGACTTTTTTCTTCTCACGGATAATTTCCCATACTCTCTTTGAAGAATAAGGCTTCCCGGAAGAGATATCTTTTTGTATCCTCTATCTTTCTCTAATTTTAAAAAAGAATCAATATGAGTAAACTGAACTCCTCTTAAATCTCCCTTTACCTGGAAGATAGCCCTACGGATAATCCTTCGCTTAAGAGATACTGGAAAAGAAGAAAACTCTTCCTCATTAAGGGATACTTCTTCTTTATCCTCCTCCATAATTAAAGATTTAAAGACTCTTTCTGTCTCCTTTTCAAGATATTTGTTCTCTTCTCTTAAGATTCCATTTACCTTGAGAATATTTTTCTCAATTTGAGGATTGTACCGACGAAGATAAGGAATAAGCTGAAGTCGAATTTTATTCCTTAAAAAAACAACTTCTTTATTGGAAGAATCAATGCAAAAATGGAGGTTATATTCCTGACAATATTCAATTATTTCTTCTCGAAAAATTTCAATTAAAGGACGAACAATTTTTCCTCTTACTGGAGGTATTCCACAAAGCCCTTGCACTCCACAACTTCTTAGCAGTTGCATCAGGAAAGTTTCTACTTGATCTGAAGCAGTATGACCAACGGCAATTATTCCGGCTTTTACCTTATAAACTGCTTCGTTAAGAAACTTATAACGTGCTATGCGAGCAGCTTCCTCTAGAGAAAGTTTCTCTTTTTTAACCAATAAAGGAACATTAAAAGAACTTACTATCATGGGGATCTTCAACTTTGAAGTAAATTCTCTTACACAAATTATTTCTTTCTCTACCTCTTCTCCTCTTAACTGATGGTCTAAATAAGCCGCCCATAAGTGAAGATTATACCGAGATTTTAATCTAAAAAGAAGATGTAATAAAGCAGTAGAATCCGGACCGGCTGAAACTCCTACTACTACCCTTGCTCCCCGGGGAAACATCTCATATTTTTCAATCGTCTCCCGAACTTTTTCTATTAAAGAACGCATACCTCTCACCCTTTAAAAGAACCATTTAGTTTCTCCTTAATGAGTTTCGCCCTTAATTCATCCCGAAAAAGAGGAGCAAGAGTTTTTCCCTCTTTAACTTGAATATGCGCCGGAGCAATCAAAAATAGTAGTTCATTGAGGACGGCTGTTTTAATCTTTGGTAATAAATTTAAGCCTACTCCCAACCTTAGCCTTGAAAGTAAATTCATAGCTGTTTTAGTATCTATTAAATGAGCATGGGTTAAAATGCCGTAAGCTCTTCCTACTTCATCTTCTATTTGAACTTTATTTCTTTTTAGTAAAACCTCTCTAATTCTTCTTTCCTGATTCACTACTTCACGCACTACCCTCCCCACATTATCTATAATTTGAGGTTCACTTAACCCCAGAGTAACTTGATTGGAAACTTGAAAAAAATCTCCCTGTGCTTCTGTCCCTTCTCCATATAGACCCCTGGCTACAAGACCTAACCTGGAAATTTCCTTAAGAAGTTCATTAATCTTTCCGCTAATTACCAGTGCTGGAAGATGTAACATACAGGAAGCTCTCATTCCTGTTCCTGTATTGGTAGGACAGGCAGTAAGATAACCCCACTGAGGAGAGAAAGCATAATCTATATTCTCTCCTAAAGCATCGTCTACTTTATTAATTAAATCCCAGGCTTCTCTTAATTGAAGTCCAGAAAAAATAGTTTGAATACGGAGATGGTCCTCTTCGTTTACCATTAAGGAAAGTATCTCTTTTTTCTCCACTACTAAAAATCTTTCTTTTCCTCCCTTACTAAATTCCTGACTAATTAAATGTCTCTCCAACAAAAAATCTCTCTCTAAGGATGAAAGTTCTCCTATTTCAATATAATAAACATCTTTAAAATAAATAGCTCTTTTCACTGCTTTTAGGACCTTCTCTACGACACTTTTTAAAATATAACTTTGGGCCCAGGGAGGAAAAACAAATTCCTTTAAATTACGAGCTAATCTCACTCGAGAGCTAAACACAATCATTGCTTCCGGCCCATCCCCTCTTAACCAATAACAGGGAGAGCCAGCCATTTCCCTTAGAATCACTTGTCCCCTTCTTTCTCTAAGTTACGAATCTTATCTCTAATCTCCGCTGCTTTTTCATACTTTTCCTTTTTTACCATTTCTTCCAATTCTTTGCGAAGTTTATGAATCTCTTTTTCCTTTTCGTTCATCTTTAATTCACCTGGATTTTTCCCTGAATGATGAGTATGCCCATGAATTTTTTCTAACAGAGGAACCAAATAATCTTTAAAGGTTTGATAACAAAAACTACATCCTACCATTCCTTTTTCTCTTATTTGTTCATAACTTAGCCCACAATGAGGACAGCGAACTTGCGACTCTGTCGAAAAAGGAATTTCTGCCTCTTCTGTAAGACCTCCTATGAGACTGGCAAGAGGAAAAGGTTGACTTAAAAAACCTTTTTTTCTTGCACATTCTTCGCAAAGATGTAATTCTCTAACCTCACCATTTATTATTTCTTTAAAATGAAAAGTAGCTTCTCTCTTTCCACAAATTTGACATAACATTTTTCCCTCTCATTGATACTATATAATAATTCAAGTTTTTGTCAATACATTTCAAAAACTGGGGGGTGGCAAGATTATTTTTGGCCTCGAAATTTCTTTACAAGTAAGTTTTTATTGGATATTCCTTCTTCTCTTGACTAATAAATTTATTTTGCTAATATAATAGTTAACAACCTGAACTATTAATTTTATGAATTTTCCGAGATAGGGGAGAGTTTTGGAATGAGCAATAGTATGAGGAAGAGCTTGCTTGACAGTGTGGCCGAAGATCTATTCTCACTGCCACCTCTTGTAGAGAGAGGTATCCGGAGGGGACTGCTTAAGACAGCACTCGCAGGCATCAAGGATGAGATCTCGCCGCATCATATCGAGATTATGAAAACATTGGTGCAAGTCGGAACGCTGCACATCAGCGAGATTGGTGAAAAGCTACACATACCAAGACCGCAGATGACTTATCTGATAGACAAGCTGGTAGGTCAGGGCATGGTTGAAAGGCAGGCAGGCACTGCTGACAGGAGAACGATTAGTATTGCCCTCACTAGTAAAGGCAGAATGACCACAGAAGAGTATGAGCGGTTAATAAAGGGTGCCATCAAAGCAACTCTGTCCCGCTTTACCAATGAAGAGTTGGAAGAGCTGTCTATTTCCTTGAGGAAGCAACGAGACATATTCTCAAGGTTACAGTAGCTAAGAAAGGTCTGAGAGGAGGAGGAACATCTTAACTATCTATAACAACTATAGCAAGGTGATCCTGACGGCGTTACTTATCATAGTGCTTTTGTTGGCTGCAGATCGTGTCAGTCTTCATTACCAGTACCAACGCCAGAGAGGTTTTAACTGGACCGCCTTTACTAATGAGCTCAACCAACTTGCTGGACCAGCCAATGTCGAGGTTTTCATTGGTTAGTGGCGGCATAAATGAGGAAGTCGAAATGTCCTTCGGCGACGAACTTCTGGGGATAGGAATGAGATTTATTTTGAAAATATCAACATCAGTGATGAAAAAATAGCCAGGGTTGATAGAATCATTATTCAGGGATACCCAGCCGGAGAGATGAAGCACGGACTAGAGAATGTCCAGTTTACTCTTTCTTGAGTAGCTTAGCTGAATTTTTATCTAAGAACATAAATACACTCTTATGTTCTCTTAATATGGATGCAGGATGATATGAAGAAACCTCACCTTCAAGGCAATCTTTAACCGCCTGCGCCTTACGGGTATCGGGAACAGTACAAATTATATTTTTAGATTTCATAATTTGTTTAATGGACATAGAAATTGCTCGTTTAGGCACTTCATCCAGGCCATTAAACCATCCTTCCCCGAGTTGCTGTTTTCTACATTTTTCATCAAGATCAACTACAATATAAGGCTTTTCTATCTTAAAATCTGCAGGAGGATCATTAAAAGCTAAATGTCCATTTTCACCAATTCCCACAAAAGCAACATCAATTTCTTCATCGCTGATAATTTTATTTAATCGCTCACATTCTAACTGGGGATCTTTAGCTTCTCCATTAATTAAATAAACAGTCCCGGGGTGGACTTTATCAATTAATCTTTCCTTTAAATATCTTCTAAAACTCGCCGGATGACTTTCTGAAAGTCCTATATACTCATCTAAATGGAACATTACCGTTTTTGACCAATTAATTGAAGGTATATTTGTAAGATACTCTAAAAATTCAAATTGCGAGGCACCGGTAGCGACTATAAAAACAGCCTTACCTTTCTCCCCTATCGCACTTTTTAATATCTTTGCTGCTTGCTCGGCAGCGGCTTTACCCATTTCTTTTTTGGTCTCAAATATTTCTGTTTTCACAGATTTATCTCCTTTCTCAATATTTTTTATTATCAAGCATCCATAGCCAGGCTGGCTTGTATAAAATTTCTTTACCTTTAACTTCTTTTCTTTTACTGTAATTCTTAGTTAATATTAAACCTTTGTCAAGGTTGGGAGGCTGGTGAAAAACCCCAATATTGTAGCGGTCCGATTTATCGGACTTGTTAGCAGAGCGTGTTCCATAAATGAAACCTCTACAAAAAACTACTTTATCACCAGCCTCTTAGGTACAATTAAGCAAGTTTTTTAATTTTGGGAAAATTATTTATCTCAAACATTCCGAAACCCTGAGGATTTTTGGAGCCTAATCCCGCTTCGTATCCTAAGCGAATAAGTTCAGGATTACCCTCTACCTTATATACTCCCATCCAGCCTTTTATTACTGTATAGGAACCTTTTTTAGGAGTATATTTTATTATTTTCTCTGAGTTTTTAGTTACTTTAATCCTGATAATAGTAAAATCATCATTGGAAGGAATAGCTTTATAAAGAGCCTGGTATTTTTTAGTAAGATTTTCTTTAATCAACTTAGAAAATTCTTTTTCAAAAGGAGAATAATAGTAAGTTTTCTTCTTTCCTTGAGGAGAGAAAAAAGTGCTGTAAACAGTAAGGGGAGAGAGCATCCTCATAACGAGAGAAGACTGCATAGGAGGAGCAGAATTTGCTTGAATAGATGCTATAGCAACAGACTCTTTAAATAATTTAACTTCTTCGGATTTTATTAAATCCTCAGCAAATTGTTGAATAAAATTATCAATGGGTGAGCTTACATAAAAATGGAAGGGTCCAATGAACATTATTTCTTCATGAGGAAAATCTATCTTGAACTTTCCTGAAAAACGAGAAAAGGTAAAAAGTTTAAACCTGCGTTTTCCAACAAGATATCCCTTTTCGTGAAGGAAGGTAGCTAATTTTTCGCTGATATGATGATAAATAAAACTCTGTAATCCATAGTTATAATTGAGAGGAAAGGTAACTTCTTTTTTAAGAGGGGCAAAAGTTATGTTTAATCTCATCTTCTTTCTTTATGCAACCTTTGTTGGGGATAAACCCCAACGCTACCTATAGCTGGTAGTCGCAGGCTTTAGCCTGCGTTTAGAAGCTTTAACCTGCGTTCTTATGTATTAGTCTTCTTTTACGCAACTTAAAAGTTGCGGCTACCTGAAAACTAACAACCAGGAACTAAGAACTATTCACTCGCCTGGGTATTGCCATTTTCCAGATTTTTTCTAATTCATCTATCTTTAAATTTATAAGCTCCCTATTCTCTCTTGAAATAATTAATTTATCCCCCCCTACTTCTCCTATTTTTAGAAGAGGAACTTTATTTTTTTCGGCAATTTTTCTTATCAAAGAGAAATTATGCGGATGACAGGAAATAAGGATACGAGATTGGGTCTCGCCAAAGAGAAAAACATCACTTCTTAAATTAGATTGGGGAATAAAAATTTTTGCTCCCTGCCTATTACCAGAATTAAGAATACAACACTCAGCTAATGCTACAGCTAACCCTCCTTCCGAACAATCATGGGCAGAATTTATAAGTTTATTTTGAATAAGCTCAAGGCAAGTATTTTGAATAGCTTTTTCTTCTTTTAAATTTACTCGAGGAGGATCTCCTGATTTTAAGTTATAAATTACCTTAAGAAATTCGCTTCCTCCTATCTCATCTTTACATTTACCTAAGAGAAGAATAAGGTCTTTATCTTTTTTAAAATAAGGAGTGCAAAGAAGATTAATATCTTCTATAATTCCCAGCATTCCAATCATCGGGGTAGGGTCTATTGCCCCTTTAGGATTCTCATTGTAAAAACTGACATTGCCTCCAGTTACCGGTATCTCTAAAAAACGAGAGGCTTCAGCTATCCCCTGAACGCACTTTTTAAACTGCCAGAAAACCTCAGGCTTGGTAGGATTCCCAAAGTTAAGACAATCAGTAATAGCTAAAGGTTTTCCACCCAAGCAGACAATATTTCGGGCAGCTTTAGCTACGGCAATCTTTCCTCCTTCATAAGGGTCTAAATAACAGTAGGTCCCATTCCCATCAGAGGTTGAAACAATAGTCTTATTTGTTCCCTTAATGCGAAGAACAGCAGCATCTTTCCCTGACAGGGCAACAGTATCGTTTCTTACCGTATGGTCATACTGCTCATAAACCCACTCCTTAGAAGAAAGTGCAGGGGAATCCAAAAGTTTTCTTAAAACCTCGTTATAATCACTGGTTTCAGAAAAATTGGAAATTTTAAAATTTTTTACTCTCTTTAAATACTCTGGCTCTCTCTCTTCTCTTATATAAACGGGAGCATCCTTTGTTAAAGCTTTAATCGGAATCTCTGCCACTAATTTATCATTATCAAATACTTTCAATAGCCCATCACTGGTTACCTCTCCAATAATTTCTGCATACAAATCCCGCTTCTCAAAAATCTCCTGAGCTTTTTTCTCTTTTCCTTGCTCAATAATTATCAACATCCTCTCCTGAGATTCAGAGAGCATAACTTCATAAGGTATCATCCCTTCTTCTCTTCGGGGAATTTTGGAAATATTTAGCTTTATTCCGAAACCTCCTCGCCCAGCCATCTCAGAGGAAGAAGAGGTAAGACCAGCTGCTCCCATATCCTGCATTCCGATCACTATTCCTGACTTTATAAGCTCAAGGCATGCTTCCATGAGTAACTTCTCTTTGGAAGGGTCTCCTATAGCTACCGCTGATTCGTCTTTATCTGATTCTTCGGTAAGTTCGCTGGAGGCAAAGTTAGCACCACCCAACCCATCTCTACCGGTATCTCTTCCGACATAAAGAACCAAATTCCCTTCTCCCGTAGCCTTCCCCTTAACTATATCTTTCGCCTTGACTATTCCCACGCACATCACATTTACCAGAGGATTCCCTTCGTAAGTTTCATCAAAATAAATTTGTCCTTCTACCATCGGTATCCCCATGCAATCTCCATAAAAAGCGCTTCCTTTAATCACTTCGGTAAAAAGATAGCGGTTATGAGGTCTCTTTAAAAGTCCGAAACGAAGAAAACTCAGAAGTGCAAGAGGACGTGCTCCCATAGTAAAGATATCCCGAATCATTCCTCCTGCTCCTGTAGCTGAACCCTGAAAAGGTTCTATAGCACTGGGATGGTTATGAGACTCTGCCTTCATTACTATAGCTAAACCATCACCAATATCAATTACCCCGGCGTTTTCTTCCCCTGCTTTTACTAAAATATTTTCTCCACCTGTAGGGAATAATTTTAAAACAGGCTTTGAACTCTTATAACTACAATGCTCACTCCACATCACTGAGAATATTCCTAACTCTGTAAAATTTGGCTCTCTTCCAAGAATTTTTTTTATTCTCTCATACTCTTCTCTTGTTAGTCCGTGAGCTTCTACTAACTGAGAGGTAATCTTTTTTGGCTCCCTCATTTAAATTCCCCTTAATTCGCAAACTTCAAAATAACTCTCTATCTCTTTTTTAATTTGTTCTAATTCTTCTTTTGAATAAGGTCTTATTTTTTGATAATCCTTATTTAAAGTATTTTTAGGAATAAACTGCTGTAAAACATATTTTTTTGCTCCCTTAATCTGAGCTGCCAGAGTAATTATATCTTCTTTATCCAGGAGAACAGGAATTACCGTGGTTCTAAATTCATAATCAATTTTACTGTTTAGCAAAATTTTTATACTCTCTTTTACTTTCTCAAAAAAATTATTTTCTTTAGTATTAATTCCAGAAACCTCTCTGTATTTATCCCGGATTAAAGGAGCTTTAACATCTAAAGCTACATAATTTACTAAATGTTTTTTTATAAGCTCTTCCATCATCTGCGGATTTGTCCCATTGGTCTCAAGTTGCACTAAAAAACCTTTTTTCTTTATTTCTTTAATAAAATCTGGTAGATTTCTGTGAAGAGTAGGTTCTCCGCCAGTGATAGATAATGCATCTACCCACTTTTCATTAAGAGAAAGATAATTTAATATCTCCTTGGGATTAATAGAGGGAAGACTCTTATAATTTAAAACCAAATCGGGATTTTGACAAAAAGGGCAGCGGAAGTTGCAACGGGACAAAAATATAACTGCACTAATTTTCCCCGGATACTCAATTAAAGAATATTTATTAAAACCTTTAATTTCTATCATTTGAAAGAACCTTGATTATATTCTTGTCTCTGTTTGAATTCCTCTTGTTTACCTTCATTCCAATTACTCACCGGTCTAAAATAGCCTACTACACGACTATAAACCTCTGCCTTCTTCCCACATTGAGGACAAAGAGGATGCTCTCCTACTATATATCCATGGTCAGGACAAATAGAAAAAGTAGGAGTGATAGTAACATAAGGCATTCTTGTATTATACAAAATCTTTTTTAAGAGCCTGGCACAAGAAGCACCTGAAGACATTCTTTCTCCTAAAAATGTATGGAACACAGTGCCGCCTGTATATAGAGTCTGAAGAGGTTCCTGGTGCCGAAGAGCAGAAAAAAGATCATCAGTCTTGTTCACAGGTAAAAGAGTAGAATTAGTATAATAAGGGACACCCTCTCCAGCAGTAATAATATCAGGATACTTTTTCTTATCAATTCGCGCCAAACGATAAGAAGTCCCTTCTGCTGGAACAGCTTCCAGATTATAAATGTGTCCTGTTTCTTCCTGGAAATCAGAAAGACTTCTTCTCATAAAACTTAATACTTTTAGGGCGAATTCTTTTCCCTCTGAAGAATCAATTCCTTTTCCGAATAAATTTAAACAAGCCTCATTCATTCCAATTGGACCGATAGTAGAAAAATGATTTTTCAGGGTTCCTAAATATCTCTTAGTATAAGGTAAAAGACCTGCCTGCATATTTTTTTCTACTATTTTTCTTTTAGTTTCAAGAGAATCTTTAGCTAAAATCATTAGATAATTTAATCTTTTAAAGAATTCCTCTTTATTTTTAGATAAATATCCTAATCTGGGCATATTAATACTAACTACTCCCACTGAACCTGTAGAGTCTCCAGAACCAAAGAGTCCTCCTGTGATATTTCTATCTAACTGCCTTAAGTCGAGTCTGAGCCGGCAGCACATACTCCTGACATCGCTGGGATTTAAGTCACTGTTGATAAAATTACTGAAATAGGGTAGTCCATACTTTGCGGTCATCTCAAAAAGTATTCGGGCGTTTTCACTTCCCCAATCAAAATCCCGCGTTAAGTTATAAGTTGGGATAGGAAAGGTAAAAGGTCTTCCATCTCTATCTCCTTCCATCATAACCTCAAGAAAAGCTTTATTAATTATATCCATCTCTTTTTGATAATCTTCATAAGTCTCATCTAAAAGCTTTCCTCCAATAATAACAGGTTCACTTTTTACATCATCAGGAACCATCCAGTCAAAAGTTAGGTTAGTAAAAGGAGTCTGGCTACCCCAGCGGCTAGTTATGTTTAAATTAAAAACAAATTTCTGAATTGCTTGCTTAGTCTCTTTAAAATTAAGTGAATCTTTTCTTATAAAGGGAGCTAAATATGTATCAATGGAATTAAATGCTTGGGCTCCAGCCCATTCATTCTGAAGAGTTCCAATAAAATTTACCATCTGCAATAAAGCTGTATCTAAATGTTTTGGCGGGTTTGACTCTATATTTCCTGGAACTCCATTAAATCCTTCATAGAGAAGTTGCTTCAATGACCAACCTGCGCAATAACCTGAGAGGCCGAAGTAAAGATCGTGGAGGTGGAAATCTCCATTGCGATGAGCATCTGCTACCTCCATAGGATATATTCTATCCAGTGTATAATTAGAAATTACTGAACCAGCCACATGCATAAGAAGGCCAGACATAGAATATCCTATATTGCTATTTTCTCTTACTCTCCAATCTATTTGCGAAAGATAATCGGAAACTATCTTTTCTACTTCCAGAAAAGTAGAACTTAACTTTCTTAAAGTTTCATGCTGTCTTCGATAAAGAATATATGCTTTTGCTGTAGTAGCATGTCCAGTCTCAATTAAAACTTTTTCCACTATATCCTGGATATTCTCTACTCCAGGAATTTCTTCAGCAAACTTTTCTTGAATGATTTCTACTACTTCATCAGAAAGGCTCTGTGCTAAATTTCTGTCTCTCCCACCTACAGATTTAGCCGCTTTCCATATAGCTTCAGTAATCTTCTCTTGGTCAAAATCAACTATTTTCCCATTTCTTTTACGAATTTTATTTATTACTCTCATACAATCTCTCCCTTCTTTAATTCAGTAAATATTCAGTGAACCACATGCATTTTTTTTAATCTTCTCTCTTCAATCTTTCTTTTGTGATATTATAATCAATTTCTATAAAAAGACAAGAAAAATTTTTTACCCAGGAATGAAATTAGCTATCTCCCCTTCTACTTCCATTTCTTCTAAAAAAGAAACAAAATTTAAAATATAAAGTCTCCACTATTCCCTGTTCTCGTTTTTTTTATATTAAATGCAAATCTAATATAAGTATAGGTTATTTAAAATAAGATGTCAGGTCTATTTTAAAATGGGAATTTTAGGTTAGAGGAAGATATAAAAGTCATACTTTTATA
>Ga0209121_10003320_pt1 | contig 15663 bp, 11 predicted proteins | sample Cruoilmetagenom3_FD_187292 | JGI IMG/M metagenome (GOLD analysis project Ga0209121, IMG submission 187292) | Oil polluted marine microbial communities from Coal Oil Point, Santa Barbara, California, USA - Sample 3 (SPAdes) (version 2) | ecosystem: Environmental > Aquatic > Marine > Oil seeps ...
CCCCCCAGGGTCGCCTCTTTACGCAGGCCATCGCCGCCAAACTGTCCCATCACCAACACATACTGCTCATTTGTGGGCGGTACGAGGGAATGGACGAGCGGGTGCGGCAACACCTGGCGACCGATGAGATTTCCATCGGTGACTACGTGCTCACCGGTGGCGAGTTGGCAGCGCTGGTCATCATTGACGCCACGACGAGGTTACTGCCGGGCGTGTTGGGAGACCCCGGTGCTACTTTTGAGGATTCCCACGCTCGCGGGCTACTGGAAGGACCGCACTATACGCGACCGGCCGTCTTCCGGGACTGGGAGGTGCCGGAGATACTCCGTTCCGGGAACCACGCCGCCATCGCCCGCTGGCGTCGCGAACAGGCACTCCGTCGCACTCTCGAGCGCCGGCCTGATCTCCTGTCGCGTGCCGACTTGACCCCACAAGACCGGGCATTCCTGGCGCGATTGGTAGATTGGTAAATTTGAACCTTTTTGGCTCTGTCAGAGTATATAAAGTGGGTTAGTATGCCTGGAGGGTAGATGACCACACAGCACACAGATGGCTGGTTCGTCGCTCGTATTCGAGACGGCGACATTGAGGCCCTGGGTGAACTGTACGAGAGGTATAAGACACAGGTATATCGGACCGCCCTGGCGATCACTCACGATGAGCAGGCGGCTGAGGACATCCTCCAGGAGGTTTTCCTTCGCATCTACGCCTATGCTGACAGCATTGATGAGACGGTGCCGTTAGGGCCGTGGCTCTACCGCGTCACCGTTAATCTGGCCTATAGTTGGACAAGCCGCGTCAAGCGGTGGTTGAACTCTCTCCAGGACACACTTGACCGTTGGATGTCACCTGCTCAGTGGCATCCCGAGGCGATGGCAGAAGAGCAGGAATGGCGGCGAATTCTGCAGCAGGCGATTGAGGCGCTACCCCCCAGGCACCGTGTCGTCATCATCCTGCACTACCTGGAAGGGTTGAGCCTGAAAGAGATCGCCTACGTGATAGGTATCCCGGAAGGGACGGTCAAGTCTCGTCTCCACTACGCTCGTGGGAACCTGAGGAAGACGATTTTGGAGCGGGAGCACAGGTTGGTACCCGAGGTGGCCTATGACTTCACGTAGGGATGTGTTAGAGAGATGTTCCACACACGAACTGGACGGCCTGATCCGGTGGATGTTGCGGGAAGAGGTTGCCAAAGCATCTCCGCCACCGAGGGTGTGGGAGTGCATCCGTGCGCGCATAGAGCGGCCCACGGCGCGGGAGCGACTTGAATGCAACAAGGGCTATCAGACATTGATGGCACACCTATCCAGTGTAAAGGTATTTGTATCCACACAGATTTCACATTTGATGTGGCCGCAAAATATATGGGTGGACTGGAGAGCCGATCCCTCCCTTGCGTATCTGTTCGTTGATCAGGGCGGTTTACAGTTATTGTTGGCGTTGTAGAGTGTGTGTCTGATGATGGATGGGGGCGAGTCCCAAGCCGTTCGTGGTGTTGCGTTTTCGTGGCAATTGAGTATAATATCATCGTGTTCTGAGTATCGCACTTTGTTATGAGGGGTGTTATGTCTGATTATCAGAGAAGCCAATCTTCGAACGAATTGCTCAATATCAAAAACCTTATCACTCGTTTCTACACTGACGATGGGGTGGTGCATGCTGTCAACGAGGTCTCCTACGCCCTCGAGGAAGGAGGGCTGCTGGGCGTCGTCGGTGAGAGTGGCTGTGGTAAGTCAGTCCACGCCCTCTCCATCATGCGCCTGATCCCCAGCCCGCCGGGCAGGATCGAGAGTGGAGAGATCTGGTTCGACGGGCGTGACCTGCTGAAAGTGAGCGAGGCGGATATGCACCACGTGCGTGGGGCAGAGATCGCTATGGTCTTTCAGGACCCGATGACCTCGCTCAACCCGGTGTACACCGTGGGCTTCCAGATCATGGAAACACTCAAACTCCACCAGGGGATGAACGACGCGCAGGCACGTCATCGGGCAGGGGAACTCCTGGCTCTGGTCGGCATCCCGGAGGCGCTCGATCGGCTGGATGATTATCCTCACCAGTTCTCCGGGGGTATGCGCCAGCGGGCGATGATCGCCATGGCCCTTTCCTGCAATCCCAAACTGCTCATCGCCGATGAGCCCACCACCGCCCTCGACGTCACCATCCAGGCCCAGATCGTGGACCTGGTGAGGCGGCTGCAGGATCAACTGGGGATGGCGGTGATGTGGATCACCCACGACCTGGGGGTCGTGGCAGGAATGGCCAAGGTGGTCAACGTGATGTACGCCGGATACATCGTCGAGCGGGGCCACGTGAAAGACATCTACGGACGGCCGCGTCATCCCTACACGATAGGATTGCTGGGGTCGCTACCCCGGCTGGACGCAGCGCCGGGCGCCCAACTGATCTCCATCCCAGGCCTGCCACCTGACCTGATCGCTCTGCCTCCGGGCTGCCCCTTTGCTGCCCGGTGCACCTACGTGGCGGACCAATGCCAGGAGGAGATGCCACCGCTGGAGGAAGTTGAGGGCGAGGGTCACACGGTACGCTGTTGGCGCTGGAAACACGTCGCGGACACACGTCACAGGGGGGGAGAATGATGGCCGCTGAGAATGAAAAGGAGACACTGGTCCAGGTTCATCACCTCAAAAAGTACTTTCCCGTCACCCGGGGACTTGTTATACAACGCCACGTCGGCGACATCAAGGCAGTGGACGGCGTCAGTTTCGACATCCACAAGGGAGAGACGCTGGGGCTGGTCGGGGAGACCGGCAGCGGCAAGACCACCGTGGGCCGGACGATGCTCCGGCTGTACGAGCCGACGGACGGGCGGGTTATATTCGATGATGTAGACCTGATGACCCTCAAGGGCGGTGAGTTGCGCAACATGCGCCGCCGGATGCAGATGATTTTCCAGGATCCTTATGCCTCGCTGAACCCGCGCATGACGGTGGGATCCATCGTCGGTGAACCACTGGAGGTGCACGGGGTCGCTTCAGGGAAAGAGAAGCGAGAGCAGGTGCAGGAACTCTTGCGATTGGTGGGGCTCAATCCCTACTTTGTCAACCGCTACCCCCACGAGTTCTCCGGCGGGCAGCGGCAGCGTATCGGCATCGCCCGCGCCCTGGCCCTCAATCCCGACCTGATCATCTGTGACGAGCCTATCTCCTCGTTGGACGTCTCGATTCAGGCCCAGGTGGTCAACCTGATGGAGGATCTGCAGGATCAACTGGGGCTGACCTATTTGTTTATCGCCCACGACCTGAGCATGGTGCGCCACATCAGCGACCGCATGGCGGTGATGTATTTGGGTAAGATCATGGAGTTGGCCGACAGGGACGAGATCTACCTGAACCCACTCCATCCCTACACCCAGGCATTGATGTCAGCGGTGCCGGTGCCAGACCCGGAGGTGGAAGAGAAGCGACAGCGCATCATTCTGGAGGGGGACCTCCCCAGTCCGGCCCATCCACCGGTGGGCTGCAACTTCAATACCCGCTGTCCGGTGGCCATGGAAACTTGTTTTGAGGTGGAGCCCGAGTTCATTGAGGTGCAGAAGGGTCACTTCTGCGCCTGCCATCTGGCTAAGTAGCCAGTAGATTGGTAAATTGGGAAACTGGTAGATTGGTAGGAGGAGTAACGCCAATTTACCGGTATACCGACGAAAGGAGGTGATGCGTCGGGGAGAGAAAAGAGCATAGTCCCGTGAAAGCGTACGTGTGAGAAGAGAAAAACTACCAAAATCTAAGGAGGAGAAAATGTCTAGCAAGAAGTGGTACGTTTTGTTAGCCGCACTGGTGATCGGAAGTGTGCTGCTGGCAACTTGTGCGGCCCCGACACCAGAGAGAATAGAAGTAGAGGTGGAGGTGACCAAGATCGTGGAGGTGGCAGGTGAGACGAAGGTGGAGACGGAGACGGTCATCGTTACCGCCACGCCGGAGGCCGAGCCGGAAAAGCCGGTGACGCTGAGTTTTAACCTGGGCACCGAACCGCCGCAGGTTGACCCCGCTCTGGGCACCGACACCACGTCCGTCCAGGTTGATGAGTTGCTCTTCCTGGGCCTGACCGACTTTGACGACGAGACCAGCGAGGTCATCCCCGAGCTGGCCACCAGTTGGGAAGTCTCGGAGGATGGCCTGGTCTGGACGTTCCACATGCGGGACGACGTGCCGTGGGTGGCTTACAACCCGGCCACCGGCGAGGCCACGATCGTCACGGACGACGATGGCAATCCATGCATGGTCAACGCCAACGAGGTCGAGTACGCCGTGAAGCGCACGCTCGACCCGGCAACCGGCTCAGAGTATGCCTACGTGCTCTACATCATTGATGGCGCTATGGCGGTCAACACCGGTGAGGAGACTGACCTGGATACCATCGGCGTCGAGGCGATAGACGACTATACCGTCGCCTTTACCCTCAAGCAGCCGGCCGGTTACTTCCCCGGCATCGCCAGCATGTGGGTCGCCCGTCCGGTCTACCAGCCGGTCATTGACGAGTGGGGCGCGCGCTGGATCGAGCCCGGTTACATCGTCACCAACGGCCCGTACCTGCTGGAAGAGTGGGCCCACCACGATCACATGACCTTTGTCAAGAACCCCCACTTTTACAACGCCGACAGCATACAGATCGAGCGTATCGAAGGCGTGATGATCGTCGAGGCCTCCACGGCCTTTGCCATGTACGAGAACAACGAGCTCGACTATGTTGGCGCACCGTTGGAGGAGATGGACCGCATCAAGGCCGATCCTGTCCTGGGCGAAGAACTGTACATCGCGCCCAGGATGTGCACCTACTACTATGGCTTCACCAACAACAAGCCGCCCTTCGACGACCCGTTGGTGCGCGCGGCCTTCTCGGCGGCCATTGACCGCCAGAGCCTGATCGACAACGTGACCAAGGGTAATCAGTTGCCGGCGAACACCTTTGCCCCACTGGGCATCTTTGGCGCTGCGCCCGGAGACCCGGACATCGCGCCGTGGCTTCTGGATTACGAACAGGGCAAAGTGAAGGCCCAGGAGTTCCTGGCCGAAGCCGGGTATCCCAATGGCGAGGGCTTCCCCGTGGTGACGCTGATGCACAACACCAGTGAAGGGCACCGTGCCATTGCCGAGGCCATCCAGGCCATGTGGCGCGAGACGCTCAACGTCGAGGTCGAGGTCACCAACCAGGAGTGGGGCGTCTACCTGGAGACCATCAGGAACACCACCCCGCTGGCGGACATGCCGCACGTGTGGCGTCTGGGCTGGTGCGCCGACTATGCCGACGAGAACAACTGGGTACACGAGGTGTTCAACAACACAGAAGGCGCCAATCGTCTGCGCCGTGGTTGCGCGGACGACACCTGTACCACGATCGAGGAGCTCGAGTTCGACCTGCTCACCAAGCAGGCTGGCGCGGAGCAGGATCCGGAAGTGCGCAAGGACCTGTACTGGCAGGCCGAAAAGCAACTGAGCGAAGTAGAGGCCGCTTACGCGCCGATCTACTACTACACCAGGGTGCTCGTGATCAAGCCCTGGCTGGAGCGCACGTTCCAGCCAATCGCTGGAGAGCACTTTGACAAGTGGACGATTGACTGGGAGGCCAAGAAGGGAGCCACCGAGTAATCTCCATCCATCGAGTTTCAAAAGCCATGCAGTCCCCGTCAGGGGGCTGCATGGCCCCCTTCACGATCAATCTTGGCACTCAATCTTAACAACCAATCTCGATAGATCTGAAAACGCTCCAAGGGGATCGCCAGATCTCCGTTCCAGGCCTGGATCTGGCGATCCAGGCCGAGCAAAATTCCAGGCCGAGTAAAATTGCAGGCCGAGCAAAATTCCAGGCCGAGCAAAATTGGATCTACTGAAACGAGCGATTAACCTGTTGAGCACTTTCTAGCGCCGTCTGTTCGACGGCGGCGCTTGTGGGGAGGGAAACATGACCCAATACATTATCCGACGCTTTCTTTCGTTTATCCCTGTGCTTTTGGCCGTGACCATCTTTACCTTCGTCCTGGTCAGGGTCATTCCCGGCGGGCCATTCGATCGCATCGGCGACAGGACCTTGCCGCCGGAAATCGTGGCCAATTTGGAGGCCAAGTATCACCTGGACAAGCCGGTCTGGCAGCAGTACCTGGAGTATCTGTGGAATCTGCTCCACCTTGACCTGGGGCCTTCCTTCAGCTATCGCACCCAGACGGTGAACGACATTATTGGCGATTCGTTTCCGGTTTCCGCCCAGTTGGGGGTCATGTCTATGGCCCTGGGGATAGTCATTGGAATCCCGGCTGGGTGTGTGGCCGCCCTGAAGCACAATAGTATGATTGATTACGGGAGCACATTTGTCGCCATTCTGGGCCGTTCTATTCCCAGCCTGGTGATGGGGCCAGTATTGATCTGGATCTTTGCTCTGAAACTGGATTGGTTCCCCGTCGCCCGGTGGGAGGGGCCAGAATACTGGGTTCTACCGGTGATCACGCTAGGCACTGGCCTCTCGGCCGGCATCACTCGCCTGACCCGCGGCAGCCTGCTGCAGGTCATGCAAGAGGACTATATCCGCACCGCGCGAGCCAAAGGGTTACGCGAAGCGGTAGTGGTCATGCGGCACGCGCTAAAGAACAGCCTGATCCCGGTGGTCACGATTCTGGGGCCGATGTTTGCCGCGGTGTTGACAGGCACCTTCGTGGTGGAGCAGATCTTTGGCATTCCGGGGTTGGGCAAACACTTTGTGACCAGTATCGGGAACCGTGACTATCCGGTGGTGCTGGGGACGGTCTTGCTCTACGCGGTATTCCTGGTGGTCGCCAATCTGGTGGTAGACATCACCTACGCCTGGCTGGATCCACGAATCCGTTATGACTGATAAAAGATACCTGGATTTAGGAGAGAAAACATGACAGTTACAGCCCGACAAGAAAAATCCGCCACCTTTGACCTGGCTCGCAAGCCGCGTAGTCCCATGACGGATGCCTGGAACATGTTGCTCAAGAACAAGTTCGCCGTGGGCAGCGGAATATTTCTGATCCTGCTTGTTCTGCTGGCCATTTTCGCTCCTCTAGTTGCGCCGGAGGGCATTGACGACCAGAAATTGCCGGATAACTATATGTCTCCTGGCTCCCAGTATCTGATGGGCGCCGATCAGTTTGGCCGAGATGTCCTCAGCCGGGTGATTTTTGGCACGCGGGTGTCTCTCTCGGTGGCCTTTGCGGCCTCACTGGTGAGCCTGATCATCGGTCTGGTGTACGGCCTGATCGCCGGATACTTTGGGGGGCGGGTTGACAGTGTCATGATGCGCATTGTGGACATTCTCTACGGTTTTCCCTTTTTGATTTTCGTCATCCTTCTCCAGGTCTATTTCAAGGCCGTGGCTAACAAAGGTGGGGCCGGCACGATAGCCGCTCCGATCATTGCGTTGGATAGAAAGATAGGCGGGATGCTGTTCATCTTTCTCGCCCTGGGAGCGTTGAACTGGATCGGCATGGCGCGCCTTGCCCGCGGGCAGGTGCTATCGTACAAGGAGATGGAATTTGTGGGTGCAGCCAGGTCCATCGGTGCCAGCAATATGCGCATCATCTTTCGTCACCTGCTACCCAACATCCTGGGGCCGTGTATCGTCTACGAGACAATGGCTATCCCAGGCTATATCTTTACCGAGGCGTTCCTCAGTTTTATCGGCCTGGGTGTGAACGCCCCCACTCCCAGTTGGGGTATCATGGTCAATAACGGCTACCGGGCGTTGCGGTCTCACCCGCACGTGCTGTGGCCGCCGGCCATCGCGCTGGTGATCACGACGCTGGCCTTTAACTTTTTGGGGGACGGCTTGCGCGACGCTTTCGACCCGCGACTAAAGGGCACGTCCTAGCGCAACTGTAACTCGCCTGTTCTGGTGCATGAGAAAGGCGGTTTGGCGAATCGTTCGCCAGGTCGCCTTTTTTGAACCTTTTCGATAAACATGACAGATTCAGGACTTTGCCAAGCAATTCAAGACAGCGCTTCCCCTGGTAAACCACCACGTTCCACGACAACTGTACCACCGGCGACGCCGTGGAAAGCCGCAGTTGGTACCCTCCCCTTCGTCACCCAACGGTTGGCGTTTGGCGTCCTGGTGCTGCTGTCAATCATATTCCTCAGTTACCTGGGACTGGATATGGCTGGCGGCGCCGAATTCGGTCCCGCCGTGAGCCGTGCGCTCCCAAAAACTGTGGCTTACGTCGGCCGTCTCCTGCACGGCGACCTGGGCCTGACCACTATCCGGCGGCAAATAACAATGCCAGCGGCGTCGCCGTGATGCTGGAAGCCATCCGGGTCATGCAGGAAACAGATTACGAACCATACAGGTCGTTTCTCTTTGTGGCTTATAGTGGAGAGGGATTGGAGGGAGGAGAGTTTGTTTCTGACCCAGACGTGACCCGCTTTTTACAGGCCCATCCCGGTTTTACCAATTTCAAGTTGGAGGCCATTGTAAAGTTGCGTGGCGTCGGCGGGGGGACAGGTGACCGATTAGAGATTTCGGCTGGCGGCAGTTTACGTCTGGCGGAACTGTTCGAGACGGCTGCCAGGCGTTTGGGAGTAGACACTGTGCGGGCCGATGAGACGATAGACATTGGCGTTATCTACGAAGGAGAAAGCGTGCTCCCCCTGGTCCAGGAGGGACAGGAAGCGCCAGTCGTGCGCTTGTTCTGGGAAGGTTGGGATGAGCACTCTCGGCTGCCAACAGATACGCTGGCGAATATATCGGCCGCCAACCTGGAGGAGGCCGGTCGCACCCTGGCCTTGTCACTGATGATTCTGGGGCGCGAGAGGGAATGACGGAAAAGAAACCAGGTTTTCCGGAAAAAACCTGGTTTCTCCTGTTAGCGCGGGTTAAAGAATCCGGGAGCGTAGAGCAGCACGGTCAGCAGCCCATCGGTGAGGGAGAAAACGAGATATGCCTTAAAGATCGTGGCCCTTTCAGATCGCCGGGCATAGATATAGATCGCTGCCAGCGCTAAAAGAAGGATGATCACCGGTATGGCCATAGCCAGGGTCGTTCTCAGATCGCTGGATACTTGATAAAGGAAAGGTGTGCCGGTGGACAGGCCCGGCAAGAGCACTAGTTTGGAAGCGCAGTAGATGATGATGGAGACGAGCAGACCAATCTTGGTACCCATCCGTTCCAGGTATTCTCGTCCGCTAAACATGTAGAACAGAACTACCCATATCAAGGGCGGAAAGTTCCATATTGCCACGATGGGCAAAAGCCCTATGCCTGATATGATTCCCCACACCAGGTCCGCAGCGCCAAGCACGATGTCATCGCTACTCGTTCGATCCAGCCACATTTTTGCTTCAGGGGAGGTGGAAGCGTAATAGATGTCATACTGCCGGAAGCCGGCGGTGTCAATCCAGGCCACGTGCAGGTTAGAGTCAGAATCGGCGACCAGGGTGGAGAGGACGGAAGCGTTCAACGTGTTGCTGGCCAACTGGTAGCCGATGGGTTGGCCCTCGGAAAAGACAACCATTGCCAACTGGATGGTGCTTTCGGACCGGGAGGCTATCATCAGGCTCAACGCAACCGGCAACTCGTTCTTTTGACTTGAGACCACTGCCGGCGCATTCACAAAATCGCTGCTATAGACCCAGGGGGGAAGAAGAGCCAGTTTGCTGTAGCCGTAGGGGCTGGCATGATCTGCATACTCTGGCATAGTCTCGGTGGGCAGACTAATGGAACTCGGATTGGTGAGCGATGGCTTGCCCGGCTCAAAACTCACGTAAAAGGCATAAGCCGCGGTCGGCGTGAGACCTCCGCCCAGATTCTGTACAGCCCATAAGACGTAGAGGTTGTTAGTATCAGCGCCAATGATGGGGCCATAATAGACTGCGCTCTCTGCGAATTCAAAGTCGGTCAGTTTTTGTCCCCCGTCAGGCACAACGTGTGATCCTTCCAGCGTGGCGTAGTAGATGTCTCTGGCCGAGATTCCCTTTTCGTACAGCCAGGCCAGATGTGTCGTGCCCGCGTTGTCAATCAGCACGAAAGGGTCAATGCCCTGAGGGATTAACAAAGTGGGAGAGGACACATCATGCAGAACCAGGTGGAATATCCCCTTCTGCTCGTTCTCCGGCTGGCTGCTCCAGACAAACGCTGTCTCCCCTTCCGCCGACAGGTACGTATGAAAACTGTCTACGTCCTCTCCCTCCCGAGACAGGAGCAGGGGTTGCGCTGGCCGGCCATCCTGGTCAATCAGGACGTGGTACAGACTCTGTTGCCCCTCGGCGCGCGACAGCCAGACCAGGTGGAGGTTGTTTTCCCTGTCCACCAGGAGTTGGGCTCTGCGCGGATTGGGCAGGTGCAGCCCCAGAGGTTGGTTGACCATGACCTGACCTTGCTCGTTGAGGTGGGCATAGTGTAACGCCTCTTTCCTATCGGCAGTGGTTTCGCACCAGACCAGGTGGACGTGTTTATCTGCGTCCACCTGAAGAGCCACGGGTTGCTTGGCGGCAGTCCTTCCCAGCAACAAGCCCCGGCTCCAGTCCCCTGATGGTTTGTCACTGCGGTCGCTCTGGACGCTGCACCCACTCAGCAGGAGCACCGTCGTAGAGACGAGGAACACGATCAGTAACACTTGGCAAATTTTCTTCATGCTGTATAATCTCCTTTGAGCACCACGCGCAATCCCAGAGCCATCTTTATTCACCCATGGTAACTACCCAGGCTACCTTCCCGAAAGCTAGAATCTGACTGTCAGGCAAGTCGAAACTTGCTGCAGAACTAAAATCATTTCAAAACTCGACCAGTCAGAGCTTTCGGGAAGGTAAATCTGGGCACCCCCTGGGTAGTTACCACTCATGTATTATACCATAAAGTACCTTCAGTGGTTCATCATATATGAAGAGCGTACCTATGACCAGAGAAACCACAACTCGCTCGACTGCTTCAGAGCCGACCACCCCGCGGCCACGATGGCGTGAGACGCTGGCCGGCATAATCGCTTTCATCGCCCAGCGCCTGGTCTTTGGGGCGCTGGTGCTGGTAGCCATCATCTTTCTCGGCTACCTGGGGCTGGGCATGGCCCAGGGCGTGGCTTTCTACCCGGCCTTGGGGCGCTCCGCATCCAAGACGCTCGAGTACCTGGGCCGGTTGGCCCGAGGCGAACTGGGACTCTCGGCGGCAGGCAGCGTGACGGCGGTTCCCGTCACCGTCGCCGAGGTGGTTCCCGACGTCCTGGGCAAGAGCCTGGGGCTGTTAGCGGTGGCCTTGTTGTTCGCGACGCTGGTGGGGGTACCCCTGGGAATCTGGGCGGCGGCACATCGCCGGTCCGGTTGGTCACTGGTCACCATCCTGGCCTCCATCGTCGGCGTATCGGCGCCCAGTTTCTTTGCGGCTCTACTTCTCCAGTTGGCCGCTATCCGTCTGACGCGGGCTTTGGGCCATCCCTTGCTGCCCGTGGGAGGTTTCGGTTGGGACGAACACATTATCTTGCCGGCGCTGGTTCTAGCCGCCCGGCCCATCGCCCAAATCGCCCGCGTCACCTTTGTCACTGTGAGCGACGTGCTGGCCCAGGACTATGTGCGCACGGCTCGCAGCAAGGGCCTGCGGGAGATGGCAGTGATGTTGCACCACGTGATCCGCAATGCAGCCATCCCCATCCTGACCACGGTGGGCCTCTCCTTGCGCTTTTCCCTGAGCAGCCTGCCGGTGGTAGAGTTCTTCTTCGGCTGGCCCGGCGTGGGCTTTACTTTGCTCAAGGCCATCTCTCGCCGGGACGATAATCTGGCTATAGCACTGGTGCTCTGCCTGGGCGCGCTATTCATCCTGGTGAACCTGATCCTGGAAGTAGCCTATCGCCTGATTGATCCCCGGCTGCGGGAACCGAGGGGCCACGTCGAACGCAGGGAGCGGTGGAGCCTGGCGAAGGTGCTCGAGTCCATCGTAGTCGAGGTGCGGGATATGCTGACGGATAATCCCCTCCGGCGTTGGCTGGCCCGACGGAAGGCGGCCCCTTCTCCCAGTCCCTTCCGCGCTGCGCTGGAGCGACGTGGGGAGGAGGTTGGCGTCGTCCGGAAAAAGTACCGGGCCGAGAGGATGCGCGCGTGGCTGCGTGGGACTATGCGCAATTTCCCCTTCGTGATCGGGGCGCTCCTGGTGGGCGGGCTGGTCGCTGTCCTCCTGTTCGGGCCACGGTTGTCGCCGCATAGCCCTTACACTACTCAAGGCCTGACCTACACAGATGGGGAACTCTGCGTCCCCCCCTTTGCGCCCGACGAGACCTATCCGTGGGGCACCGACGTGCTCGGTCGTGACATCTTGAGCCTCGTCCTGGCCGGCGCCCAGCAGACCTTGCTCCTGACGACGCTGGTGGTGTCGGCCCGCATGGTGGTGGGCATCGTGCTGGGCGCCCTGGCCGGTTGGCTGAACGGGAGTTGGATTGACCGTTTGCTGCTGGGCCTATCCGAGACCATCGCTGCCTTCCCGGCCTTGCTCCTGGCTATGACGTTCATCCTGGCGCTGGGCATTCGTCAGGGATTCCGGCCTTTCGTCATCGCCCTCTGCCTGGTGGGTTGGGGAGAGGTGATGCAGTTTGTGCGGGGTGAGGTGATGACCATCCGTCCCAAACTGTTCATCGAGAGCGCGGTGGCCCTGGGCCTGCGCACGCCGCGCATTATCCAGCGTCACGTCCTGCCCAATATGCTCTCGGCTTTGATTTCTATCGCGGCTCTGGAGATGGGGGCCACACTTATGCTCCTGGGTGAACTGGGCTTCGTGGGCATCTTTATCGGCGGCGGAGCCTTTGCCGAACTGGACATAGCTGCAGCGCCCTATCACTACTCTGACGTGCCTGAGTGGGGCGCACTGCTGAGCAACGTCCGCCGCTACGCTCGCTCCTACCCTTGGACGGCCATTTATCCCAGCCTGGCCTTTTTCGCCGCCATCCTGGGGTTCAATCTCTTTGGTGAGGGCGTGCGCCGTTTGGTGGAGACCGTCGGCATCGGGATCACGCGGCTGGTGAACCGTTACACTCTGGCGGCGGCACTGTTGGTGGTCGTAGGGATCAACTGGACGCGGGCGAACACTGGTCCCATGGCCTTTTATCGCCAGCAGGCCGGTGAATTTGACGGCCAGCAGGCCCTGGCCCACGTGCAGGCGCTCACCGATCCAGTCTTGGACGGCCATGCGTTAGGCACTCCCGGGATGGACGCGACGGCGGAGTACATCGCGCAGCAATTCCACGATCTGGGGGTTGATCCAGCCGGGGAGGGGATGACCTATTTCCAGGCGCGGCAGCGATCGTTCGAGCAACTGGATACCGTTCCGCAGTTGGAGATTGAGGACGGCGGCCCCTCGCCGGTCTATCACCAGGATTTCGTGGAATTTGCCAGCCGCAATCGCAACCTGGGGCAAGCCCAGGGCCAAGTTCGCTTCCTCGCGTTGGGAGATATAACGAGAACCGGGGACCGGATAAGGAATTACAAGGCATTGGAAGGCCTGGATTTTTCCGACGAAATCCTGCTGGTGCCCTCTGAAAAGGAGGTATTCTACCTCGGAGACGTACCGTATTCGGGGCTGCTCGTGGTCCCCTACGATTCCCGCGACCTGGAGCGCCGTTATACGCTGTCGCCGCGCGATCCCCATTATCAGATGTTCGGCACCGACCGCGAACGGGGATGGGACAGACCAGTCCTGGGGATTAGCAAAGCCACGGCCAACCGTTTGTTGGAGGGCACGGGCTACACCATAGCCGATCTCTGCAGCCAGGCCGAGGATCTGGGAGCGAACGAGATATTCGAGTTGCCCACGCAAGTCCGAGCCTCAATAGAGATACAGGGCACAATCCAGGAGAAAGTGCCGGTCCGCCACGTCATCGGTCACTGGACGGGGGTCTCCGACAGCCGTTCGGGGGGCATCAACGACCAGATGGTCATCGTGATGGCCCAGTACGACGCGCCGCCGCCCAGCCCCGACGATGCGTTTTTCCCCGGCGCCAACGACAATGCCAGCGGCGTGGCCGTTATGTTGGAGGCTATCCGCACCATGCGGGAGACAAAGTATCAGCCCTACCGAACTTTCCTCTTCGTGGCCTACAGCGCCGAGGGGCTGGAGGGCGGGGAATCGGTCTATCCGCCGGACGTGGAGAGATTTCTCCATGCCAAGACCGGTTTCTCTTCCAACTTTGACGTGGAGGCGGTGGTGGACCTGCGGGGACTGGGGGCCGGATCGGGTGACGACCTGCTCATCTCGGCCGGTGGCAGCCTGCGCCTGGCCGACATCTTCGAGGAAGCGGCCCGACGAATGGACGTTCCGGTTCTCCGTGGCGGGGAAGCAGTGGACATCAGCATCGTCTTTGAGGAAAAAAGTCCCTATGCGGGCGGGCAGGAGTCTCCACGTGTCGGTCTGAGATGGGAGGGCTGGGAGGCGACATCCCGCCGGTCGGCAGACACCCTGGAGTCTGTATCGGCGGACAATCTCGAACAGGCCGGCCGCGCCCTGAGCCTTGCTCTGATGATATTGGGCCGCGAGACCCAGTATTAGAGAATGGGGACTTGGCGGCTTTTGGTGGAGCAGTATGAACCTTGCACCGGTCTGGAAAGTAATTACAATAGTAGTCGTCGCGCAACGTGTCTTCGGCGTACAAGTGAGCCGAGAGGCATCTATATCACTACCTGATGGAGTTTTCTATGTCCCGAATTAGTTCAACAGTCCAGTCTTTCGCCGAGCGCGTGGTTACAAACATCGAGCGGGTGATCGTCGGCAAGCGAGATACCGTCGAGTTGGCCGTGGTCGGCCTGCTGTGTCAGGGACATTTGCTGATAGAGGACGTGCCCGGAGTGGGCAAGACAATGCTGGCCCGCAGCCTGGCCCGCTCGCTGGGATGTTCATTCAGCCGTATCCAGTTCACCCCCGATATGCTGCCCAGCGACGTGACGGGCGTCTCTATCTTCAACCAGGCCAGCCGCCAGTTCGAGTTCCGGCCAGGGCCGGTGGTGGCCCAGATCGTCCTCGCCGACGAGATCAACCGCGCCACGCCCAAGACACAGGCGGCCCTGCTGGAGGCTATGGAGGAGCGCCAAATTACCGTGGACGGCGTAACGCGCCCCTTGCCGCGACCGTTTATGGTGCTGGCCACCCAGAACCCAATCGAGTACGAGGGCACCTTCCCGCTTCCCGAAGCCCAATTGGACCGTTTCTTGCTGCGCATTGGTCTGGGGTATCCTGGAATGGAGGACGAGATTGATATTCTGGATCGACAGCAATTTCATCACCCGCTGGATGACCTGGAGCAGGTGGCTGCGGTGGAAGAACTGTCTCAGGCGCAAGAGGCGGTAAAGTCAGTGCACATTTCACCGGCCGTGAAGCGTTACCTGGTGGAGTTGACGCGGCAGACCAGAAAGCATAGCGCGGTCTACCTGGGCGCCAGTCCACGCGGCAGCCTGGCCCTGTACCGGGCCGGGCAGGCGCGGGCGGCCATTCTGGGGCGGGACTTTGTGCTGCCGGACGACGTCAAAGCCCTGGCGTTGTCGGCCCTGCCCCACCGCGTGATCCCAGGCCCGGCGGCGCGCTTGCGAGACGTGACCTCCGAGCTCATCGTACAGGAGATCATGGATAGGACGCCAGTGCCGGGCGGGGATCTGACCGGCGAGGGGTGAGGATGACGAGTTCGTAGGTCGGATTTGCTATCCGACCCTATGGCGGTTAGCAAAACCGCCCTAC
>Ga0209121_10003322_pt1 | contig 15658 bp, 13 predicted proteins | sample Cruoilmetagenom3_FD_187292 | JGI IMG/M metagenome (GOLD analysis project Ga0209121, IMG submission 187292) | Oil polluted marine microbial communities from Coal Oil Point, Santa Barbara, California, USA - Sample 3 (SPAdes) (version 2) | ecosystem: Environmental > Aquatic > Marine > Oil seeps ...
GTCACACGAACTTTCTTTCCTTCAGAAAGCCACCGCCGTGCATCACGAACTTTGAAACCTTTGTGGTGGTCTGTGGTCTTTGGACGTAATTTGATCTCTTTGATCTCAACTTTGGTTTGCGCTTTGCGTGCTTCTCGTTCCTTCTTTTCTTTTTCATACAGGAACTTGCCAAAATTCATGACCCTGGCAACGGGTGGGTTGGCATTGGGAGCGACTTCAACCAGATCTAATCCTTTTGCATCCGCCCGATCTAATCCTTCACGTAAGCTGACGATTCCAACATTCTCGCCATCAGCTTCGATCAGACGAATTTTTGTCGCTCTTATCTGTTTATTTATCCGAAAATCATCTTTGCTACTTATAGTTTTCTTTCTCCTTCTTATACCTTCATCATTGATTAACACAAATAGTATTCCCTGAAAAGGGAACGGCATTTATCTTACCATAAGGCATCCTGAATCGTCAACAGTTTTCAAGATCAGTATATCGAAAATCACTGATTTTGGTGGAAAATAGCCTCAAAAATGCGATATATAGAGACGCACAAGTGCGTCTCTATACTTATTCACGACAATCAACCTTCAGCTTTTTCTTCGACTTCCTTAACTGCAACAGCTATGAAGTCTTCTACCTTCATAGCGCCCAACCGCTCACGGCTGCGGCGACGGATATCGATCTGATTTCCTTCCATCTCCCGATCACCAATGACAAGCATATAGGGTGTCTTCTGTTTCTCAGCATCGCGAATCTTGGCGTTCATTCTATCGCTGCGTTCATCCACTTTCACACGGAGACCAGCTTGTTTGAGATCTGCTGCTACACTCCTGGCATATTCTACATGCCGATCAGCTATCGGGATGATCACTGCTTGCAATGGAGACAGCCAAATCGGGAATGCCCCACCATAATGCTCAATTAAGACGCCAAAGAAACGTTCAATACTGCCCATCAGTGCTCGGTGGATCATGTATGGACGATAGGGTTGACCATCCTCTGCAATGTACGACATATCGAATCTTTCAGGCAGGTTGAAATCAAACTGGATCGTTGAAAGCTGCCATTCACGTCCTAATGCATCGTTGATCTTTAGATCGATCTTTGGTCCATAAAAAGCTCCGCCACCTTGATCAACCTCATAGGGCAGCTCAGCCCGTTTCAAAGCCGCTTCCAAAGCAGCCTCAGCATCTCGCCAGCGCTTCGGATCGCCTACTGCCTTCTCGGGTCGCGTGCTCAGATAAGCATTGATCTCTTTGAACCCAAAAGAGCGCAGGATATGAAGACTGAAGGACAGCACAAAATCGATCTCCTCCGGCATTTGGCTTGGCGCACAGAAATGGTGAGCATCATCCTGCGTGAAACCTCGTACACGCATTAGGCCATGCATCACACCGCTGCGTTCATAACGATACACTGTTCCTAGTTCAGCATAGCGTAAGGGTAAGTCTCGATAGGAGCGAATGCCCGACTTGTAGATCTCCACGTGGAAGGGGCAGTTCATCGGTTTGAGATAGTACTGCTGGTCCTCAATCTCGATCGGCGCATACATATTCTCTGCATAGAAATCCAGATGCCCGCTCGTCTTCCATAGATTAGCTTTGCCAATATGCGGCGTATATACAAAGTCGTAACCGTTCTTAATGTGTTCATCTTCCCAAAAACGCTCTGCTAAGAAACGCACTTTCGCGCCGTTTGGATGCCAGAGGATCAAACCTGAACCGACCTCATCACTGACACTGAAAAGGTCCAATTCGCGGCCCAGTTTCCGGTGATCTCGCTTTTTTGCCTCTTCTAAACGCCATAGATACTTTTTTAAGTCCTTTGGGGAGAGCCAGGCCGTACCATAAATACGCTGGAGCATGGGATTTTTTTCATCTCCACGCCAGTAGGCACCAGCCACATTCATCAACTTGATGGCTTTGGGATTGATCTTTCCCGTGCTTTCCACATGCGGCCCTCGACATAAGTCAACAAACGTATCACTTTTATAAATCGAGATGACCGGCTTCTCATCCACCGGGTTACCGTGTTCATCCATTCCACCTTCTTCAAGGCCTGCAATTAATTCCAGCTTATAGGGTTGATCTCCGAAGATCTCACGGGCTTCCACAGCGGAAACCTCTTCCCGGAGGAACTGGCTGTCATTTTTTATGATCTCACGCATCCGAGCTTCAAAGTCTTCTAAATCTTCAGGGGTCAAGGGGCGCGGGAGGTCAAAGTCATAGTAAAAACCGTCCTTGATTGGTGGACCAATCGCAACTTTGCCTTCCGGAAATTTCTCCAATACCGCTTGTGCCATAACATGGGCAGCAGAATGCCTTACACGATAAAGTTTTGAATCTTCATATTTTTCTGCCATCATCTATCTCCTTTGAATCAGTTTCGACTAATTTGACTGGCTATTCAACCAGGCTTTTGTTTATTAAACAAATTTAAACAAAAAACCCTCGCCTACTGGGGCGAGAGAATTCTCACGCGGTTCCACCCAGATTCATCCACAAACTTTGGTTTGGGGTATCTCCTGGAGCCAATAACGAGGCAAAACGTTCACCTTACTCAGCCGTTCTTGAGGCTTTTCCGGATTATGCTCCCGGGGGGTTTTCGCTGGATCTTACCTGAGAAGACTTTCAGCCTTTGATCTTCTCTCTCTAAAGGCAACATTCCTGCTACTCGTCCCGATCAACGCAGTTCAATATGCAGTGGGTGGTATAGGGCTCGAACCTACGACCTCCGCGATGTCAACGCGACGCTCTAACCAACTGAGCTAACCACCCCAAATGTGTTAGCATTATACAGTGTGCAAACTTAAAAATCAAGTGTCATTTAAAAAGGGAGACTGAAATACATATAATGTTAGATTTTTTAAGATATCCCTTTCAAATGCCTGAAGCTAGGCAGGACGCTACTGCCATTCCGGTTTTAACAAGTTTATGGAGAATCAAAATCCCCACATCACCACTTTTTCCAAGGATTAATATAACTAACGATTCTTAAAAACCGCTTAAACCATAAAAAGTTCAACTAGAATATAATGTTTTATAAAGAATTATATACATCGCATGTGACCACAATAAAGGTTTCGCAATTTCACCCCAATTATCCAGCCATTCATCATAATAATAAGGGGCTAATAAATCTTGCGGAACTTGTTCAGGAAGCCAATTATTTTCATCTGCTTGCTTCTCGATCCAAACCAAACGCTTTTCTGCCTGGTTGTGCTGTCCAATTTTGCATTCCACCCAACCTAACCACGCAGTCAACAAAATCCATTGGCCGCCACCGTAATAGGAATCTTTTTCATAACGATATACCCCTCCTTCAGGAGAAACCAGTTTCTGTTGGATGCTGGAGATTGTATTAATCATAATAGGGTCATCTAATAGAAAAAGATCCCCTGGCACAGCTGCTCCTAACAAACTGGCATCAATACTCGAATTTTTATCATGATTAGTCGCCAGAACAGGATTAATATGCTTCGTCAATTCCTCGTTCAACACACCGTACTTACTGATAAAATCATTCATCTCTCCCATACTCTTCTGTATTGAGTCTGGATAAAGATTGATTTCCTTTTCTTTGATTAACTTCAAAACAGCGCTTAATCCACCATAGGCGCTGGCTATTGAGTATGAGTGCAATAAATCTGGGTTCTCTTCCCAACAATCGTAATTAGGTAAACGCCACACAAGCTGTAAATATTCCACAATCAAGCTTATGCTTTGTTCAACGGATTTCAACCAGGTTTTATCCCCCGTCATCCGGTAATGCTCACAAACCGTCCAAAGCCAAATGCCATAACCATCAATTTGAAAGTTTCCCCACACAGTACGGATATCTTCCCTTCCATCTAAAGTATATCGTGTGAAAAGAAAATCATCACTCTTCAAAGGCTCTGCACTTTTCAGCGCCTGTTCAATCAAAGGGATTTTAAATTTGTATCGCTCAATAACATTGACCACCCATCGATGAAATTTTCGAGCCGAATCGTACACACCTGCTAGATCCATTGCGTGAGCCACATAACTGCTATCTCGCACCCACGAATAATGATACATAGGAAAATTTGGACATGCAACATAAGCACCTTCTGGAGATTGAAATTGTTGAATAATCTCAATGCTTCGTTGATAAAGACTCACTTAATTATCCCTTGATTTTTAGGAGCACCAGACCCCAGTATTTCAATGATGGAATCTCAAATGAAATTGAGCCTTCATCATTTTTTATGAAGTCAAGTGGCATTGGAGAGATATTCTTGTCATCTGGTGAGGCGAACCAAATACCCTCAATTTCATTTTCCAAATCTGTCAATCGAACTTTTGTTGTTGCTAAAGGCAGCGGTGCGCTTTCAATTGCCTCTGCCCACTCGATGGAATCAACACCACATAAGTTAATCAGATTGATTGCGATAAATTCCTCACTCTGACGCACAATTGGCCACACTTTATTTTTACGCAGGCTGGTTGAAGTTGAGGCACCCTCAACTTGAATGTCTCTGGCAAATTCAGGGGTTGCATCCCTTGACCGAGGCCCAATAGCATCCTGATAACGAACAACGAAATCATAATAACGTTGAACCACCTCTGCAAGTTCAGGTGTCATCACTTTGTATTTTGGGAAATAGGCATCTGCGAGCATAGCATTGCTCTCACCCAATTCAATATGACCACCCCCACTCGCAAAGATAATAGCATCCATTAAACGGACATTGTGTTCTAAAGCGGGATCAATGTAAGCAGCCAGCACAACTGGTTTTTCCGCTCCCAGCGTTTGAGCCTGAGTAATAAGGATATGTAAATCATCAAACCATATATACGGAGGCCAAACCTCAATGTATACAAAATCCTGATTTGATGGCGCAACTGTTTCAACAGGCCAGTTTGTCACTGCGTTGAATACTACTGCCCCATCCTTGCGATGTTTAAGAACTAATTCTTTTGTGAGATTAATCGTTTCTGCAAATGGCTGCTCAAGGTTAAACTTGTCTCCCGAGACATCATATCCCTGCTTTGGATCACCGTATTGATCGAGATGTATCCCATCAAATGGTAACTTTTCCAGTATCTGATCAAACTGATCAAGCAAGTATTTCACCCAGGGGGAATCTGGGCGTGGATCCATATATACTAAGAAGTTATTACCAAAGCAGAGAGGTTTCCCATCCCTTCCGAACAAAACCCAATCTTTATGCTGTTCGTAAAAAGGAATAGAGGCAGCATAAATGGCAGTATAGGGCATAGCTGCTATATTGCGTTCATGAGCAGCAGAGATCAGATTTTCCACAGTTTCAATGGAGAGCTCCCGGTTTAATGGATCACGATAAGGTTCTTGATCTGTCAAAAATTGTTCATGGCGATACATCCAATCATAAAACTGAAGTCCGTTAATGTGATACTTGGCAATTTCCTGCATCGTGTGTGAGGCATCGTCACGACCAGCATAAAAATCACTTAGAAAACCATAACGTGGTGTCTCTGTCCATGTATTAAGGACATCAATAGCCTTACTCACACAATCAATCTCTTCCCCCGTCATTGAAACGATACATAAGTCAATCCCATAGCCTTTTGGAGCTACTTGTGGAGGGGACCACGAAAGTTCAATGCTCTGAGTGTCCCCTCCTAACACAAAAGTTCCCTGAAGTTCTTCAATCTCACTTATAAGGGAAGAAATCTTTGCCCTGACTTTAATATATTCCTTTTGTTCAAATTGAGTCTCAATGGATATGGCGATTTTAACTGGCTCTCCTGGATGATAAAAGGCTCGGTCAAATTGAACATCACTTATCTCAATATCTTTCACCATTTCACTCTCTTGTAGTATGTTTTCTTCTTTAATATTCTTCAGTAACATCCCTTGAATTGGCACACAGGTTGATAACAGTAACATACCTTGCAAATAAATTCCTATTAAAACAAAATACTTGAATTTGTGTAGTCTCATCTCATCCTTTGAAGGCTCCCTGGGTTAACCCACCGACAAAATAACGCTGTAAACTTGTAAATACAATGATCACTGGAATTACAGCTATAAGAGATGCGGCAAATACCAAACCCCAATCTGTACCGTGTTGTCCTTGAAAAGTTGCAATTGCTACCGGAAGTGTGCGCTTGGAAACATCATCAATGAGTGTCAAAGCTAAAATGTACTCATCCCAAAAACCAAGAAAGGAGAAAATTGAAACAGTTGCCAAGGCAGGTGTTGATAGCGGTATGATCATTTTAAAAAATATTGTAAAGTAATTTCCTCCATCAATGAGGATAGCATCTTCTAATTCATGCGGCAAGGTCTCAAAAAATCCACGCAGCAAGAAGGTATTAAATGGAATACTTCCCGAAACATAAAAAAGAATAAGCCCCAATAAGCTATTACGCAAGTTGAGTGTCTTAGCGACTAAAAACTGCGGAATAATACCCACCATATTAGGCACCATCAAAACGAATATGATTGTGTAAAATATCACTTCTTTACCAGGAAACTCAAGGCGCGCAAAGGCATAAGCCATCATTGCAGAAAACAAGACCACAAAAAAAACGGAGATTAATGCCACAAACATGCTGTTTAAAAAATAATGTTGAAAATTACCTGAAGTCCACGCATTTATATAATTTTTTATTGACGGATTTTCTGGAATCAGCTCGGGGGGATACTCGAAAAAATAGGTCTTTTCCTTGAATGAAGTGGAGACCATCCAACTAAAAGGCAGCACCATCCCTACTGCTCCCAATCCAACAATAATGTACAAGACGATCATTTGTATTTTTTTATGAATTTTATAGGCTTTGTTTTTCATTAAGCAAGCTCCTCTGGCTTTCTCAAGAAGCGTATCTGTAAATAACTAAGGGTAGCGATAATTAAGGCCAATAGAAATGAAAGCGCAGAGCCATATCCAAAGTCAAGAAAGTCAAATGCCTGATGATACAAATAACTCAAGATGACCTCGGTTTTTTGCAATGGCCCGCCATTAGTGATCATGACTACCGAAATAAAAACGTTGAATCCCCCTATCATGAGCATCACAAATGTGAATACTAGTGTTGGACGAATGAGTGGTAGAGTAATCTTTGTTAGTTTTTGCCAACCATTAGCACCATCAATTTCTGCAACTTCATACAATTCGGGTGGAATAGTTTGCAAGGCAGACAGCAAGATCACCATCGTCCAGCCGATACCTTTCCAAATACCCAAAGCCAATATGGGTATAAAGGCAGTTGATGCTGCACGCAACCAAGGAATTGGCTCCTGAATTACATGCAAAACATTTACCAGCATATAATTAATAATTCCTTTTGGACTCTGGAAAAGATATTTAAACAACAGAGATACTATTACCCATGAAGTAACCACAGGGATGTAATACACAACGCGAAAAAACACCTTCCCTTTAGTTATCGTGTTGAGTAATAGTGCGACGAACAATGCCAGGATCATTTGCCCCGGAACCGTCACGACGGTATATAAGATCGTGTTACGTAAAGAAAGGCCTACAATTGGATCACTAAAAGCACGTCCATAATTCGCCAAACCTACAAACTTATTTATCTCCCCCGGCATAATGCTCCATTCATAAAAGCTCATTTGGAAGGCTTTAAGAATTGGATAGATAAGGAAAACAAGATAAAGAATAAGTCCAGGTAGTATAAAAAGATATGCGGAAAAAACTTGCTGCTTCTTTTTGTTGATCTTCATACACCCTCTTGCTAATAACCTTCACAAATAATGGGAGACCCCAATTCATCTTAGGGTCTCCCATAACGATCTGCTATTCTGGTAAAACTAACAATCCATCTATAGACTCAGAAGCAGCATTAAATGCATCTTCAAAGCTTTTCTCGCCAGTAAGATATTCACCACCAGCAAGTGTATAGATCTCTTCAATCTTTGTCCACTTGGGATGAGGAGTGCGTGCTTTGGCTGTTAATAGTTGCTCTAAAAAGTGACCAAAGTAATCATGATTCTTGATGTAATCACTGTCTAACAAGCTCTGAATGACAGGTATTTGACCAGTCTCTGCCATAGCAAGCTGTGTATCTTCAGAGAGCATGAAGCGTATGAACTCTGCAGCTTCCTCTTTATGTTGGCTTTGTTGAAACATCACAATATCCTCACCGCCAACCACAGAGATACTTCCACCAGTACCAGCGGGCATGGGAGCATAGCCATAATCCGTTCCAAGACTTCCACTGAATAAGGGTGTAAACCAAGGTCCCTCAAGAAGCATGGCGATCTCATTATTACCAAAACCACCCCAAGCATCTACACCACCGCCAAGTATGCCAGGATGTATATAACCCAGATCTACCAGATTCTTGAGATATTCATATGCTGTTTCAGTACTTTCTCCATTCAGATAACCAGAAGCTACAGTAATATCCTCATCGGTGATATCACCCCCGAAACTCCAGATCCAGGGATTCACCGCCCAAGCATAAGTACCACCATCAGCAAAGCAATACTTATCCTCTCCTAGAGCTTTTATCTTTTCACAATCTGTGAGGAACTCGTCCATTGTGGCTGGTGGAACCTCGATGCCAGCATCTTTGAACATTTGCATATTGTAAATTAAGATTCGAGTGTTAGTATCTAATGGCAAGCCATAATAGTGATCTTTTAGGAAATTAGTGGAGAGTGGCCCAGGGAAAACGGCTTCCTTGTATGTGTCAAAATCAGGCATAACTTCATCTAATTTTGCCAATGCTCCCATATAAGCAAATTCCGGCACCCAAATGATATCCGCGCGAATTAGATCGGGTGCAGTTCCTCCCGCAATTGATGTCATTAGTTTCCGGCGGAATTCATCGTATGGCACAGTCAGAGCCTCTACTTTGATATTTGGATTAGCAGCCTCAAAAGCAGGAATGACAACTGTTTCCAACTTTTCAATCTCAACTTCACTGTAGGCATGCCAGAAGGATATGGTCACCTCTTCCTCACCTTCTTCTGTTGCCACCTCTTCAGTCTTCGCACAACCTACCAGGAGCATGCTCAATGTGAGCATCAATACAATAATCATGTAAACATTCTTCTGCTTTAACATTATGTTTCTCCTTTTTCTCATTTTAATCGACGCTTGATCTTAAGACTTAGAAATTAAAATTTGTTCAATTATTTAATTCAAGCACCTCCTTCAATAGTTGCTTTCTTCATTGAATTAACAAAGATTTTTCTTTTTAAAAAATGACCTATTCACCCTAATGGTGAATTTCGCTATATTGGGGATTTTAGAAACTCACCCATTACCAAACATGCAGCGCCCAATGCCCAAGCATCATCCCCCAATGGCTCAACACAGACCTCTGTCACTGAACTTTGACCAAGCATAACATGTTGAGCGATCGCCTGACGCATTGGTTCTAAAAGCCATTTTCCAAATCGAACTCCCTCTCCTCCAATGATGATACGAAATGGTGAAAGTATAGTAATCAAGTTAGCAATTTGTATCCCAAGTATTCTCCCAGCCCGAGCAAAAACTTCTTGAGCTTTTTTATTGCCCGAGTCAGCCAACTCCAGTAATTCATTCACATTATTAATAGATTGTTGGCAAGTCTCCTTACCACTAATCAGTAAACCTTTTTCGCTGACGATGGTCTCCAAACAACCTCTTTTCCCACAATCGCATTGACGACCATCTGGCTGCACCGTGATATGTCCAAATTCGCCAGCGCTATTTACTCCCCTGTAAATTTGCCCGTGTATAACGAGGCCCATCCCTACACCTCGGCCTATAGTTATAGTAATGAAGTGATCTAAATTTTGCCCTGCACCAAATAATTGTTCAGCCACAACTAATGTATTTACATCATTATCAACATAGGTTTTCACACCGAGATGTTTCTCGACTTCTTCAGAAAATGGAACATTCCGCCATTTAAAAAATGGGGATTGGATAAGTAAGCCACGATCAAAATCAACCAAACCTGCAACGCCTATTCCAACACCCAATAATTTTTCTTTTGAGATTTGACTGTCCTCAAGAAGGTGTTCTGTAAGTTCCACAATGAGTTCAATAACTGATTCTGGCGTCTTTGAAACAAGGGAGGCATTTCGTTTTTCAATCACTTCTCCCTCAAAGTTAACCAGAGCCCCATAGAGATATTCCTCGGTAAGTTTAATGCCTACCGCATAACCCCCAGATGGATTTAATGCCAATAGTATCGGTTTTCTTCCACCCTTCGATTCTCCAGTTTCCTTTTCAAAAATAAGCTTATCTGCGATAAGCTGTGCTGTGATCCCTGTCAGGGTTGCAGCGCTCAAACCAGTGATCTTTGCCAGCTTGACGCGCGAGACAGGCCCAATATCCTTGATTTTATTCAGGATGATTGAGTAATTTATTGCCTTAATGAGATCTTTAGATCCGCGTGAAGAGTTCCTCATAGTGACTTAATTAATTTAGTGAATTAAGTATGTTAATAATATACAACTGTCAAACCTTTTTGTCAAGGGATTTTTGTTCGAGTGTCAAATTCTGATGGCTTTTGCTTCCCTATCTGACACTCATCACATCCTTGTCAGCTTAACTGGACAGTGTTAAGATTAGGTCAGATGAATGAATCACTTCAATCTCATATCAATTAAGGAGAGCTCGATATGTCGCACATGTTTATCCCTGGTCCTGTGGATGTCACTCCAGACGTACTGGAAGCACAGACCAAACCCATGATCCCACATCGTTCCAAAGAATTCAACGAATTCTTCCGCGGAACTGAAGCAAAATTAAAAAAAGTCTTCATGACAGAAGCAAGGATTTTCCAACCACCAGCCAGCGGCACCGGGATGCAAGAAGCCGGTATACGCAACCTGACTGAAAAGGATGTCCTCTCATGCATCAATGGCGCATTCAGCGAACGCTGGTATCAAGTTGCTGTCACAAACGGTAAACAAGCGGATCGATTGGATGTCACATGGGGTGAGATCATCCCCCCTGAAATGCTTGCGGATGCACTAAAAAAGAAACACTATGAAGCCGTCACGATCGTCCACAACGAAACATCCACCGGTGCTGAAAATCCCATGAAAGAACTGGCAGCTGTGGTCCATGAGATCAGCCCGGACACTTTGATCTTGGTTGATGCAGTGTCATCACTGGGTGGTGTTAAGATTGAGACAGACGCCTGGGGCCTGGATTTTGTACTCACATCTTCTCAAAAATGTTTAGCATTACCACCCGGCATGTCATTTGCAGCCGTTTCTGACCGCTGTTTGACAAAAGCTGAAACTGTCAACAACCGGGGCTGGTATTTTGACCTCCTGCGCCTGGAAAAACACCGCATCAAGAATTCCACACCTATGACGCCATCAATATCCCTGATTTGGGCATTGAATGTCCAACTCGATAATATGCTGGAAGAAGGGCTCGAAAATCGCTTTGCACGTCACCAGGCTATGGCTGATAGAGTACAAAGCTGGGCATTTGAACACGGCATGGAACCTCTAGCTCCAGAAGGCTATCGCTCCAAGACCGTTTCCACTATCAAGAACCTGCGCGGTGTTGACATTGGTGCGTTGAACCAATACCTGCGGACGAAAGACATGCTCATTGCCAATGGCTACGGTGACTTAAAGAATAAGACTTTCCGCATCGCACACATGGGTGAAACACAAATGCACCATGTCGATACGCTGCTGGAAGCTTTTGAGACTTTCCTCGAAAAAATGTAGCCTGATCGATAGGAAAGCGAATCATTGCCCGGTCAGGAGCAGTTTTTGGCTGGGCATTCTTTTTTGATATAACAAGCGGCAACTATATCACCAGGATTCTGAAGATGACGAGTAACACAATCATAATCAATATGGATAAATCGGTTTTCGGAGGTGATAGCCTTGGCCGAATGCCGGATGGACGCGCCATCTTTGTCCCCTTTGCTCTCCCGGGTGAAACCGTCCGTGTGGAAATCCTGGAAGAAAAAAAACGTTTTGCACGGGGGAAGCTGATCGAAATCATTGAAGAATCGCCTGATCGCATCAAACCTCATTGCAGACATTTTGGAGCCTGTGGTGGCTGCCAATACCAGCAACTCACCTATACGAAACAGCTAACCCTCAAAGAAGCCATTCTTAAAGATCAATTTCAACGCATTGGCAAAATCAATGACCCTCCCATTCAACCGATCGTCTCCTCACCCCAGCCCATGAATTACCGCAACACAGTCCAATTTCATCTCGGTCAGCAGGGTGAACTGGGATACATTCATGCAGATGGCGAACACCTCCTGCCCATACAGGAGTGCCACCTACCACAAGTTGCAATCAATAAACTTTGGCCGCTGCTTCAATTAGAGTCGGATTCAGGTCTATACCGCCTGGGTATTCGTCAGGATTCTTACAATGCGCTCATGTTGATCATGGAAGGTGATGACCCTCATCCCCCAGAATTTAGCTTAGATATCCCTGCATCCGCCGTTTACACCCCACCCGACGCACCGCTAACCGTCCTTGCAGGTGATGACCATCTTACCTACTCCCTGCTGGACTGCCATTTCCGTGTATCAGCACGGTCGTTTTTCCAGGTCAATAATCAAGTCGCGGAAAAGATGATCCAATATTTACTCGACAATCTGATGCTCAACAAAAAAACAAGGGCATTGGAGCTTTATGCTGGTGTTGGCTTATTCAGCGCTTTCATCGCAAAGGAGGTCGGTCATCTCACTGCTGTTGAAAGCTCTGGCTCAGCTTGTCATGATTTCACCATCAACCTGGCTGATTATGACAACGTGGTTCTTTATGAAGCCGAAGCAGAAAAAGCCTTACCTGCCCTCAAAGCCAGTTTTGATCTTATGCTTGTTGATCCCCCGCGCGCTGGCCTTACACCGGTAGTACATGATGCCATAAAATCCCTTCAACCCCAACAAATCGCCTATATATCTTGCGACCCTGCGACACTCGCTCGAGATGCTAGAAAATTACTGCATAATGATTACCGACTGGTCTCAGTCACACCTTTTGACCAATTCCCACAAACTGCACATATAGAAAGCATCAGTATTTTTGAGAAGGGTTAGCATCGAAGCATTCACATCTCAGGTCAGTTTGATATTCCCAAGTTTAAAGAAAATCCATCTGAAGGAATCAGTTTGTATTCACCCTAAACTATCCTATTGCACCTTTTACCTGATTGCCTGATCCCTTTTCGCCTGATTCCCCCATCCCAATTCACTTCCTCACCGTTCACTAAGCATTTAAAACAAAACCGACGCCAACTCCTGTCGGTACTGCCGTGCTTCAGGATGGTTATCCCCAATCAATGCCAGTAATCCAATAAAAATATCCCTAACCTGATCACTGCGATAATGACGATCTTTTCGTAAAATATCCAGAAAACCGTCCATGGCTGCCAAAATGTTGCCTCGTTTAGCCAGCCGTATTCCATTCCTGAAGGCAGCCTCAAGGGCATCATCAAAGCCACTATCAGCGTCACCCGGTTCAGTAAAAGCTAAAGCAACCGGTCCTAATAATTTAGCAGTGTTATACTCAGAGCTCGCAGGAAATTCCCTCAAGAGCAGTTTCGATTCTTGTCCCTTTCCCTGCATCAATAATGCACGCACAAGCCCCAGCAAAGCACCAGGATGGTTTGCCTGCATGGAAAGGAATTCTCTGAAGGTGTCTTCCGCTTCAGGGGCTTCACCTAAATCTAACAAATTATTCCCCTTAGCGAAGAGAAGGTTTCCCGGTGCAGGTGCAAGACGTTTGAAAAAATCTCTTAAATTCTCATCCCCTAAAACGCCTGAGAACTCTGAAACAACGTAACCATCCACAAATGCCTTCACTGCAGGGATATTGCGAATCTTATATTGTTTAGCCAATCTGGCACTCTCATCTACGTTGACTTTTGCCAACCGAAACCGACCTTCGCCTTCCCTGGCGAGGGCTTCAAGTTTAGGCCCCAGCACCCTGCAGGGAATGCACCATGTCGCCCAAAAGTCAACCACGACTGGTACGCGTGCAGAATACTGCAGAACCTTGTATTGAAAATCCGATTCATCAACGTTAACGATGAAATCCGAGACCATATGACTTCTCCTTAATCATCATTTTACACCTGTTTCACGATCTTCAAGACCCTAATCCTCTCCATTTTCATTCACGATCCCAGGTTGAATAATCTCCAATACTTCACCATGTATGGAAATGATTATCCGAAACCCAATCATACCCATATATAAGCGACTTTCTTCAGGGATGCCCACTTGAGCCAGTTGATCAAATTGCGCATCCATGTTCTTTAACTGATTCTGAAGTGCAGCCAGTGTAAAAATATCCTCCTGGCCAAGCATTTCAGCTGCTTTTTCTGAAAGCAAATCCTCATTTCCCTCGATTTGCTCCTGCATGTAATGCCAAACCTGGCGGTCAACATCCTCAGCTGGGATATGCCGCTTGAATCCGTCATCATCAACTATATAGCACGGTTCGCTGCCAATCCAACCCGTTGAGACAGGTTGACCAAATTCATCGTAAACCAGGTCTTTAAACACTGCTTGCTTAGACAAGTCTTCCTCCAAATAAAAAATATCAATTGCTATATTAAAATATATCCAATCGATATAAGATTCTGGTTAACTTTCTTTTTTGAATTTTTTGATAATTTCTTTATTGAATGATAACACGAGTGCCATCAGGATCTGAAAAGTAATAATAATCCGGTGGGACGGTGGGATTAGTCCATCGATAAACCCATTTTGCAGCCTGCGGGGTCATATTGATGCAGCCATGGCTGTAAGGCACACCAAAATTGTTATGCCAGTAAGCGCCATGGATCGCCACACCTTGTGAATTGAAATAACTCACCCATGGCACACCAGGCAGATCAAAGCCGCTGCCATAGTCATTAGTCGGGTTGGCCATATGCCGGCAGGGTCGCTTTCTAATCGTTCGATAATATCCTTTTGGCGTAGCAAAACCACCCTCGCGTAAACGAATACCGGTTGAAACTCGACTCATGAAAACGATTTGTTCAGCTTCATATGCAGTAAGCGATTGTTCTGTCAGATCCACTACAATTTTTTTATCTTCCGGAGGGACATTCTTTGAGATCGCGGACAATTCAGAGTCAGGCACCAATCGCAGGTTAACAGCAAGAACATAATAGACTCGATAATCTCGATCGTCAAGCAATTGATACCAGACATTCCCCCCCCCATCAAGTATTCGTTTTAAGATCCAGAATGTTGCTGCATAATAGAACCGATACAAAACTGTACGATCTGTATCCATACTTGAATATGCCTTAACGAAGGGCACAGTGACTTCTCCAAGGCAACCACCCTCAGGGATAACAGTATTGACACTATTTTCTTCGTCCTTTACAGGTTGAATTCTTCTTGAATGGGCATATGCGAAATCATTAAGTTCATACCAGATACGATTTGGTGAAGTTTCTTCCTCACCAATGGTTACGCCGGTGATCCGCAGCACGCTGTCTTTTGCCATCCGCATGATCATTTTGGACTCTGAATGCGGTTCTTTGTACAGCTCATGACCAGAATAAGTAATCCGACCAAGCAGAGGCGCAGCTTTTCCCTCATGAAAGGCTGTTTGTGTACTGGAGAATGCTTTACCAGGAATTAAGAATCCAGCCAAGCCCACTCCTGTAAATTTTAGGAATTCACGCCGGGTAAATTTTGATTGACTACTTCGCAAACTGGGTTTATCACTCATGAACAATCAC
>Ga0209121_10003323_pt1 | contig 15658 bp, 14 predicted proteins | sample Cruoilmetagenom3_FD_187292 | JGI IMG/M metagenome (GOLD analysis project Ga0209121, IMG submission 187292) | Oil polluted marine microbial communities from Coal Oil Point, Santa Barbara, California, USA - Sample 3 (SPAdes) (version 2) | ecosystem: Environmental > Aquatic > Marine > Oil seeps ...
ATCTGTATTGCATTAGTAGCAGCACCCTTACGTATATTATCAGCCACTATCCAGATGTTTAGTGCTCTTTCGCATGAGTTGTCTTTGCGGATACGACCGGCAAAAACCTCATCTCTGCCCGATGCATCAAGAGGCATGGGGTAACTGTTAGAACCCGGATCATCTTTTAGAATAATACCAGGTGCTTTACCAAGTATTTCCCTGATATCAGCAAGTTGAAAATCATTCTTAAACTCAATATTGACCGATTCGGAATGACCACCTGTAACAGGTAATCGTACCGCGGTGGCTGTAACCTGTATTGAGTTATCATTAAGTATTTTTCTTGTTTCATTAACCAGCTTCATCTCTTCAAGGGTATATCCATTATCAAGGAATGAATCGCAATGCGGGAGGCAATTCATAAATATTGGATGTGGATAAACCATATCTCCAATGATGCCTTTAATCTCATTTTCCATCTGCTCTACCGCCTTTTTCCCAGTGCCTGTAACAGACTGATATGTTGATATAACAAGCCGTTTAACGCCATATACCCGGTGAAGGGGTGCTATAACCATTAATAATTGTATTGTCGAACAGTTGGGATTCGAAATAATTTTGTGATCCTTCCTGAGGACTGAAGCATTGATCTCGGGTACTATTAATGGCACTTCTTTGTTCATCCTCCAGGCTGAGGAGTTATCAATCACAATTATCCCTTCTTTTGCCATTACAGGAGCCCATTCCAGTGATACAGCACTGCCAGCTGAGAAGAAGGCAATATCAGGTTTTTGCTCTATTGCATCAGTAATGCTTAATATACTGTACTTCTCTCCTTTAAAGATAACTTCTCTGCCGGCTGATTTGTCCGAAGCAACAGGAAATAAGTCCCCGACTGGGAAATTACGCTCCTCAAGAACTTTTAGCATTGCCTGCCCCACCATACCACTTGCACCAACTACGGCAATTTTCTTCATCTACTTTTTTGTTTTTATAAAAATATTATTGAAATTTACTATTGCTGTAAAGATAATCTATTAACTACTTTCATCTATTCGCTGCATGAGAAAAGTTTTAATATTGTTAATTATGTTACCGGGCATGTTATATGCCCAGGTTATTTCCGAGGACTTCGAATCAGGATTGACCGGGGAATGGCTCCAGAGTGGAAACCAGAGATGGGAAGCTGATTCTGTATTTACCATCAACGGTAAATTTACACTGCATCATTCTTTTGATAATCCTGAATCAGGATGTGATCAGACAGGCATAGGTATTAATGGCCTTAAACCATCACTGTCAGAGACAAAATGGAAGTTTAAAATAAGGCATGCCTATAACCCGTCTTCATCCAATAACTGGTCTTTCTTTCTGCTCTCGGATAAACCCCCGGGAGAGATGCGTCCCGGGGGATCAGTGTCAGGATATACCATAGGTGTTAATTTAACCGGGTATGATGATACCCTTTGCCTGTGGAAGATTAAAAACGGAAGTGTGTCCAGGGTAATCTCAACTTCCATTAACTGGCAGTATGATATAGGTGTTGATTCTATAGTATCACTGGAAGTAAAAAGAATGAGGAACGGTCAGTGGGAAATTTATATTACCGGTAATTCAGGTCAGATGGTAATGGTAGGCCAGGGTAGTGATGAAGATTTGTTTTACACGGGATGGACAGGTATAATGTATAAGTACTCATCCTCCCAGGACAGGAAATTATGGATTGATGATATCGTTATTGATGGGTGCTTCCATTACGATGAAGACTCTCCCTCGGTTGATACTGTTTATTTTCCGTCCCTGGATAAGATAAGTATATTATTTGACGAACCGGTACTTGCTGATCCCGCAGTTAAATGCTTCAGCTTATTCCCCGGTAATATCAACCCGGCAACAATAATAAATGATGAAAACGGGTATACCCTTACCTTCGATGCTAATTTAGAGAATAAGAAATACTACAATCTGCATCTGTCAGGGGTATGCGACCTTGCTGGTAATTGTTGTGATACTATTATTGAAAGTATTGCTCCGGCAATACCCTCCTTGGGAGATATTTTAATATCAGAAGTGATGTTTGATCCTGAGCCGGCGGTAGAATTACCAGCCTGTGAATATATTGAATTGCACAATAATTCAGGTTTTGACCTTAATACCTCAGGCCTGGAGATAGAGATAGGAGAAAAAAGATATGCATTGCCAGCCAGGCAATTCATGACAGGTCAATACATGCTGATAATAAACAAAGATGATAGTACCTTAATGACAGAATATGGTAATATTTTATGTACTGCTAACAAATTCAACCTTAATAATGCTTTAGAAAGACTAGTATTAGTGGATGCGGCAGGAAAAACTATCCATGGTGTTGAATATGATATTGAATGGTATAGAAACCAGCTCAAGGAATATGGTGGCTGGTCGCTGGAGATGATCGATTATAGTTATCCTTTTGCTGGCAGGGTCAACTGGTCAGAGGCTGTAAACAGATCAGGAGGTACTCCTGGCAGTGTGAACTCGGTGTGTGGCTATAATCCCGACCTTGATAATCCTGCCCTGCTAAATATTTACCCATCTTCAGACAGGCATGTTAAAATAGTGTTCTCCGAAACGATGAATGAGACTACCGCAAGGCCTGAAAGTTGGTCATTAAATGAGAATATGATAATAACAATTGTTATTGCCGATCCATTGATGAGAATTTTTGATATTGAACTGCAAGACAAACTCAGGCAGGGTGTTATTTATGAGATCTACCCTGAAAAAAACATAGCAGACAGGGCTGGTAACATACTCCTGATAAATGATAACAGGTTCGGTGCACCTGTCGCTACTGAGAGCCAGGATATAATATTCAATGAAATAATGTATGATCCACTGCCCGGAGGAGCTGAGTTCATTGAATTTTATAACGCCTCTGAGAAAATAATAGACCTTTCAGACCATTTTGTAGTAAGCTATAACTCTGAAACATCTGATACCGGTAGAATCACCTGGTTGTCTGATGATTGTTGTTGTCTTATGCCGGGAGACTATTTTGTGATTACAGATGACCGTGAAGCTGTTATAAATATGTACAGCACCTGCAATAAATACACTATTAACGAGCCAGGAACATTACCATCAATACCTGATAAAGAGGGAAACCTACTACTATATAACAGAAACCTTATATTGATTGACGAGCTTCATTACTCTGACCTTATGCATTTTGATATGTTATCAATTACAACAGGCATTTCGCTGGAGCGTATTTCTGCTGATATACCCGGAACTGTCAGTACTAACTGGAGATCAGCTTCGGGAACATCAGGCTATGCTACCCCGGGCGCCGTAAATTCGGCTGCTGATTATTATGAAGAGATAGTAAACAAAGGTGTTCTGTCATTGTCATCCAGGAAAATAAGCCCTGATAATGACGGGTTTGAAGATTACCTTGAAATAATGGTGAAGTCAGCCAGCGACCGGAACCTTCTTACTGTCATAGTATATGATGATCTGGGATACCCGGTAAGGACTCTTGCTGAAAACATCACATCAGGTTACGGCTCAGTATTTATCTGGGATGGATGTGATAATAAGGGGCAAGCTGTCAGGGAGGGGATCTATATAATCTGTTCAATAATAATTTATCCCGGTGGGAGGCCTGAACTAATGAAAAAGGTATGCACAGTGGTTTATTATTGAGATTCTGAATTATTACTTTTCTTTTCAGGCACCATTACGGCAAAAATAATAGATGGAAAAGCCATTAGAGCTGCCACCAGGTAGGTCTTATCCATTCCTATATGGTCAGAAAGGGCTCCCACCCCCAGTGTCATAACCGATCCGATAAAAAAGTTTATCATCATATATACCCCGTTCACAAAGGGCAGGTGTTTTGTGTCAAGATCATGTATAACGGCCAGGTTCACTGATTGTGGTGCAACCAGAAATATACCCATAAAGATGAGCAGCAGTATACTTAATATACCAGAAGAGTTTATAAAGAGCAGCATCAGTATGGGGGATACCACAGACACTATTATAAGAGTAAGCCTTCTTCCTATCTTATCAGATATTGAGCCCGAGAGTAATGTACCTGCAGCTCCTGCCAGTTGAAGGATAGATAGTGAGATGCCTGCTCTCCAAAGATCCATGCCTTTACCTGTAAGGAATACAGGAAGATAAAGGGTGAGGGAGGATTTCAGGGCCCCCCTGAAGAAAGTAATACCTGCAAGCGTCAGGAAAACGGGGATGAACTGTCTGAATATACCGGGGTAATTAGGGCTTTCTGTCCTAATCTCTTCACTTATGGATATATTCCTTAGTTTCAGCCAAAGGATAAATGATGCCAGAATTCCGAATGGTATAAGCCTTAAAGTACCATTAAGCCCCCATTGTTCAACTGCTGCCACCACAATAAGGGGGCCAAGAGTTCTGGCAAGCTCACCACCGACCATAAAAAAGCTCATGCCCATGCCAATCCTTTTCCCCGATATCTTTTTTACCATCACAGGAGCAGGGACATGAAAGAGGGTTGAGCTTATACCGCTGACAAAAAGTAAGATTACAAGAATTATATACACAGGTGCTATACCTATCAAACCCATAGCTACAGTGGTAACAGCAGGTGCAAATATCACAAAATATCTTACTTTGAGTTTTTCAGCCAATATGCCGATAAGAGGATTAAAAAGTGATGGCAAACGCTGCACAACACTCAATATTCCGGAAAGGAAGAGTGAAATATTTAGTTTCTCAATCAGTAGTGGTAAAACAGGTGCCAGGAAGGAAGTGTATATATCATGTGCCAGATGAGCAAGAGAAATAAGTATAACATTCCCTGTTTGAAATCCATTTTTCGTTGCCTTAACCACTTTCTGCATTACAAACTTTAGATTTTATTTATCAGGACCGTCATTAATGAAGTCATTTTAGATTCTGTTGCAGCGGCTGCTTCCGTAACCATCTTATGTGTGATATAGTGTATTCTACCTTCCACACCCAGGTCACTTATTATGCTTACTGCAAAACATGGTATACCCATATGTCTTGCAACAATAACTTCAGGTACCGTGGACATACCCACAGCGTCGGCACCTATAATCCTGAAGTGCTTATATTCGGCAGGTGTTTCGAAGGTAGGCCCTGAGGTAGCGAGATATATTCCTTTTTTTACTTGTATATTCAATTCGTTTGATACCTCTTCAGCTTTTGCAATTAACCCTTTATCATACGCCTCACTCATATCAGGGAACCTGGGTCCAACCTGATTATTATTAGGTCCGATAAGCGGGTTTGGCAGGAAATTTATATGATCCTGGATAATCATAATGTCTCCAACAATGAAATCAGGATTTACCCCTCCAGCGGCATTAGACAGGAAGAGATATTTTATGCCAAGGTATTTCATAACCCTTATCGGAAAAACAACCTGGTCAACAGAATATCCTTCATAAAAGTGGAAGCGGCCTTTCATGGCCACGACTTTTTTGTTCCCGAAATCACCATATATCAGTTTACCCTCATGACCTTCAACAGTGGATACCGGGAAATTCGGGATTTTTGAATAATCAATCTCTTCTAATATTTTTATTTTCGATACCAGTCCACCCAGTCCGGTTCCCAGTACTATTCCTGCATCAGGGGCTTTTACTCCCTTTGATTTAAGAAAATCAGCTGTTTCTTGTATTCTTTCCAACATAATTTAAAATATATTTATTGAATTCGCTGGCATTATTATTCAGAAAGACCACTTTAATACTGATATAAAAAAGACTGTTGTCCGAAAAATCTTTTTCACTCAGTTTATCCCTGAGACGTATTGCGTCTTTTTCTGTTGTTATCAAACATCGTTCATTGAGAGGCAGCGAATTATATCTGCTAATGATTCTGCTGCAGTCCTTATCTGTATAGTTATGATGATCAGGATATTTAAGGTGTGTTATTTCAAGATCATATTTTCTCAGGTAGTTTATTAAAGGCAAAGGGTCTGCAATACCAGTAACAAGCAATACATTTTTCATTCCTTCACTTACCTGATCCATGCCAGGACCGGGCTTTGACGGTTCGAATATATTCTTAGGCATGTCATAATCAATGCATGTATAAAATAGGTATTGCACATCAGACAGGGGTATCTTCTTGGAGGTATCCTTCATATTGATAGGAGAAAGGTCCGGGGGTGATTTTGTGATAAGTACAATATCTGCCCTTTTAATTGAAGATCTATGCTCCCTGAGCCTGCCAGCAGGTAATAGGTAATCGTCGGTTATCAACCGGTTATAGTCTATTAATAGGATGCTGAGTCCTGCTTCAATATATCTATGCTGAAAGGCATCATCAAGCAGTATAATATCTGAATGCGGCTTACGGGTGAGTATTTCATTAATCCCGTGAACACGATTTCTATCAACAGCAACAGTTAACTCAGGATGCTTATATTTAATCTGGAGGGGTTCATCACCTGAAGTGTATACGTCGGAGTCAGCTTCAACAATATTGAAATCCCTGGTTTTTCTTTTATACCCCCTGCTTAGTACGGCTACATTATAATCCTTCTTTAGCAAATTAACCAGGTATTCAGTATGAGGTGTTTTACCTGTTCCCCCAACGGTAATATTACCTACTGATATAACGGGCAAGTCAAAGGATGATGATTTTATAATACCTGTATCAAACAGGAAGTTTCGTATCCTTATTATAAACCCATAAATAAGAGCAAAAGGAAATAGCAATATTTGTTGCAGCTTCCTGTTCATTACCTTATCTCAAAGAAATAGGGTAGGCGAGCCTGTACACCCCTGAGTGATTTTAGTTCATTAATCTCATCATAATATTTTGATAATACTCCTAGTTCTTTTCTTACCATTTTTGACCTTATATCACCGGTAAGACTTTTCATAAGCATTGTGTATGGATCCTCAACTTCAGGATATTCCTTTATTTCATAAGTTTCAAGTGAGGCAAGTCCTGCTGCTTCTTCTATTGCCTCTCTCAGGCCGCCGAGCTTATCCACAAGATTTAATTCGAGGGCATCTTTACCAAAATAAACATGACCCTGGCCCATCTCATCAACTTTATCTTTATCAATACCTCGCCCGCTGGATACCCTGTTTATAAATTCATCGTATGTCCTGTCAATATGTTGCTGATAGATTATTTGCTCATAATTATTCATCCCCCTGTAAAATGACAGCAGATCCGAGTTTTCGTTTGTTTTAACAACATCCGTGGTAATACCCAATTTGTCTTCCATAAGATCACTTACCTCCGGGAATAATCCAAATACACCTATTGATCCTGTTAATGTTGTAGGCTGGGCTATTATTTTTGTTGCCGGTGCGGAGATATAATATCCGCCCGAAGCAGCATAATTACTCATTGAAACAACAAGGGGTATTGAATCAGCCGTAAGCTTGATCTCCCTCCACATATTGTCTGAGGCCATGGCATTACCACCGGGTGAGCTAACCCTGAGTACTACAGCATCATAATCCCCGCTTTCTCTGATCTTTCTAAGCATTGAAGCAAATCCATCTCCTCCTATTACCCCGGTTCTACTTTTACCTATATTTATTGTTCCTTCAGCATATATAACGGCAATTGTGGATTCAGCTTTTTCCTTTTTCTCTGGCTCCACCTTGCTGTATTTTACCATGGTAATTTTTTCGGGTTTCTTATTACCCTCGCTTCCTGTGAGGGATTTAAGTTCATCAATAAGCTCGTCCTTATACATCAATCCGTCGATAAGTCCTTCCTCAACTGCCCTGTTAACATTTACTGATGCCAGTTCATCTGCCAGCAGGTTGAGCTTTTCAACAGGGATATCCCGTGATAAGGATATCTGGTTAACTACATGATCCCATATTCCTGATAAATAGCTTGTTATTTGCTCACGGTTGGCTTCACTAAGACCATCAAGCATATATTTTTCAACTGCTCCTTTGTATTTGCCATGCCTTATAACCTGTACATTAACACCAATTTTTTTCAGCGCTTCTTTATAGAAGACAATCTCAGAAACCAGCCCTTTAAACTCCATTAGTGCATTGGGATTAACGTATATCCTGTCAGCTACGCTTGAAATATAATATGACTCCTGGGTTAATATATAGTCAGTATAGGAAATTATAAATTTACCTGACTCCTTGAAACGGCTTAGTGCATTTCGTATTTCTTCAGCTTTACCCCATCCGTTTATCATCAGTCCGTTTTCTATTAGTACTCCTTTTATCTTTTCATCATCAGTTGCTTTCTCAAGGTTTGAAAGGATATCATTTATACCTGCAGATGGCTTAAATGTGAAATTAACAGGATCAAAGCTGCTCAGGGGGTCATTTGTTCCCTGTTCAGGTATGGTATTGCCCGTGTTTAATACCAGTACCGAGTTGGAACCTATGCTGACAGGTTTCTCTGCTGATGCTATCATCAGGCTGAAACTGGCCAGGCTGATGAAGAAAAATAATATACCGGTAATAATTAAACCGGTTATAGTGGCTAAAGTATATTTCAGGAAATTTTTCATAATAAATTATTTTACAGCTAAATTTAAGACCATAAATATATAAAAAACAAAAACAGGGGGCTCTGGTTTTTAAATGATTTAATAATTTTGAAGTTTTAGAGAATAAATTATTTGAATGGTAACATCTTATCTTGGTCTGGGCACAAATATGGGAGACAGGGCTGCTAATCTTACCAGTGTAATGAAGCGCCTTGCTTATCAATATGTTGATATAATAACGGTATCACCTGTGTATATATCAAAACCATGGGGTTATGAAAGCGATAATAATTTTTATAACCAGGTTATTGAGATTAAGACCGGTATAGATGCTTTTGATTTACTAGAACTGGCAAAGGAAACGGAGAAACAAATGGGAAGGACGAAGATTATGAAGGCATATGCTGACAGGATTATAGATATAGATATTTTATTTTATGGTAATGAGATTATCAGTAGCAGACCATTGATTATACCACACCCCCTGCTTCACAAGCGGATGTTTGTTTTACAGCCAATGTCAGATATAGCACCCGAATTTGTTCATCCTATCTTCAATAAAACTATTTCCGTGTTGATGAAAGAATGTAAGGCTGTCCCTTTAACAAAATTCCTCCATTAAAGGGGGATCCGGGTTACTTCACTCCTTCAAAAGGGGATCATAGGGCTCCACTATCGGCGTAGCTATAATACCCGTTATCGGTAACTATTACATGGTCCAGGAGGCTTATATCAAAATAAGCTCCGGCTTCCTTGATCTTTTGTGTTATCCTGGTATCGGCCTCGCTGGGTTCGAGGTTACCGGAAGGATGGTTATGACAGATAATTATTGAAGAAGCGAGCAGTTCAATGGCTTTTTTGATTAGCAGCCTGATATCGGTTATGGTTCCGCTTATGCCTCCCTGGCTTAGTTTATGCCTGCTGAGTATTTTATTTGACCTGTTCAGGTAGAGCAGCCAGAATTCTTCATGCGCAAGGTCGGCAAGCAAAGGGTTGAATATGGTATACACATCATTGCTTGACTTTATTTTTGCAGATTCAATTATCTCGGCTGATTTTCGGCGCCTGCCCAGCTCAAGAGCAGCCATGATATTAATAGCTTTGGCTGTGCCTATTCCCTTTAGTTTAACCAGGTCATGTATATCCAGCTTACCAAGCCGGTTAAGATTATTGGAGGCTATATTCAGTATTTCCCGGGCCAGATCAACGGCCGATTTATCATTGCTTCCCGACCCGATAAGTATGGCGAGCAGCTCAGCATCACTAAGGCTTGAAATACCTTTGTAGAGGAGTTTTTCCCGGGGCCTGTCCTCCAGGGCCCAGTCTTTGATCTTTAATGACATGCAGCAAAATTTTTATTCAAATGCAATTTAAGCAAAATGCATTTAAAACAAAAAAAAGGCTGTCCCTTTACGGGCAGCCTTTTTTCAATGATCAAATCTTTTTCTAAAGACTATTCACATGCTTTGTAAGCGATGATTTAAGGTTTGCAGCCTTATTCTTATGAATAATATTCTTTTTTACCAGTTTATCCAACATAGAAGACACTTTCGGGTAAAGCTCATTTGCTTCATCCTTATCGCTTGTTGCACGAAGTTTCTTCAGGCTGTTGCGCATAGTCTTAACATAATATTTATTATGCAGTCTCCTTTGCTCTCCCTGCCTGTTCCTTTTTTCTGCTGATTTGTGATTAGCCATTTTTAATATTCTCCTGTATTTCAAAAAAATTGTACTCCGTAGGGGAATCGAACCCCTGCTACCAGGATGAAAACCTGGCGTCCTAACCACTAGACGAACGGAGCAAAGAGCTATCTTTTAAAGAAAGCGGATGCAAAGGAAATATTTTTTTTTGAATAAGGCAAATCTAATGTTGAAAAAGAGAGAAATATGGTTGCAAGTTCCGGGATTCCGTGTTCTGGGCAACAATCATGGATAAGACAAGACTTAAGACTTTTGATTATCCATCACCCTTGTCATACTGTGAGTGACATTCCCCGTTGGCTCACTTTGTTCACCGAGCTCATCCCGAATGCTTCGGGATTCGGTTCAAAGGGGGATCTTAGAAGACGTATCTTATTGAAAGCCCTCCATGGATGCCTCCCCAGCCTGTATATCCAATAAGATTTACGCTGGGCATTATATCGAGTGCAAGATTAAGTGGTATTTCATCAAAGGTATATTCAAGTCCAAGGGTAAAGTCAACGCCAAGAACAGAGGATACATCAGGGTCATCGATATAGCGGTTATTATCCCAGAAGCCTACGTGGGCTCCAAAACCCCAGTACCAATTTAGGCCTGGGTATTGTCCTGTCCAGTGTTCATTCTCATACAATCCTGTTATTACAAATCCTCCCCAGCTGCTGGCCAGTATACCTTCAACAGCATTGTTAGGGCCCAGGAAGTGTTTAATTGTTACCCCATACGGGAAACCTGCCCTGAGACCAAGACTGGTACGATAATCCTGGGCATTAACTGTTGTTCCCAGTATTAGCAGTGTAACGAATATTAATGTTAATTTCTTCATTATTCTTATTTATTTATTTAATAGAACGATGTTTAATAGAAGTGACAATTATAACTAATTAAAGTTGCTTCTCAAATATTTTTTATCAAAATATAAGAAGGCTGAAAGCCATTACAGCCATTCCTGCAAGCAGTCCGTATATTGACAGGTGATGTTCACCATATTCCCTGGCGGCAGGCAGTAGTTCATCAAGAGATATAAAGACCATTATACCTGCTACCGATGCAAAAGGAAGTCCCCAAAGCTGTTCGTTCATAAAAGGCATTAATATTGCATAACCTATTCCTGTCGAGAGACCGGCAAAGAGCGTCAGTAAAAAAGCATTCAATACAACAGGAAAATCCATATTACAATAGATTATTACAGTCAATATTCAGTCAGTCCTTTTGCAAATGAATCAAGGTTGAAACCATTAAAATCACCTGAACTCATAAACAAATATACTGTATCAGGACCTGCTTCTTCATTAATTTTATTAAATAATTCATCCGAATTATTGCTTACTATTATACTATCATTCCCAAATGATTGTTTTACCTGTTCTTTATCAAGTTCTGGAAGGTTTTTTATTTTAAGGGCATGAGGGTTATAGTAAACATATGCTTTATCTGCTTCATCAAGGCTCCCCTTATAGTTATTAATGAATTCTGTGTTCAGGCTGCTGTATGTATGAAGTTCAAGGCAGGCAATTAAATGGTGATGCGGATACCTGTCAGCCAGGGCATTAACAGTTGCCTTTACCTTGGATGGCGCATGGGCAAAATCAAGATATACGGCACAACTATCACTGTTACTTATTTGCTGCATCCTTTTACCTGATCCTTTAAACTTGCCAATAGCACGATAAAAATCATCATCATTTATCCCCAGCTCATTGCATACTTTCAGGGCTGCACTGAGGTTTTGCATGTTATGCTCACCAAAAATTTCCATTTTCTGCACCCTGTTATGAGTGGCAGCAAAAAAACCCTTCTTATTCTGAAAGAAGCCATGAACGGAATAAGGTATCAATGTAATATCGTTCCTTGCTCCTTCTGCAATATCGTTAACCAGGGGATCATCACTAAAATATACCAGTTTCCCTTTTTTACAAATGGTATCGGCAAAAATGCGGAATTGCTCCAGGTAAATATCAAACGAAGGAAATACATTAATATGATCCCATGATATACCATTAATAACAGCAATATCTGCTTTATACAGGTGAAACTTCGGTCGACGGTCAATAGCCGAGCTGAGATATTCATCTCCTTCGAATATGGCTATTTCTGAATTATCCGACAGGTTAACCATAGTATCAAAACCATCAATATGTGATCCCACCATATAATCGAATTCTATTTCGCATGATCTGAGTATATGCATTACCATGGATGTAATGGTTGTCTTGCCATGGCTACCGCCTATGACAACCCTCTTTTTGTTCTTTGTTTGTTCGTACAGGTATTCAGGAAATGACTTTATTTCCAGTCCCATCTGCTGTGCTTTGAGCAGCTCTGGATTGTCTTTGCGTGCATGCATTCCCAGGATGACCGTATCAATATCATTACTTATCTTATCAGGATACCATCCTCTTTCAGGAGGAAGGAGACCATATGATGTAAGCCTGCCGGCTGAAGGCTCAAATATCTCATCATCCGAACCGCTTACCCTGTGACCGTTTATGTGCAATACTATTGCGAGATTATGCATAACAGCTCCACCAATGGCAATAAAATGTATCCTCATAAGAGATTTTTGTACAAAATTACCCAATTAAACGATTTATCAACTCCACAATTAAACAAATCATTTTATATCTCTGTTTATGCTTTGTATATTTGATAAAAAATTTTACTGTATGAAATTGTCACCGGTACATATATCCAATTTCAAAGTTGATGGGGGTTCTATGTTCGGGGTGGTACCAAAGGTATTATGGAGTAAAAAATACCCCGCCGATGAGGATAATCTGATAAATCTTGCTTTACGATCTCTCGTCGTTGAGAATGGAACTAATATAATCCTCATTGACAATGGATGGGGCGATAAGCAGAGTCGGAAATTTTTCAGGCATGTGCACCTGAATGGTGGAGACGGACTGGAAGGAGGACTTAGAAAAGCAGGGTATAGTCTGGAAGACATAACGGATGTGGTACTTACACACCTGCATGCTGATCATTGTGGAGGAGGGGTGAAGAAAGCTGATAATGGGAAGGGATATGAAATGGTCTTTTCTAATGCAAGATACTGGGTTAGCAGGCAGCAGTGGAACTGGGCAATAAAATCAAATCCAAGAGAAGCAGATAGTTTTCTTGAAGAAAACCTTTTGCCTATGATGGAAAAGAGCAAGCTTCATATGGTGGAAAATGAAGATAAGCTGTTTGAAGATTTTTCAGTGAAGATTGTAAATGGTCATACCCCGGGACAATTAATACCTGTAATAGATTATAAGGGAACGAAACTGGTATATGTTGCTGACCTGATACCAACAGTTGCACACATACCATTATTGTGGAATATGAGTTATGATCTTGACCAGCTGACAACCATCGAAGAGAAAAGAGAAATACTCGAAGAATCACTGGCAAATAACTACATACTCTTTTTCGAGCACGATGTTTTCAACGAGTGCTGCACCCTGAAGGATACTCCCAAAGGCATCAGGGAGAACAGGCTGATGAGGTTCAGTGATATATAGGGTTGAGAGGGTTGAGCGCCCCGGGAACTATTTCATAATTCTGAGCTCTGAGCTCTGTGCTATTGTACCTCTATCTCAAATATCTCATGCCTGTCAAGGTTTTTCCAGTAAAGAATGGTTTTCTGCCTTACAAGCTCCCAGTAGATATTGCTGTCGAGGCCATAGATATAACTGATCTCTTTCAGTTCATTACGTATTTCACCGGATAATTCCGCATTAAGTTTTATCCTTATTCCTGTTTTCGTCACGTCATTTGCCTCAAAATTCTAAGTCACATTAATTCAGTTTATTAGGTCTTGGATTTTGATATTTTAGGGTGTCCCGCTATCTTGTAGGCATGTTTGTCCGAGAGAAAAAGAACAAGAGCGGAAGCATCAGCGTACAGATCATTGACAAGAGTAGTGGGAGCTACCGTGTTGCCAAGACTGTTGGCTCGTCCTGCGATCCGGAAGAGATAGCCTACCTTCGAAAGAAAGCCTATACGATAATACCTACCCTGATTGGGCAGTCCAGCATAGACTTCTGGAGTGACAGTACCAAAGAATTTGTTGGGAATTTAAAAAGGGTTAAGACCAGTCAAGTTCATGTAGATGGACCTGAAAAGGTGTTTGGGAAGATATTTAATGATATTGGATTTGGTGAAATAGAGCAAGATTTATTTCGGCACTTGGTGATCACTCGTTTGATAGCCCCTGGGAGTAAGCTCAAGACTGTTGATTATCTGGAGAGATACAAAGGGATATCCACTGATATCAGTAAGGTATACCGGTTTATGGATACTCTTCACAGGAGTCTTAAGGAACGAGTGGAGCAAATAGCCTTTGATTACACCAAATCGGTATTAGGAGGAAACATATCGGTTGTATTCTATGATATAACCACGTTGTATTTTGAAGCCTCTGAGGAAGATGATTTCCGGATTGCAGGTTTTTCTAAGGATGGTAAGCCTCAAAACCCCCAGATTCTCCTTGGTTTGTTAGTAGGCCCCAATGGATATCCCATCGGATATGAACTTTTTGAAGGGAATAAATATGAAGGGCATACCCTTATTCCTGTATTAGAGCATTTTCAGCAGCGGTTTGATCTTTCAAGGCCGATTATCATTGCAGATGCCGGGTTGTTATCAACGCAGAACATCGAGGATCTTAGATCCAGGCAATATGAATTCATTCTTGGTGCCAGGATAAAAAACGAGAGCGATGAGATAAAAGATAAAATACTGTCCTTATCATTATCTGATGGTGACTTTACGGTCATTAAAATGCCGGATGATCTTCGTTTGATAGTCAGCTATAGCGAAAAACGTGCCCATCGGGATTTGAAGAACCGGGAGCGTGGTCTTAAGCGGCTTGAGAAGAATCTTAATAAGGGGAAACTCAACAAAAGCCATATTAACAACCGGGGGTACAACAAATACCTGCGACTTGAAGGGGATATCTCAATAGAGATTGATTACGAGAAGTTCAACTCTGACAGCAAATGGGATGGGCTCAAAGGATACTTGACCAATACTCAGCTATCAGCCAAGGATATTATTGACAACTACAACCAGCTATGGTTGATAGAAAAGGCTTTTCGAATTTCGAAGACAGATTTAAAGATCAGGCCTATTTATCACAGAATTGCGACCAGGATCGAAGCCCATATATGTATTGCCTTTGTCTCCTACACCATCTACAAGGAAGTAGAAAGACGGTTGGCGGAGAAGAATGTACCCTTAAGCCCTGCAAGGGTTGCAGAGCTTACCAAAACCATGTATACGATTAAGATCAAGATCCCGGAGACTGATCAATGGGAAACCATCCCATTTGAGTGGACGGATGAGCAGGAGTTGGTGGGTAGGATTCTGTAAAAATCAGCCAGGGTGTCCCAATGACGAAAACAGGAAAAAGGCGAAAACCTGTAAAAGGAGAGCCTGAAAGTATCGAGGCTATGGGATAGTGGCAGATGAAGTCGTAGTAGCGAGGATACCCAGGAGAGGTTT
>Ga0209121_10003324_pt1 | contig 15657 bp, 13 predicted proteins | sample Cruoilmetagenom3_FD_187292 | JGI IMG/M metagenome (GOLD analysis project Ga0209121, IMG submission 187292) | Oil polluted marine microbial communities from Coal Oil Point, Santa Barbara, California, USA - Sample 3 (SPAdes) (version 2) | ecosystem: Environmental > Aquatic > Marine > Oil seeps ...
GGCTGGATGATACTTAGGCATACTCAAAGCCTCAAAATTATAATATTCAGTCTCCAACTCGGGACCTCTTACTACCTGAAAACCTAAACCTATAAAAATTCTCTTAATCTCTTCAAGCGTCTGAGTAATAGGATGCAATCTTCCTAAAGGGAATCTCTTACCCGGAAGAGTTATATCGATACCCTCTTCCTCTTCTTTTTCTCCTTCTTTTCTTAGCTCATTTCTCTTTTCTCTTAATTTCTGTTCTATCTCTTTCTTTAGCTCATTAACTAACTTACCTACAATAGGTCTATCCTCAAGAGGCAGGTTTCCCATATTTCTTAATATATGAGTAATCTTGCCCTGCTTTCTTCCTAAAAATTTAATTTGCATCTCCTCTAACTCTTTTTCATTTTGTGCCTTATCAATTCTTTCCCCGGCTTCTCTTTTTATCTCTTCTATATTCTCTCGCATTATTTTTTTCCTTTAAGTTCCTACGCTTATTTTACTCCTAAAAATAAGTTAGCAAACTTTAACCCTTTGTCAAACGAAATGGCTCTATAATAACATATGTGGTTTAAAAATGGAGGGAATTATGATATAGTGGAAGCCTTCCTACTTCGAAAGGAAACCAAAAAGGAAAGAAAGCACCCAATGAAAAAGAGTTACAAAAATTTTAAACTTTTGCCCAGGCCTCCTTTAAAACTCTCTTAGCGTTAGCAATAACTATCTCGGATGACTCTCCAACTAAAGGTTTTACTTCAAAACTTACTATTGGAGGTCTCTTTGCATTCAAGAAACCAATATCCAGTAATACTCTAAGGAATGCTGCTAACTCTTCTACATCATTCTTTCCTCCCTCGATACCAAATCGGGGATGCTGGTCACCATAAGCAGGATGATTTTCATCACTTAAAAGACAATTACCTATATGAGCATTAACTATGTAATCTTTTACAGGGATAATAGCTTGTGTGGGAGTCTCATTTAAAAGAGGAATATGAGAGAGATCGACTATTAAACCAAAGTTATCAAAATCTTCTCTTGCTCTTTCTGCTATCTCTTTTGCTTCTTCCGCCGGTCCAATTAAGCATCTTTTATCAATATCCCGGTCAAATGCCTCTAAACTAATAGTAAGACTTCCCTTTGATTTAGCATGGGAACAGACTTGTTTAATAGAATTAACCAACAATTCTTTGGCTTTTTCCCGCTTTTCCTCTCCAGGGTCCTTGCCACTGAGAAGAGCAAGAGATTTTGCCTCTATTTTGTAAGCTTCATCAACTCCTGCTTTTACTTCTGCAACTGCTCCTTCTCTTTGCTTCTCATCAAAAGAGTTAAGATCCAACTTTTTAATCAATAACCTTGGTTGAGCACCATAAGTTACAGTTAAATGGCTTTCCTTTAACATTTTTTTAGCTTTTTCTCTAATTTCATCGCTCTTTATCCAGGAAACCTCAACGGCAGTAAAAAAATCATCCTCGGCTATTTTTTGCAGCGTCTCCAAAATGGGACCTTTACCTTTCGAAACCTCTGGATAAGCCATAAAATGAAGCAACCCCACCTTCATAAATTTGTACATCGATTCCTGCATTTTTTATTACCTCTGCTTAATTTGAATTTTCTTAAATATAAAATGGACTACACTCCTGTAATTGAACAGATTAGAGTAGTTTGACAGGATAGTTGATTTTTGATTTTTCATCAATAGTTCCTCAAACGGCAATACAATAATAAATGGATTTAAAGGAAATTTATTTTCTATCAATAACTGAAGGGTTCACAATTGTTTTTTGGTCTATTTCTCTACCTTCTAAGACATTAAGCACCGTTTCTGCTGCTGTTACTCCCATTCTGGTAAAAGATTGTTTAGTCACTCCAGCAATATGGGGAGTAGTTATCACATTATTTAACTTAAAAAGGGGGCTGTCGAACGAAGGAGGCTCTTTTTCAAAAGTATCCAATGCTGCTCCAGCTATTAAACCCTTTTCAAGAACCTTAATTAAGGCTGTCTCATCAACAATCTCTCCCCGAGCCGTGTTAATTAAATAAGCAGTAGGCTTCATACTTGTTAATTCAGCTTCCCCAAAAAGGTGATAAGTCTCCTTAGTTGAAGGGCAATGAATACTAACTATATCCGCCTTCTGTAAGAGTTCTTTTAAAGATCCTACACGCTGCACTCCTTGTGGAAAATCCTCCTCAGAAATATAAGGATCGTAAGCTAATACTCTCATTTCTAAAGGAGCAACTAATTGAATTACTCTGGAACCAACCCTTCCAACTCCTACTATACCAAGACACTTATGGTATAGTTCTTCTGTTTGATATTTTGTTTTAGCCCAATTATGATTTATTCTCAATTCATAGTTCAAAAAAGCAAGCTTCTTAGATAAAGCGATTATAAACCCTACTGTATGTTCAGCAACTGATTCAAAATTAGCATTGGGTGTAATTAACACAGGTAATCCAAGTTCAGTAGCTGCACCAACATCAATATTACTGATGCCTGTTCCGTGTTTGGCAATAACTCGGAGTTGGGATGAAGCGGTCAAAACTTCTCTATTAATTTTACCCATACGAACGACGAGTCCATCCGTTTGTTGCTCTCTAACCAATCTTGCTATTTCTTCAGATGAAGTATAAGGTGGCGCTAAAATTACTTCTGCCTTGGCTTCGAGCATTTTCTGTGCCTCAGCACATATTGGTCCCGTTAATAATATTTTCCATTTCCTGGTGTTACTCATAATCTCCCCTCCTCTAAATTTTTTATGCAGATTTAGTTACAATTATTTGTGTAGACACTATATAAATGAGAATTTATTACTCACATTGTATCCCTAATTATTTCAACTTTTTATTTTTTTAATAAAGCAATTTGTCTTTTAATGCTTTGAGAAAGATTAATTATGTTTCCTATATTTTTAAACATAAATAAATAAACTATTGCGAAAATGGCTAATCCCACTAATCTTATATACAGCGAAGGAAATAATAATACAATACTACTAATAACTAAACATATTCTTTCAAAATAATGTAATCTTCTGGAAAAATAACCTTCAAGCGCAACAGAAATAGCGATAACACTTACTAAAGAAGTAATGAAAGTTATAATAATACTTGATAGGTCTCCCAGTAACAGCAGTGAAGGATTATAAACAAACGCATAGGCTAATAGAAAGACTGGAAGTGCTATCCTCCAAGCCGTTAGAGCGGTTTTCATCATCGATGCTTTAGCAATCCCTGCACCAACAAATGCAAAAGGTGCCATAGGGGGAGTGAGTCCAGCCATACAACTAAAGTAAAAAATAAACATATGAGCTACAAAGGGAGCAATACCCATTCTGACAAGAGCAGGAGCTACTAAAACAGCAGTTATTATGTAAGCGGCTATTGTTGGAAGTCCCATTCCCATTATTATACATGAAACCATTGCAAGAAAAAGCAGAGCTAACAAATTTCCTCTTGAAAGTTCTATAATGATTGAAGTTATTCTAAGTCCCAATCCAGTTAGAGAGACCATTCCCATTGCTATCCCAGCAAGACTAACTACGCCAATTATCGATAGTATATTGTATCCAGCTTTTTCTAAACCACTGATAAGCTGTTTCCACCCTATGTGCGTCGACTTTTTAAAGAGTGTACAGATAGGAATGGAAACAATAGACCAGAAAGCAGACAGGGTGACAGAAGTCCGAACAATAGCTAACATATATATAAGAACAACAGGAGGAATGAGAAAAGGCCAACCTTCTTTAAGTGTCTGTTTTAAACTGGGAATTTCACTCTTTGGTAATCCTTTTAAACCCATTCTGCCTGCCTCTAAATCAACCACTATGAAAACTCCAATGTAATAAAGCAGTGCGATTAAAATAGCTGATTTAATTATAGTTATATAAGGGATACCCAGAGTTTCCATCATAATAAAAATAGACATTCCCATTATGGGTGGCATTATTAGTCCGCCTGTGCTGGAAACGGTTTCTACGGCCCCTGCAAAATAAGGTTTATACCCGGTTTTCTTCATTAAAGGAATGGTTATTTGCCCGGTAGAAGCGACGTTTGCCATACCAGAACCAGAAACCATACCAAAAAGAGAACTGGCTATTACTGCGGTTTTGGCTGGCCCCCCTCGAACGCGTCCAGTTAAACTGGAAGCTAAGTTTATGAAGAAGTCTCCGCCTCCCACTTCTTTTAAAAAAGAACCAAAAAGAACAAAAAGATAAATATAAGTGGCAGAAACGCCAATCATTGAACTATAGACACCATGCATAGTTAAAAAACTTGCATCAACAATTCGAGACAGAGAATAATTCTTATGCCCTAAAAGCAATGGTAAATAAGCACCAAATAAAGCATATAAAAGAGTAAATACTGCTATTACGACAAAAATCCATCCAATAGTTCTTCTACTGGCATCAATGGTTAAGAGAATAAGGAGAACCCCAAGTACAATTTCTATTAAAGGGGGAGTTAACCCTACCGTAAGCGCCTTGTGCTGATAATTTAATAATACGTAAATAGTTATAATGGTTATTAAAATAAAAGCTAAAATTCCTGTTAAAGTAAATTTATCCTGTTTTTTCTTGCCCCGAAGAGGATAGATAAAAAATATCAAAGTAAAACCAAACCATACATGAATTGCTCGAAGATACATAGTAGGAATATAGCAGTAGACAGTATACATCTGGAATATACTGAACGAAACAGCAATAAATGAGATAAACCAAGAAGATACTGTCTTTTTGCTCTTCTTAGAGGACATATTTAACTCTTTCTTCTTTTTTTGAATTTATAAAATACATAGTTTTTTAAACCATTACGGAAGAAAAATTCCAAAATTCATAAAGTCTGCATAGTGTAAAATTTTTGATTCAATAGTTTTTCTAATCCCATCTCCTTCCTTGGAATGGACAGCAATAATATGCAAAATTTCTTCTGGAATTCCCTGTTCATAGCAAAGAATAACCCCTGAAAAAGGATGACGTAGCAGTAATCCTGATTTACTCTTTATAAATCTTCCTTTTTCTTCCTTGCATTCCAATAATTTCCCTATATCGTGCAATAGAGCTCCAGCAATAAGGTAGTCATGATTAATTTTTATTTTACCTTTATAGACTTCCTTTAGAACTTTTTCTGCCTTATTACAAACCTGAGTTACTCCCCTTATATGTTCTACCATACTAACCTGGCAATTTTTTATAGATAATGCAAATGGCATTCTATTGAGAGTACCAATCTTCCAACCTCCTAATTTTATAGCTTCATCCCAGCTTTTTAAAACTTTCTCCCTTAAGGTTAAATCTTCAATTAGATTAAATTCGGGAATTAATTCCATTAAAATTTTTTTCATAATTCTGCTCTTTTATAAAATTAATTTAGGAGTATTTAAGCAGTCAATTTGGCATCAAATGCAGCACTATACTAAGGTAGAAACAAAATAATCTGTCATACCCTCCATACTTTTATATAACCCCCCAGGATTAGTGCTATAGTATTGTTACCTGATTTTATAACCTTCTTTTATAATTTTATTCCTGGGGGGTTTACCTTATCTGTCACAATTTATTCTGCAGTTGGCCGATCGTTTTCCAGATTATTTCCAAATTCCCTTTTCCTTAAAATATTTTACAGCACCAGGATGAAAAGAAATACCTAATTTTCCAGTTCCTCTGAGTGCATTTTCCAAATTAAAATCTTTAGCGGCAGGCATAATAACGTTCTTTTCTTCGGGATGTTCATAAAGAGCTTTCACAATCTTATAAACCGCTTCTTCGCTAAGTTTAGCTGAAGCGAAAAATAGACAGGGTGTCCCTATAGTGGAAATATCTTGATCAAGAAATTTGTAAGATCCCTTCGGTACAACAACTGGAGGATAAGCAGGATATTTTCCATAAATTTTTTCTACAGCTTCCTTATCAAAAGGTATAATCCTTATCGCAGTTGTAGAACTGATGTCCAGGACGTCTGCGGTAGGGACGTGTGCAAAAGAGATTCCTGCATCAATAGCTCTATCTCTAAGTGCACCAGGTATTTGACCCTTGCCCATAAATACAGGTTTTATGTCATCAAAGGTAATGCCATAACCAACTTTTAAAGCAAATTTACTTGTTTCCAGTGTTCCGCTTCCAACAGACCCAACAGCTATTCTCTTCCCTACAAAATCTCTAATTGTTTTAATTGAAGATTCTTTTCGAACTATCCATTGGACTGAACTAACGTATCCAGCACTAATTAAACGTAAATTACTTAAATCAAGACCTCTTTCTTCAGCACTTATGTAGTATGCAGAACCGGCAAAGCCCAAATCTATTTTCTCTGTAGCTAACAGATTAATATTTTCTGTTGAACCACCAGTTAATTCACCAGTTACCATTACCTCAGGGACATATCTATTTATTATATTACAAAATCCTGCTCCAAGGGTGTAAAACGTCCCTCCCGGCTTAGCTATTCCAAAAGATAAGTATTGTTTAGCTTGTCCAGCAAAACATGGAGTTAGAAGTGACGAAATAAGTATACATACCACTAACATTATTTTTAAGAAATTAGATATACGTTTCATTTGAAATCCTCCTTATAAAAAATTAAGATCTACCATTTTAGTTTAAATTACCGAGCATAAATTAATGAGAAAATTTCACAATTTTAAATACCTCCTTTTTTAATATTTTTTTAATACTGTTCTATATTTTTGTCATCACCTCCTTAACTGAGAGTATTTAACAACATAAAAACTTGGTTTAATTTAAAATAATAAACCAATCTATTTCTCTTTTATTTCCTTTAAGATCTTCCGCCAAATTTGACCTAAAACAGAATAGTCATGCCCTATTTCAATCATCTTACATCCCAGATTAATATACTTTTTAGCTTCCTCATCCCAGGGACTGCCAACCCCAATCATTACATATTTCTCATATTTATTTGCCGATTCTATAGTGCGTTTAATTGCATCTTGAACTTTAGGGTCATTTTTCTTCGGTGCTGGAAAACCGATAGAGATAGAATAATCAGAAGGACCAAAAAGCACAAAATCCAAGCCTTCTACCGACATTATTGAATCAATATTTTCAACAGCCTCAGGCTCTTCTATCATCACACCTACTAAAGTCTCTTCATTACTCCACTTTATCCAATCCTTACCTCCTTTAGTACCGTAACCTCCCGAAAAACAGAGACTACTGTATCCGCGAATGCCATATGGGGGAAATTTTGCCGCATTCACAATCCTCTTAACTTCTTCACTATTTTCTATATCCGGAATAATAATTCCGCCAGCCCCAATTTCAAGAACTTTTCTGATAAGGTAAGGATTGTCTTTATCAATTCTTACAAGAGGAACGATATCTCCAATCACCCCAGCCCTCATCATATGTTCTAACATATTATCCTGACGCCAGGCATGTTCATTGTCTATACGGCAAAAATCAAAACCACAATATCCAGCTAACTCAACTAAATTGGGACTAAAAGAGCAAATACAGGTTCCAAAAGCTACTTTTCCCTCTTTAAGAATTTCCTTTAGTTTATTTGATTTTCGTTCCATAATCTCACCACCTTTATTAATTTTTATTATTTTTTTACTAATTCCAGAAATAAAATATGGTTTATATTATATTTGCATTTATCTTTAATTCTCAATCACTTTCAAAGGTTCCTGGTAAGTCTCAGATAATTTTTCTAAATCTTTCCATATCTCCTCTGAAATAGGGATTCCCTCTTTTCTTCTTCTTTTTTCAACTTCGAATTCAATCTCTCCCGGCATAAAAATTCCTTTAGACTCTTCAGCTAAAGGAGATGATTTAATCTCCTGGGATACCCAATTCAACCTTTCTTTAAAAGTTTGTAAGTCCATAGAACTTTCAATATCAATTGCCATGAAGCACTGCCCCGTGTTTGTAGGACTTTGAACTTTTCTAAGCCAGGACTTAACTTCTTTTAACCTTCCTGCACCCGTAAGAACTCCGGCTAAAATTTCTATCATCACTGCTAATCCATAACTCTTATATTCTCCAAATGGAAGCAAAGCTCCTCCTTCAGACAAATCATTGGGATTTTCTGTATCTCTTCCATATTTATCTATTACCCATCCTTTAGGAATTCTCTGCTTATTTTTTGCAGCCAACCTCACTTTTCCACCTGCTACTCTACTCATGGCGATATCCAATACTACCAGTTTCCCTTCCTGATAAGGAGCGGCAATAGAAAGGGGATTATTCCCTATAACTCTCTTAGCGCCTCCCCATGCAACCATAGTCGGAAGTGCATTACACATAGAAAAGCCAATCATATTAGCTTCAGCTATCTTCACAGTATAATATGATGCAGCTCCAAAATGAGAACTCCCTCTCACTCCTATAAAAGAAATACCTGCTTCTTTTGCCTTTTCTATAGCTAATTTTGTAGCATATATACCTATTACCTGTCCCATTCCGTTATCACCGTCGAGCAAGACTGACGCTGCCTTTTCTTCTATTTTTTTTATTTTTGGCTTAATCTTTGTTCCCCCTTCTATTAGTCTCTGCAGATAAAAGGGGAATCTCATAATACCATGTGAATCAATCCCTCTTAAGCTAGCAAAAAGCAGAGAATCGGTAACTATAAAAGCATCTTCCTGAGATAATCCAACTTTCCTACAAATATTCTCACAAAACCTTCTTAATTCCTGTTCTTTTAATTTAACTTCCATTTTAATTCTCCCCCCTAATTTAAATACGCCCTTTCACAAAACTCTCAAAGCTTTCTTTGGATTTATATTCCTTTATTCTCCCGATAACCTTTGTTAAGAGAACTAAAGTTTCTTATTAAAGGTTTACTGGTTTTCTTCCTGGTTGCTCCTGTTAGTACCCTTTACAAAATATTTAGGTTTTTTTATTGAAACACTTGACTTCTTATTATCCGGGAAGATTATTTATTATTTCACAACCCTTTTCGGTAAGGGTCTTATCAATCCAGCTTCTATCTCGGGGAATACCTTTTTTGACCTTTTCAAGTATTTTCTTTCCTTTTTCTGCTTTTTCTTTTGTCTTTTCCAAAATATATTCCGCCTGGTCCGGTGGGATTACCACAACCCCGTCCTCATCTCCAACTATAATATCACCAGGTTTTATTATAATTCCTCCACAGGAAACAGGTAAATTCACTTCACCTGGACCATCTTTGTAAGGCCCTTTTGGACTTATGCCTCTTGCAAAAACAGGAAAATCCATTTTTTTAATTGCTCCTGAATCTCTAATGCATCCATCTATTAAATATCCAGCCAAATTCTTTTTCATTGCCATTGTTACCATTATTTCTCCCAAAATAGCACTGTTCATATCTCCTGATGCATCAACTACAATAACATCACCAGGTTTTGCCATATCTAACGCCTTATGAACCATTAAATTATCAATTGGTCTTGTTTTTACTGTCAGTGCACTCCCTGCCATTCTTAATCTACTTGTTTCATTAATCATTTTTATTTCTGATGTAACACAAAAAAATCTATTCATACAATCGGCAATATCAGGCGTAGGATAGTCCTTAAACTTTTCTAATAGTTCACGAGGCGGCCTTTCTATGTTCATTACTATTCTAAAACCTAAATTAGACATTGTATCTCCTCCTTAATTGTTTTTTTATGTTATGCTGTTTGCCACTTAATTAATAACCTTTAAAAACTTCTGGGTTAACCACATATTCTCTATCCGGTTTTTTCCCTTCAAGAATAGTGAGGATATTTTTCGCTGAATCGACACCCATTCTTTCAAAGGACTCTTCGGTAATACCTGCAATATGAGGGGTTAGTACAGTTTTACCTGCATTAGACAGAAGATTGATGCATTTTGGGGGTTCTTTATAAAATGTATCGATGCCTGCAGCAGCTATTTCCCCTTCTTTGAGCGCAGCAATAAGGGCTTCCTCGTTCACAACCTCACCTCTTGAGGTGTTGATCAGCCAGGCTGTTTTTTTCATCAACTTTAATTCATTCTCATCAATTAAATGCCTTGTTTGCTCGGTAAGATTGCAATGAAGACTTATGATATCGGCAGATTTAAGCAATTCTTCTAATTTTTCTACTCGCGTAACGTCAGGTAAAATTTCATTAGATTTTAAAAAAGGATCATATACCAGAACTTTCATTTGCAAAGAAGCTATCAATTCTCTCACGCAACGACCGATTCGACCGAATCCAATTAAACCCAAAGTCTTTTTGAATAATTCAATCCCTCGATAATCAGGTTTATCCCAATAACCTTCACGAATTCTATTATCCAACTTAGGAATATCTTTTGCTAAGGCAAACATTAAACCCAAGGTATGTTCTGCAACTGATTCATAATTCGCAAGAGCCGCTATCAAAACAGGAATCTTTAATTCGGTTGCGGCACCTACGTCTATATTGTCAACGCCTGTACCGTGTTTTGCGATGACCTTCAAATTTGGTGAGGCTTTAATTACTTCTCTGGTAATTTTTCCCATTCTAACAAGAAGAGCATCAACTTTTTCATTGCGAAGCTTTTTTGCAAGTTTGGAAGGTTCAAGGTACGGCTTTGTATGTTCGATATTGCATGTATTTGAGAGAAGTTTCTCCCCCTTTTCAGCAATCGGGGGACCCGTGATAACCACATTATATGATAGAGAACTTGTACTTTTCGTCGTTAGACTCCTCGTATAGTATAAAAAAACTGACTAATTAATTTAATCAATTAGTCCAAATTTTTCGACTCATTTTTCATTACTTTCTTTTGCTTGGACATAACCTGTAGATAAATCATAACAATCAGCCCTCCCAAACCGATAATCTTCATCCAGTAAAGGGGATAAAAGAGAGCAATAGCTATTAACAATAACAATATTCGGGATGGTATGCCACACCGTTGAAGCAGAAAACCTCTCTCAAACGCTACAAAAGCGAAAACCCCAGTTGCACTTAAGAAAAAGGTAACTAAAGTAGTAAGATAAGAACCAGTGAAAAAGCCGAGCTCAGGATTGAAAACCATGATAAAAGGAACTATAAAGCCAACCAGACCAAATCGCCATGCAGTAAAGCCAGTTTTCATAGGGTTTGCTTTTGCAATACCAGCAGCTGTGTAAGCACTCATGCATACTGGAGGAGTTATAGTTCCTATGATAGCATAGTATAAAGAAAAAAGATGTGCTAATAATAGAGGTATCCCTAATTTAGTTAAGGCCCTCCCTGCTACCAAAACAACCATCAAGTATGCTGGCACAGTTGGAAGACCCATTCCAAGAATAATTGCTGCAATCATAGTTATAACCAAGGCCCCAGGTAAACTGTTTTCTACAACGGACACTATTAACTGCGAGAACAGTAATCCTATGCCTGTCGAGTTAATTGCGTTGACAACGATTCCGAGTATGGCACAGAGAGCTAACAGTGAAAGTCCATCTTGGGCGCCCTGGATCAGTGCTTTAAGAATTTTTTTGGGGGTCATCCGCATTGTTTTGTCAAAAAAGCTTCCAATTATTAAAGCAATGATCGCAGAAAGACAGGAGAAGGCAGGAGATGAACCCTTAAAAAGCATAAAAACAAGAGTACCCAGCGAAAAAAGCAGAATAACGGTCTTACGAATAAAACCTATATCAACAACAGGAATTTCCTCCAGAGGAACTAGAGGAATCTGACTTTTTTTAGCCTCTAAATAAACTAAAATCAAAAGCGAAAATGAAAATAGGATTGCCGGCAATACAGAGGCTGAACATATGCGTAAATAAGGAACACCAAGTATTTGAGACATAATAAAAGCAGATACTCCCATCACAGGAGGCATAATCTGACCTACTGTAGAAGAACATGCTTCCACTGCACCCGCCTGATTTGGCTTGTATCCCATTTTCTTCATTAAGGGAATCGTGAAGTTTCCTGTTGCTACAACATTAGCCGGAGGAGAACCAGAAATTGATCCAAACAGAGCTGATGAGACAACCGCTGTTTGCGCTGGACCTCCAGGAGATCGTCCAAGCGCTATATAAGCTAATTTCACAAATACATCGCCAGCGCCAGAAACTCTAAGAAAAGCACCATAAATAAGAAAGATATAAATGATATTTACCATAACTGAAAGGACTATGCCATAAATACCTGCAGTACCAAAAGATCCTTCTATAATTTCAATAATATGAATGGTTCCATGATGAAGAATTCCTGGTAGGTATTGACCAAACAGCAAATAGGCTACAAAAAGTAAGCAAACTCCCGGGATAATGAGTCCTGAAGTACGTCGTGTGATTTCAAATACAATTAAAATGGTAACAATAAAGAGAAGTAAATCCCCTCGGTTGGGAACTCCTGCTCTATACTCAGCCATGTTAAACCACTCTGCATATATGTATAAGGTGCAGCTGACAATGGCAATAATAGCTAACCAGTTAATAATCTCGTTCAGCCAAAAAGTACGTGATTTTAAGTAGGATTTGTTCTGCGGGGAAAGAAATATCATAATGGTACCAAGCATAAGTACTGTACCCCTTTGAATACCTACGGAAAATTGCCCCCTTATTATAGTAAAAATAACGAACAAGCTTAAACACAGGCCTAATATTTTTACCAAATATCGTTTTATTAAAAGGTATTTCTCATATTTTGATGATAATTCCATACTCTGCTCTTCTCAGATAATTTCGGAATGTTTGATGCAGCAGGCAGCCTTTATGGGCTGCCTGCTTTGATTGTTCCAGCTTGCATTGTCTTTATTTTATTGCGCCAATTTCTTTGTAATATCTCAAAGCGCCTGGGTGAAAGGGAGCTGATAAACTTTTCAATGCTGTCTCAAAGGTAAGCCTTTCAAGCTGCTTTGAAACGCTTTTAACCTCATCAAGATGCTCCCAAAGTGTTTTAACCAGAGTATATACAAGTTCTTCATCCGTCTCCTTACGTACTACCGCCATCAGCGGAATTGTCCAGGTATAAACAGGTGTGGTATTGACGACTCTTCCCCCATACGCTTCTTTTATTTCTTCAGGTGACAAAGTTATTAGAACTGTGTATGGTCCGACAACAAAATCTTTTTGAAATCTTTCAAATCCCTCTTTTGTCAGACTTAATTGACGAAGCGGAACTTTGCAGGAGAGATTAGTTATAAGAGATTGCGGAATACCACCCCAAACCAGTGCATTATCTACGCCTGCTTTGTCACGAAGTTGATCCAAAGCTTGTTCTGTTGGGACATATATCCCTTTATAATCCCCTTTATCTATATCCAAGCCCTCGCCTCTAAAAGCACCTTTAGTCATAATCCCACCAAAGCCACCTGCCATACCAAGATGAACTCGCTTGCCTTTTAAATCAGCGATGGAATAAATATCAGAATCAGCTCGAACAACATAATTGCACCATCCAGTAAGAACACCAAAAAGAACTCGTGTTGGGTCATAATACTTTTCTTTAGAATACTCTTTCTCTTTCTCAAAAAGCAATATGCCCTCCTTAGCGCACACAAGATGAGGTGAGCCAATCCATGCTATTTCCCACTCTTTGTTCACCATACCTCTTAATAACTTTGTTGTCCCTCCTTTTGCTAAGCATGTCATACGAATATCAGGTGCATACTTCCTCAGAACATTGGACCAGCCAACACCTAACATATATAGATCACAAGTCGTTGTCATTGCAGTGAAACGAACTTCAACCACTTTAGCTTCTGCTAACAATCCCATGGAAGAAAAAGCAAAAACCATCACTAATATTAAAATCATAATTTTTTTAATCATAATTTATACCTCCTTTAAAGCCTAATCAATTTAATTAACAAGCAATGAATAATCTCTCTATCTCACCTCCTTTAATTTAGAGTTTTCAATTCTTAGACAGCCAGCCTTTTTGTTGCCTACGAATCTTTTAAGATAAAGGTGGTACGAACCTCTTGCTTGATTACAGATATAATCAGTTCTCCCCCTGGTTCCATGCATTTAACTTCCATCCAGGGCGCAAGAATCTTTGTAACAGCTTTAAATTCGGATGGATTTTCAGGATTGCAATAGTGAATCGGCACTGCGAGCTCACAGCCTATCCATTGAGCAGCCTGTGCTGCTTCCGCAGGCGGTAGATCTTGCCCATACTGGGGTGCCGCCGCCCCTACCGGAATCAGACCGATGTGCGGCCGATAGAGTTGCCCTATCAACTGCATATCGCCAAAAAGACATGTATCCCCTGCATGATAAATTCGAAGTCCGTTAGGTGTAGTAATCAGAAAAGCAAGTGGTATACCGGAACTAACACGTCCAGCATTATCTAAAGCATAACTTACGTGCTTGGCCTGTAATACACGAATACTCACACCCTTTCTATTTACCACTCCTCCATAGCTACAACTTTTAACCTGTTCTTTAGAAAGACCTTTCGCATAAGCCAACTGCCGAACAAGATAATCGCAAACCAGATCTGCATTGTCCCTTTTTGCAAGGTAGAAGGAATCTCCCAAATGATCAAATGCTGCATGGCTTACAATAATCAAGTCAATTGGCGGAATTTTGTCCGGACCAAATGGAGCCATTGGGTTATTTGTTAGATAGGGATCGATAGCAACACGTTTACCTTCCTCTGTTGTTAATAAAAAGCCAGAATTTGATAAATATTGAAGCCTTATCTCCTTGTTCATTGTTTCCTCCTAACAATTTTTGTTTATTCTTTACTAATTGGACACAGCTTTTTACAACAAAAGGGTTCCGCTTTACCATCCTTTTCCGATATTCCTTCCTTTTAATTTTCTAACATTAAGATCTGAAAGAATAGACTCTTCTTTTTCCAGATTCTGGATTGCTAAATTATAATTTCGACTGAAAATTTCACTTATTATTGCATTGATTAGTGCCATTGCTGCCACATTAGAAATAAAGAAAGCAGACCCCTCACACGGACAGAGCAAACAAACTTCTGATATCTTGAATAGAGGAGAAATCTTACTATTTGTTATTGATATTACCTTTACCCCTTTCTTTTTAGCATATTCAGCAAAGTCTACTGTTAATTTTGTAAAACGTGGAAAACAAAATGCTATAACAACATCTTCAGAACTTAACTCCCTAAGAATATCAAAAACACCTCCATCAAAATTACTGAGCAAAAAAACATCAGGAATAATCTTTCTTGTTTCAAAAAAGAAAAAATGCTCTAAACAATAAGCACTACGAGCGGCAATTACATATTTTTTCCGAGATGAAATAATTACATCAACAAATTTCTTTATATCCTCTTCATCTTTCATCTCTATTAATTTATGGAGATTAGCAAGATCCTTCATTAACGATAGATCAATTACCGTTTCTCTCTCGGAAGGTTTAAATTTTTTAGCTTTTTCTAATTGTCCAATAACATTTACCTTTTTTATAATTAATTTCTGTAGGTCCTTTTGTAGGTTAGGATATCCACTATAACCAATCTCTTTAGCAAAACGCACAACAGTTGATGAAGTAGTATTTATTTCGACTGCCATTTCATCTGCAGTAAGAAAAGACGCCTCATCGGTATGAGAAATCAGATAATTTGCCAGATGTTTTTGGGTAGGAGTAAATTTTTCAAAATTTGTTTCTAAATAATCTATAAGATTTTTACCTGATCCTGCACTTGAATTTGTGGTCATCCGTTCAGCCTCCTTATATATTGTGGAAAATTAGATTCTTACAATAATTGTTGTCTATTTAATTATGCAACAATTATTGTAAAAGTCAAGGGTC
>Ga0209121_10003325_pt1 | contig 15654 bp, 12 predicted proteins | sample Cruoilmetagenom3_FD_187292 | JGI IMG/M metagenome (GOLD analysis project Ga0209121, IMG submission 187292) | Oil polluted marine microbial communities from Coal Oil Point, Santa Barbara, California, USA - Sample 3 (SPAdes) (version 2) | ecosystem: Environmental > Aquatic > Marine > Oil seeps ...
TGGGTTTAGAACGTCGTGAGACAGTTCGGTCCCTATCTGCCGTGGGTGTAGGATACTTGAGAGGAGTTGCCCCTAGTACGAGAGGACCGGGGTGAACGTTCCACTGGTGGACCAGTTGTCGTGCCAACGGCAGTGCTGGGTAGCTATGAACGGACAGGATAACCGCTGAAGGCATCTAAGCGGGAAGCCCCCCTCAAAACAAGATATCCCTGAGGACCGAGGTAGACTACCTCGTCGATAGGCCAGAGATGTAAGTGCAGCAATGCATTCAGTTGACTGGTACTAATGGTCCGATAGGCTTGATTTGATCCAGTAGAAGCAAGGCACGCCTTGTCATACTGATTGATGAAAGTCACACATTACACACACAAAACAGTTCAGCGTACGCTGACTTGGACAACACTTGATTGTATCGAATTCCTTTTTTGGTTTGGTGGTCATAGCACGAGTGAAACACCTGGCTCCATTCCGAACCCAGCCGTTAAGCACCGTTGCGCTGATGGTACTGCGTCTTAAGACGTGGGAGAGTAAGTCACTGCCAAACCTAATAAGGAATTCGCTCTTTTGAGTGTTTGTATCTCTCTTCGATGACAAAATTACGATTAGGTAGCGCGGGATGGAGCAGCCCGGTAGCTCGTCAGGCTCATAACCTGAAGGTCGTAGGTTCAAATCCTACTCCCGCAACCAACACTAAACCTACAACGTTATCAATGGTTTGATCTTTGACGGTCAGGCCATTTTTACGTTTGCACCCCTCCGCAGCCCCCTAAACAGCCATTCGCTGCGCCTGTGAGATCAATGGGTCGCCTGATGACAGCTGCGCGGACAAGACAACCATGTAGTAATTCACGCCTTGTGTTTGAAATCGGCCAAAACAGTCCATCATACTGTAGGCGCCCCCCCTAGACGATGAAGAACGTTTCCAGAAGACGTGGTAGCAAACTGGACCTGTCGAGCTTTTGTGCCGCCCCAAGTACTCGTTTAAGCCACGCTTTCGTTCGAAAGCGACGGGGCTTTTCCAGTCCAGTGCAGAGTGGCGTCGTCGTGGATTATAAAAGCCGTTGATGTATTCCGCCGCACGGCAGTGGTTTGCTTGCAAACCATGAGAGTGGAAGGTGGCGATCTCAGTCTTGCGTCGTGTCTTCCATGAATGCCGCCAGATCAGTATTTAAACTTCAAGATCACGCAAGCTAGATTTGAATTCCTCCAGAAAATCTAAAGCAATTTTGGACGGAAGCTTGTGGATCGGCCTCACGAGGCAAATTTTGTGTGGAACGCTGGGCACAAAAGGTCGGAAATCAAGTCGGCTTTCATAGGTGCGTGCGTCAAGTTCACTCACCACGGACACGCCAACACCCTGCGCGACAAGTTCGCAGGCAGCCGTGAATTGACGTGTTTCGACAACATGAGTTGGCCGTACTGATGCTTTACGGAACACGTCGTTAAGGGTCCGAAAAAAACTGCTGTCACGACGTGTGTGTACAAAACGCTCTTTGTTTAGGTGACTTGCATCAATTTGTTTGAGGTCCTGAAACCAGTGCCCTTTGGGGAAGATGCATACGGTTCTAATATCAATGGTCGTGCTTTCGATCGCAGGGTGACCGTCAAACCCATCCGTGATGCCGCAATCATACTGCTCTCCCACTATCCATTCGAGGATCCGTTCGGGACGATCTGGTTCAAGTGTGATCGTAACGTCGGGACGGCTTTTTAAGAATTTGGTGATAACTGCAGGCAGGTGGCTTGTGGCAAAGCCGGGGAGGCAGGCAATACTCAAGTGCCCTGCCGTTATGTCGTGCAGGTTTTTGCTTGTATCGGTGATGTTTCTAAGCACCTCAAGCACACGCGCAATATCTGGTAGGATGTAGCCGGCCTCTTGTGTGGGCACCAAGCGGCCATTCTTGCGTTTAAGCAGTGCAAAGCCCAGTTCGCTGGATAAATCCGCCAGCAAACGGCTGACAGCGGGTTGCGAGATTTCTAAGCTCTGGGCGGCGCGTGTCATGCTGCCGTGATCTACAACTGATTTAAGAGCTTCAAGTTGGCGCAGTCTGGGTCGTGTCGTCATGGTGTGATCCAATACTCAAAGTAGGTATAATGATATGTTATAAAAGTCAGGCAAGAAATAGTCTTGAATTATGTGAACACTCGGATAACGTGTCGGGATTGCGTGTCGACTAGCAGGTCGATGCAATTCCTGGGAGGAACAAATGAAAAACTTAACAACTGGCGCATTGATCGCCGGATCCACGATGCTTTCACCATTCGCGGCGATGGCCGAAACCGAAGTCCACTTCTGGCACGCCTTTACAGGTCGCTTAGGGGAGTTGGTTGCCGCACAAGTCGAAGAATTCAACGCAGGCCAAGACGAATTCACGGTCGTTGCATCCCATAAGGGCAACTATTCCGAAACATTGAACGCTGGTATCGCTGCGTTCCGTGCCGGAGAGCAGCCTCAGATTCTGATGGTGTTTGAAGTCGGCACTGCAACTATGATGTCTGCTGAGGGCGCTGTGCGCTCTGTTACCGGTGTCATGGAAGCGTCTGGCGCTGAATTTGATCCCGACGCCTACATTGGAGCTGTTAACGGTTACTACACTACCACCGATGGCGAAATGCTGTCTCTGCCGTTCAACGCATCAACACCCGTTCTGTGGGTGAACCGTGATGCATTTGAGGCCGCTGGCGTGGACCCTGACACCGATTTGTCAACATGGCAGAACGTCGGTGAGGTTCTGACGCAATTGAAAGATGGCGGCAGCACTTGTCCGCTGACAACGGCTTGGCAGTCTTGGATTCACCTTGAGAATTTCTCGGCCTATCACGATGTGCCGTTCGCCACGCAAGACAACGGCTTTGCAGGCACGGACACTGAGCTGGCGTTCAATAGCCCTGCTCAGGTTGCGCATATTTCCGCAATGGGTGAATGGGCCGCTGATGGTCGGTTCTTCTACGCGGGTCGCCGCAATGAAGGCGGCGCAAACTTCCGCAGCGGAGAATGTGCTTTGTTCACGGAAAGCTCTGCGGGTTACGCTGGCATCAAAGCCGAAGCTCAATTTCCGTTCGACGTTCGTCCGCTTCCTTACTGGGACGGCGTGGGCAATGCCCCTCAGAACACCATCATCGGTGGTGCGTCTTTGTGGGTAATGGAGGGCCATGAAGATGCTGAGTACGAAGGCGCTGCCCAGTTCCTAGCGTATTTGTCATCCTCTGATGTTCAAGCGAAATGGCACCAAGACACCGGTTACCTGCCGATCACAAATGCGGCTGCTGACGCAACGCGCGAAGCTGGCTTTTATGAAGCGAACCTCGGCACTGAAGTGGCCGTCATCCAGATGACCACAAACGAGCCGACAGCAAACTCCAAAGGCTTGCGTCTGGGGTCCTTCGATCAGATTCGTGGGATCATCGACGAAGAGCTCGAGGCCGTTTGGTCTGGCGACAAAGATGCGCAATCCGCACTTGATAGCGCAGTTGAGCGCGGCAATTCCCTGCTGCGCCGCTTTGAAGCTGCAAACTAAGTAAAAACCTATACGGGCGGCCAATCATGGTCGCCCGTATGTCTTTGGGGGCTGCGGACATGGAAAAGCGGGTAACGTTCAAGGGCTGGATTCTGCCGCTGTGTCTAATTGCGCCGCAAGTCCTCGTGTCTGCGATCTTCTTTTTCTACCCGGCGGGACAGGCCATTTGGCAGTCGTTGTTCATCCCCGACCCATTCGGGTTGTCGATGCAATACGTCGGCCTTGGAAACTTTGAGTACTTGTTGTCAGATCCGTATTACCGCACATCTTTCCTAACGACGGCGATCTTTTCGACCCTTGTTACCCTCTGCTCCATGATCCCCGCGCTGTTTTTGGCCGTGGTTGCAGATCGCTTAATCAAAGGCGCTGGCGTCTATCGCACCATGCTAATCTGGCCATACGCCGTTGCACCTGCAATCGCTGGCGTGTTGTGGCTGTTCATGTTCAACACCCGAGTTGGCGTCGTGTCTTGGTACCTTGGCCAATTTGGCTATGACTGGAACCATGTGCTGAACGGCGGTGAAGCGATGGGGCTTGTCGTTGTCGCCTCCGCGTGGGGGCGGATCAGCTACAACTTCCTTTTCTTCTTTGCAGCCTTACAAGCAATTCCGAAATCTGTGATCGAGGCCGCCGCGATTGATGGCGCGCGGTTCTGGAAGCGGTTCTGGACCATCGTTCTGCCATTGCTGTCGCCCACAACGTTCTTCTTGTTGGTCGTCAATATTGTCTATGCTTTCTTTGAAACCTTTGGTGTCATCCACACGATCACGTCAGGCGGGCCGCAACAATCGACCACCATCCTTGTCTACAAAGTATTCTCGGACGGGTTTGTGGGCCAAGACCTTGGGTCGTCCGCCGCGCAATCCGTGATCCTTCTTTTCGTGGTTGGGGCACTTACCATCTTCCAGTTCAAATTCATTGAACGGCGGGTGCACTATTGACCCATCCCAATGATCCCCCTCCCGGCATGGTCGAAAAGCGCGGCGCTGGCCTGTGGTTGTCCCATGTGATCATGATCATCGGCGTGCTGATCGTGTTCTTCCCGATCTGGCTGGCCTTTGTGGCCTCAACGGTAACGCAGCCCGAAATCGTCAGCCCGCCCATGCCGTTGTTGCCCGGCGATCAGTTCTGGAACAACTATCGCGAGGCACTGTTTGCGGGCGTCAATGTCCCTGTCGCCACAATGCTTGTGAATTCATTGGTGATGGCGATTGGTATAGCCGTGGGCAAGATTGTCATCTCGCTGCTGTCGGCCTTTGCCATCGTCTATTTCAAGTTTCCCGGTAAGATGGTGTTCTTCTGGCTGATTTTCCTCACGCTTATGCTGCCCGTCGAAGTCCGCATTGTCCCCACGTATGAGGTGATCGCAGGGTTTGGCATGCTCAACAGCTACGGCGGTTTGATTCTACCGTTGATCGCATCGGCCACGGCAACATTCCTGTTTCGACAATTCTATATGACGGTGCCGGATGAACTCGCAGAGGCCGCGCGTGTTGACGGTGCATCGCCTATGCGGTTTTTCTGGGACATCCTCTTTCCGATGAGCCGCACCAACATCGCAGCCCTGTTCGTGATTTTGTTTATCTACGGCTGGAACCAATATCTATGGCCGCTGCTCATCACCACGGATCCGTCGATGAACACCATCGTTATGGGCATTAAACAGATGTTCCCGTCGGGCGATGACACTGCAAACTGGCCGGTCATCATGGCGACATCCATTTTGGCGATGATCCCACCGATCATTGTGGTCATTTCAATGCAAAAACTCTTTATCCGCGGCCTCGTGGACAGTGAAAAGTAGGCAATCATGGCAACTGTAACTCTAAACGACATCAAGAAACGGTTTGGCAGCACGCAAGTCATCCATGGCGTTTCAACCGAGATCGAAGACGGCGAATTTATCGTCATCGTTGGGCCGTCCGGTTGCGGGAAATCTACGTTGCTGCGCATGGTTGCAGGGCTAGAGTCTGTTTCAGAAGGCGAAATCGGAATCGGCGGAAAGCGCGTTAACGATCTTGAACCTATGGACCGCGACATCGCGATGGTGTTTCAGAATTACGCACTTTATCCGCACATGTCGGTGCGCGAGAACATGGGCTACGGGCTGAAGATCGCTAAGCTGTCAAAGGTTGAGATTGATAAGAAAGTGGATGCCGCAGCCAAGCTGTTGCAGCTGGAAGACTACCTAGACCGCCGCCCCCGCGATCTATCCGGTGGGCAGCGCCAAAGGGTCGCCATGGGCCGCGCGATTGTGCGTGAACCTGCGGTGTTTTTGTTTGATGAACCGCTGTCCAATCTAGACGCCAAACTGCGAGTTCAAATGCGTCTTGAAATCCGAGACCTTCAAAACCGTCTGGGAATTACAGCGCTTTACGTCACCCACGATCAGGTCGAAGCCATGACAATGGCGGACCGCATGATTGTTATGAACGGCGGGCGCGTTGAGCAGATCGGTACGCCGCTTGAAGTTTATGAACGCCCGCAAACCCTGTTCGCCGCGCAATTTATCGGCAGCCCTTCAATGAACGTGTTGGATGGCGAATTGACCGCCGACGGCCTCATAGTTGGCGATGCGAAAGTGCCAGCACCTACAAAAGCCACGGGTAATGTGACGGTCGGTATAAGGCCCGAACACATCGCCGTAGACCCCACAGGTTCATTGTCAATCACCGTGCAAATGGGCGAACCGTTGGGTGCCAATACCTTGCTGCACGGGCGGATCACAGGAACCAACGACGCCTTCACGTTGAGTTTGCCTGGTGTTCACCACGCCGTTGCGGGTGAAGTCGTACGGTTCGGCGTTGACCCATCAAACCTGCATTTCTTCGATCCAAAAAGCGGCGCGCGGCTAGAGGAATGGTAATCCCCCCCCATTTTTAATGGGGGCCGCTTGTAGAATTACGCGGCCATTTTCAGTTTTATAACGGGTGGGGGCCGCCAATGGCCATGTTGGGGTGATCTTTGTCGCGCTTGGTGTTCGTCTTGCTTTTGAACAGCGAAGGTTCAGACATCTGGGCGTCTGGCCAAACGGCTGCTCAACAAGTCACCGGTTTCAGAAAGGATTGGGTGGGCGACCACGGTAAAGAACGTATTGATCTGCTTAAGGGCACGGAGCGTTTCTTGATGAATATTGCTTGTCTCGATACTTTCCACCAACCCCTCTTGTAGCCGCTTCAGGTGGTGGTGTTGCAGTCGCTTTTCGATCTCTCGAATCTCGTCCTTCTTTTCGACCAAAGCGCGTGCTTCTTCAGGGTCTTGAACCATCATGACATGGATCGCCAACTGCATGTTTGACAGGACGTGGTCGTGAAAATCTGACACCTCCTTCATGCCCTGTTCTGAGAATGTAACCCCTTCAATGTTTAGACGGCGCGCCAATCCAACAAGTTTGGGCGAAACGGTTTCTGCAGCCCCCCACATGCTAGCGGCTGTTGTTGAAAGCTCCATTGACTTCGTGCTTGTCGCTTCGTCCATTTCCGCTTGGTTCAGTTTTGCCAAATAGAGTTTGATCTCCAGATGCATCTTACGGATGGCCTTTTCCTCGGCAAGCATCGTGGCGGCGACCACGTCGTCCCATTGCACGAATAACCCGCTTACGTTGCGCATCATGCTTTCGACAGCCTCGGCCATATGCATGATTTCACGGGCTGCACAGGATAATGCGCGATCCGGTTTTGTGAGAGCCGTGGGGTCTAACGCACTTGCGCGACCATTGCCTGCCGAAGAGTCAGTCGCGGGGCGCATGAATTTTGAAACGAGGGCCAAGACCGGGCCCGTAAATGGCAGTGACACAAGGGCCAGGCAGGTGTTGAAGGCGAGGTGCAGTCCAATCACCTGGCCTGCAGGCGTTTGGCCAAGCCACGTAAGTGGAAGGTCAAATGACATGAATGCTCCAAGGGCCAAGAGCGCGCCACCGCCCCGCAATGCGACATTCGCCACAATCATCCGCCTTGCTTCAAGGGGTGCCGCCAACGTCAATATATACGCAATGAATGTGGACCCGAAATTGGCACCAAGAACTAATGCAATCGCCGCGCTAAGGGGCAAAACACCATGTGCCACTAGCGTCACAAATAACAAGATCGCAGCAACACTTGAATGCACAACCCATGCGAACATCGCCCCAACGACAAAAGCGGTTATCATGTCTTTAGACAGGTAGCCCATAATGGCCGCTGCGCCCTGGCTATCCGTCAAGGGACCCGTTGCCGCACGGATTAAATCCAAGGATAGAAATATCAAAGACAGGCCAATCAGAATGCGACCCGCTTGTCGGGTCTTTCGCTGCTCGCCACGTAAGAATAGGCCAACGCCCAGCAACATGAGGAATGGGACCAGAAAAGACTGTTTGAGTAGCAAGAGCTGGGCTGCAATGGCCGAACCGGCATCCGCGCCAAGTAGAATGGCAAGACCAACCGTAGCTGCAATGCTGCGGCGTGATACGAAATTCGATACAAGGATTGCGACAGCGGTTGAGCTTTGAAGTAAAACAGCCGTGCCCAAGCCGGACCCTGCTGCCAATAACTTGCTATTGGATGACAGCCTTAGCCACCGCCGCAATTGGACAGAAAATGCCCTTTCGACACCAGTCCGCACCAACCTGACGGACCAGATGAGAAGCGCCGCTGCCCCCGCGATATGAAGAACGATCATAAGAGCGCTGCTATTTCCCACCAGAGACTTCTTCCGTTGCGAGGCGCATCAATTCTTTTTCTCATCAGGGAATATCACCTCGATGCCAGCGGTCTCAAGGTCTTGATGAATATCATGAGGAGGCGCCTTTTCAGTGATTAGCCGATCAATTGAGGTTAGTGGGCAGACCTCAAATGAGGCCAGCGCACCCAGCTTTGACGAATCTGCAAGGATCGTGACGGCCTCTGATTGTTCGACCATGGCCTTCGCGATCTGCGCTTGGTTGATGTCATAATCCATCGCGCCACTGCGGGCATCCAATGCGCCGATCGTCAAAACAGCATGATGCGCCCGAAAGGACCGTATTTGCGCCGCAGCCATTGTTCCAACTGTCTGACTGTTCTTGGCACCAAACTCCCCCCCCAACAGAAAGGTTTGACCGGTGCCCTTAGCCATCGCGTATGTGCGGGCATTCTCGGTCGAGTTCGTAATAAGGGTTAGACCTTCCACGGATGCGGCGGCGATAGCTTCGATAAAGAACAAAGTTGTTGAACCAGTATCAACAAAAAGGGTTTGACCCGGCTCAAAGAGGGACGCGGCAAGCTGTGCAATGTCCACCTTTGCATCAACATTTTCGGACTGTCGTTGTTTGAACGTCCCTTCGCCCAAAGCGCGCGGTATACGTGCGCCGCCGTGGACCTTTAGGATTTTACCAATCTCTGAAAGCTGTGTCAGGTCTCGCCGTATCGTTTCACGCGACGCACCAAGCTTGACGGCAAGGTCATCAACCGAAACCTTTTCACGCCGCCGCACAATTTCGATCAGCTTGGTCTGGCGTGTCTTTACTCTCATCTGGAATCTCTACTGTTGACCGAGTTTGTCATCCATATTACGAATTTGGTCACGAAGTCTATGTTTGGGACGTTGAATGTCACGAATCCAATGCAAGCCCGTGACCGGTACATCTGTACTAAGATTGCCCACACCTGATGTGGTGCATGGCCGCTTGGTTGGGATTGTCAGTCTTGCACAGTCTGAACAAAATAGTTCCGGCAGGCAAAACCGCGAAGAACGATTTACGGGGCTAATGCGCTGTATCGAGTACTTGGATAAAACAAACAAACGGATGTGCTTTGCAGTCCAGTCTGTACGCGGAGTCTTTGCCACGGCGAAGAGAACCCGCAAACGAGAGGAGACTTGCTGCTAGCACAATTGAGAGGTGGGTCGGGCAGGTGACACCAAGTATGTCACGAAAGGATCATGAAATAGGTCTACGCCTAGCCGCAGCCTCATTGCGTTCAGACGCAAAGCTAATAACCAGTTCTTCATGGAGGGAGACATACGATGACTAAAAACTTAAATCCTAACAGACGATCTATACTTAAATCCGGTGCAGCCGTTGGTTTGGGTGCTCTGGCGAGCCCGGCGCTCGTTTCGAAAGCATTTGCTGATTCCGGCGAACTGACCCTTATGGATTGGTCTGATTATTGGCCAGAGGACATGCTTGCGAAGTTCACTGACGAAACTGGCATTCAGGTGAACTACATCGGTATCGGTTCCAACGAAGAACTGATCAACAAGATGAAAGCATCCCAAGGTACGGGCGCTGACCTGATCGGCCCGACTAACAACCGTTCCCTTCAGTGGGGTCCATTGGACTTGCTGCAGCCGTTCGATATGTCACGCATCCCTATTGAGGCTGCAAACCCTGCGATGGCACAGATCGGTCCGGATGCTTGGGACTTTGGCGGTGAAGGCAACACTTGGATTCCGCACATTTGGGGTACCGAGGGCATGGCGTGGCGTGTCGATCAATGGGCGCCTGCATCTGCTGACGGTGTGCCAAGCTATGGCGAAATTTGGTCCGAAGAGAACGCGGGCAAGACTATGATCCGTGCCCACTCTGGCATGCTTTGTGCTGGTCTTTACATGGAAGCGTCTGGTGAGATGGAGCCAGGTTCTGTTTGGGCTGCGTACGAGTCAGAAGAAAATATGCGCAATACATGGAAGCAGATCACTGATTGGTGCATCGCGCGTAAATCCAACCTGAAACTGATCTGGAATGATGCTGACAGCCAGAAGAACGGCCTATTGAATGATGGTGTTGTTGTCGGTCAGACATGGGATGGACCGCCACTGGCCCTGAAAACTGCGGGTGAGCCGGTGACTTACCAAGCACCTGCAGAAGGCGCGATGGCATGGGTCGACGGTTTGGCCTTGACCAAAGGAGCGCAGAATGTCGATCAGGCTTACGAACTTATCAAGTTCGCATTTGACCCAGTGAATGCTGGTCCGGCGATCGACGTGCACGGCTATAACTCACCAATTCTTGGTGCGGATCAGTTGGCTGGCGAAGCTTATGCGAAGAACTTTGCTGAAGCCTATCCTGGTGAGGCACTTGCGAACCTGAATGCATGGCCAGCTGAGGCACCTTGGTATGCAGACGTTCGCACAGAGTTTGTGAACCAATTCCAAAGCTCGTAAACGCATTTAAAATAAGACAACCGGCCGCATTGACTGCGGCCGGTTGTGATACGGCATCGGCCAGAAACGGACTCCTATCAGGATCCAAGTGCAGGTAAACCTATAGGGGAATAGAGATGAGTTCTGGTGTAGCGGTAAATCTTGAAGATATCTGGATTCGGTTTGGCGATTTCGTTGCCGTGCGCGACGCAAATGTAAACATCAATGGCGGCGATTTCTTTTCGTTTCTTGGGCCATCCGGGTGCGGTAAGACGACGATCTTACGCGCTGTTTCCGGCTTTCTGGACCCTAGCGAAGGGCGTGTCCTGATTGGCGGCAAAGACATGGCGGGTATCGGACCGAACAAGCGTCCGACAGCTTTGATCTTTCAAAACCTCGCTCTTTTTCCGCTCATGAAGGTCTGGGAAAATATCTCTTTTTCAATGGAGGTCGCTGGCATCGGGGCCAAAGAGCGTCGCAAACGTGCAGACGAACTTCTTGATATGATCGCGCTGGAAGGGCAGGGTGATAAACTGCCGAGCGAATTATCAGGGGGTCAAAAACAGCGGGTCGCAATTGCGCGCGCGCTTTGCGCGAACCCCGATGTATTACTGTTAGACGAACCTCTGTCAGCGCTGGATCTAAAGTTGCGCCAGCACATGCGCACCGAGTTGCGCGAAATCCAAAAACGCGTCGGAATTACCTTTATTTATATCACCCACGATCAGGGTGAAGCGCTGACGATGTCAGACAATGTGGCTGTTATGAAGGCCGGTGTCATCGACCAGATTGATAGTGGTCACAATATTTATGATCACCCTGCGACACCGTTCGTTGCGTCGTTTGTCGGCGAAAACAATGTGTTCCGAGGTAAAATTAAGTCGATCAATGGGAACGAAGCCATCGTAAGCACCAACCGTTCCGGTGATCTTTTGTCGCGCATCGCACCGGCACAGCTCGGGAATTTGAACGTGGGTGATGACGCTATGATGTTCATTCGCCCCGAAGTCTTGAATCTGGGACCGGCTGAAGAATCCAGTAAGTCAACAATATCAGCTGACGTAATGAACGAAGAGTTTGAGGGGAATACCTTTAGCGTCTTCCTTGAAGGGGATGGTGGGAAGTCAATCAAGATGTCCGTGCCAAATGCCGGACAAGACCACATTTCAAGCAGGGGCGAGAACCTGTCGCTCCATTATGACCCAAGTAATGCTGTGGTCATGCCTGCGGGCGAATTGGCGTCGGAATAGGGCGCGGATCATGAAAAAGAAAATGATCTTTTCCAATTTCTTCAAAACCAACGGCGTGATCATGGGCAGCATCTTGATGGGGTTGGTCGGATTTTGGCTGATCTTTCTGATCGTGCTGCCGCAGTTGTCGATGTTGGATTATTCGTTCCGTTTCAATCTTCCGCCAGCCGATGTGGGTGGCCCAAAGGACGTCTACACACTCAGTAATTACCAGTTCTTGATCTATGGATCTGATGACACCCATCAGACATACAACTCAGTCGACCTTAAGGTCTTTGTGCGCACCATCATAGCCGCGATGATGGTCACCATCTTTAACATTCTCCTATGCTATCCACTGGCCTATTTCCTCGGGCAGTCCAAAGGGTCCGCGTTTGTCCGGCTTTTGGTCGTCCTGCTGATTATCCCATATTGGATCAATGAGATCTTGCGGGCCTTTGCGTTGCGCATCATTTTCGGGGACAGCGGATTGTTGAACGAAACGCTGATGTTCTTGCACCTGACGAGCGAGCCAATTGATTTCATCCGCCACGATGTCGCCCTTTATGCCGGACTGGGCTATGCCTATATCCTGCTGATGTTGTTCCCGATGTATAATGTCATCGAAAGCCTAGATCGCAATCAGATCGAGGCGGCACGTGATATGGGGGCAAGCTGGGTCAAGATACACCGCCGCATTGTGATCCCACATGCAAAACCTGGCATCGCGTCGGGTGCGACGATGGTCTTCATGCTTTCGGCAGGTGCTTTGGCCGCGCCGCAAATCCTTGGCGGACCAAGTAGTCTTTGGTTCACCCAGCTCGTGTACCAGTGGTTCAACGACTCTTTGAATTGGCAACAGGGTGCGGCTTACGCGATTGTGCTTTTGGTCTCGACGATCACGATTGTTCTGACTGTCATGCGCATCTTTAAAGTGAACATGGGGGACATCGGCAAATGAAGTCGGACTCCCTTATTCGTATTGCCCTAGGCGCGTATCTGCTGATTTTCTTCAGTTACCTTCTTGGCCCACTCGTTGTGATGAGCTTGACTGCTTTCAATTCGTCAAGCTTCCCGTCGGTTTCCCCATGGGCATGTTTCACGTTTGAGTGGTTTGATGTGCTTTTCAACGACAGACACATTCGCGAAGGAATCTACTATAGTATCATTATTGGGATCGGCACCGTTATCTTGTCAGTTTCGATGGGGCTTGCGGCATCTATCGTGCTGACGCAGGTCTGGCCACGATTGCGATCAACCTATTACACCATGATCATCGCGCCGATCTTGATTCCCGGCGTTGTTTTGGGCATCTCGACTTTGGTGTTCTGGGATCGACTTGGAGGTTTCCTAGGGGCCACCGAAGGGTCGGTGCTGCATGGGCTGTTCCACAACGGGCTGTTCCTGACCATTCTGGGGCAATCCTCATTTATCGCATCTTATGCAATGCTAGTTTTCGTTGCGCGTCTTCAACGGTTTGATACGGGCCTAACAGAAGCAGCATTGGACCTCGGCGCGACACACACGCAAGCCTTTCGCAAAATTTTGTTACCATTTATGCGCCCTGCAATTGCTTCAGCGGCGGTGCTGGCGTTTCTGGCATCCTTTGAAAACTACAACACGACAACCTTCACCATTATCGACTACAAGACCTTGACCACAGTGTTGGCGCAGAAAGTACGGCTGGGCATCAACCCGTCGATCTCGTCCTTGGCATTCATCATTATCGTTTTGACGATCTTTGCGGCCCTTACTTTAGAAGCAACGCAATCGCACAAACGTCGTAGAGAGGCGGTTGCACAAGGGCGCATGAAACCTGCGGGCAAAAGCATCCTGCCTTCATTTATGCGCGGAAACATTGCCGCGATAATTTGCGTGCTTTTGGCGTTCGTTGTAATTTTCATGGTCACAACTGCACAGTCTTACAGTCCCGAAATGTGTAAAGCTGAGGTGCGCGAGGCGCGGCAGTTGGAAATTCAAGAACGGATCGAAGCCCTGAATGCGGCCCGCGCTGAACGAGAAGCGACCGAGGAGCCGACTTCAACCGTAACTGACGAACAGGCTCCCGCCAGCAGCGGAGCATTCGGCGGTGTGTTTGATCCGGGCAACCTTTCAACAGACACAGCGGAACCTGAAGCCGAAACGACGGCCCCCGCAGGCGGAAGTGGCGCCTTTGGCAATGCGTTTGATCCGGGCAACCTGGAAACGGAAGATTGATATATCTGGCCACCCTTCTGGGGGGCCAGATATAGAACTGGAGAGTTATGCTTATTGCGCAGTTAAGCGATACTCATATCATGGCACCCGGAGAAAAAACATGCGGCGTCGCCGAGATGGACGCACACCTGCGAAGGTGCGTCGAGAGCATAAACGCGGTGTTACCGAAACCTGACATTGTTTTAGTGACGGGGGATGTGACACATAAATTCAAAGAAGAAGAGGCGCAGCACGCCGCTGTTATCTTGTCTCAACTTGAAATGCCGCTCTTTATTGTACCGGGAAATCATGACGATCGGCAGGTTCTGTCCCGCGTTTTCGGTCCAGAAATCTGCCCTTTGAGCGACGAAGGCTACGTGGACTATGTTATTGATGCTTATCCTGTTCGGATCATTGCACTAGATACACTCCACGTCGGTCATGCTGGAGGGCATATTAGTGCAGCGCGGCTGGATTGGTTGCGCGCGCAATTAGATGATGCCACGGAACAGCCGACTGTCATAATGGCCCATCATCCGCCATTGGATATTGGTGTGCCTGAGACCTATGAGGACGGATTTTCTGGTGCAGGCGACCTTGGGCAATTGATTGCGCAATACCCAAATATCGAACGTGTCTTGTGTGGGCATGTACATCTTCATACGAACTCTAGGTGGCGCGGGACGGTTGTGACAACAGCGCCGAGCATCGGAATGCAGCTCACGCTGGATCTTTCTGGAACAGACGCGTCGCGCTTCTTTCTATCCGACCCAGCATATCTGTTGCATCATTGGACAGCGGATCAGGCGTTGATCACGCATCCCATTCAGGTCACCGACTTGGATGGGCCATTTCATTTTACGTGAACGCTGGAGCATAATCGGGATAACGAACCGAGCAACGTCTCCGCTCATACCGAGGCTGTCCCCCAAATTGGGTTGGATCCGCCTTGCGCACTTGGGGCCAATTAAAGAACCATTAATCGTTTTTCCAACTCAAGCTGATCGCAACCGCCTCTTGAAATCGCTTTCTTGCGTGTTGGATATCTGCCAAAGGCTGAACTGATCCGTAGTGCTGATTGATCTCCTGTTCGCGCCCCAAGAACCCTGACGCCAATTTTATGACACCAAGTCCTGTAAGTTCTGGCAAGCTTGCAGGATGCACGTCGCGGGCGATAGCATTCGACAAAAACTGCACAAAATAAGGGTTCTTGCTCATCCCGCCGTCGATACGAAGGCCGCCGTTTATCGGCATACACCTGTTCATAGAATCGATCACTTCGGCGGCGCGAAAGGCAACGCCTTCGAGGATAGACTGCACAAGTTGTTGCGGTGCATGATCAAGCGATAGTCCCAACCAAACGCCACGTGCACGCGCATCCCAGTGCGGACACCCTAACCCAGTCAGAGCCGGGACAAAGACCAAACCGCTGTCAATCGCTGGTGGTGAGGCAAATGCGCCAATCTCTGACAAGTCGCGGAATAGGCCAAGTGATCGGGCCCAATTGATCGACGCGCTCGCCGAGTAGACACCGCCTTCAAGGGCAAAGACCGGCTTTTCGCCATCAAGCTGCCATGCAACGGTTGGCAGCAAGCACTGCGCGGGCTCATTCA